>Ga0068857_100001789_pt1 | contig 17309 bp, 18 predicted proteins | sample KBSCornC72_FD_66591 | JGI IMG/M metagenome (GOLD analysis project Ga0068857, IMG submission 66591) | Corn rhizosphere microbial communities from Kellogg Biological Station, Michigan, USA - KBS Corn C7-2 | ecosystem: Host-associated > Plants > Roots > Rhizosphere > Soil ...
TCGTGCCCGGCCTCCTTTGTCTCGGCCAGCGAGCGCCGGAGGTAGAGCGCGACGATGGCAAGACCCGCGCCGATAAAGAACGGAATGCGCCAGCCCCAGGCCGTCAGTTGCTCGCCGGTCATCAACGACTGCAGGAAGACGAGCACGAGCGATGCCAACAGCTGGCCACCGATCAGCGTCACATACTGGAATGAGGCGAAAAAGCCGCGCCGCCCCTTGATCGCCACCTCGCTCATATAGGTCGCGCTCGTGCCGTACTCGCCGCCGACCGAAAGGCCTTGCAGCATGCGGGCGAGCAGCAGAAATATGGGCGCCGCCGAGCCCACGCTCGCATAGGTCGGCAAGATGCCGATCATCAGCGAGCCGGCGCACATCAAGAGAACCGAAATGATCATGGAGGTGCGCCGACCGGCACGGTCGGCGATGCGCCCGAACAGCCAGCCGCCGATCGGCCTCATGAAGAAACCAACCGCAAAGATGCCGGCGGTCTGCAAGAGCTGGCTCGTCGCGTCGCCCTGCGGGAAGAAGGCGGGCGCAAAATAGAGCGCGAAGAAAGCGTAGCAGTAGAAATCGTACCACTCGACAAGGTTGCCGGAAGACGAGCCTACGATGGCGAAGATGCGGCGCCTGCGGTCTGCAGCAGCATTCGCTTCACCCGGATTGATCGCGATGACCTCCGACATGCATTCCTCCCCGTTTTGGATGGAAACATAGGGGAAGATCGGCGCCTGCGCCACCGCGCCGTTCGACTAACCCGCGAGGAGGTTGATCAAGGGAAGAACGAGTTGGGGTGAATTCCTCAAGGCAAGAAGCGGGAAAGGAATGCGGAGATCGACGTGGACTGTGAGGGTGGAGCTCTGGTCCTTCTTGCGTAACGAGAAGAAAAAAGCCGCCGGATTGGCCGGCGGCTTAAATCTCACTTGCCCCGTTTGTCGTTCATACGATCACCCGGCGAAAATTCCGACGCGCCGCGCGCCTGACCGACCGTCCCTTTTGGTTTCATGTGTCCGGGGCTGAGGTCGGATGCACCCGGACCGGTGTTGGTGATGGTCGGGTCCTTCATTTCATGGCCGGGGCTGTAGCCCGACGCGCCCGGAGATGTGGTGCTCGGGTTCTTCTGCGCCAGCGCAAATGAACTGGTTCCGAGTAGCAGTGCCGCCGCAATGGCGAGTGTCTTGGTCATCGGATCGCTCCTTATGGCGCCCCAGCCGAGAACGCGGCGCGTCCAGCTGTTGTTCCGATGTTCTGGCAGCCTGCATTTTGCGACGCGGTAAGCCCACGAGGCGGAGCGCGTAGAGTCCTCGGCGGATTGCAGGGGAAATATCCGGCTACTTGCTAGGCGACTCAGGCGGGTCTGTTGCAGCATGGCGCAACAACACCAGAAGGGAGTGACGCACCATGTCAGATGCAGGTATTGGCTGGATTGCTGCCATCATCATCGGGGGGTTGGCAGGCTGGTTTGCCGAGATGTTCATGAAGTCGGGCACCGGCATTCTCACGAACATCATTCTCGGTATCGTCGGCGCGGCGCTGGCGAACGGGCTGCTGGGTCTCTTCGGAGTCGCACTCGGTGGCTGGCTCGGCTACCTCGTCGCCGGCTTCATCGGTGCCTGCATCATCATCTTTCTGTGGCGCGCGATCCGCGGACGAACGTAGGCGTCACACAGCCCTGCGAAAGTCGGAAGGCCGGTCAGGCCCAGTTGACGGTCGATTATCGGCCAAGCGATTCACCGGGTAAGAGCCTCGCATTGGCTCATCCGTCACCGAATGAGTTGCGGCTTGCGCTTGCCATCTGCGTTGTCGCCACACACACTTCCATCAAACAGAATCGGGGGAAGCGATGGCACCGCGTGGCAATGTCCCGTCTTGTCTGGCGCTCGGGTTATTTGGGCTTGTGCTCGCGGCGGCATCTCTGATCAGTCCAAACCCGGCTTTCGCCTACACCGCCGATCAACAACAGGCCTGCACTCCTGATGCCTTTCGGCTGTGCAGTTCGGAAATTCCCGATGTCGAACGGATCACGGCCTGCATGGTACGCAACAGGGCGCAGCTCTCGCCGGAGTGCCGGATTTATTTTCGCAGCCCGGAACCGACTCCTTCCGCGATGACGGAACCCGCCACCACTCGCAAGCCAACTGCGCGCAGTGAAAAATCGAAAACGAAGAAATCGCGCCGAAACCGCAAATCTTCCGCGACACGCACGTAATCGGATTCCGCTCGCGGCCTTTGGTTTCGCCGGCCGGTCGCGGCAAGATGACGCCTTGCGACCGAGGCGGAGTATTCCCACTTGCCGGCGATGACCGAACAATGCGAACGCCGCGATTATCGCGCCGAGCTCGATCGCCATCTGGCCTGGCTCGAGGGCAAGTTACCACCGCGCGTGGCGCGTTTCTCGGCGTGGCTGCGCGAGCCCTCATCGCGAATGGTGCGGCTGCCGGTCGCGGGCTTATTGATCCTTGGCGGTATTTTCAGCTTCCTGCCCGTGCTTGGAATCTGGATGCTGCCACTTGGACTCCTTTTGTTCGCGCAGGATATGCCGATACTCGAGAAGCCGATGGCCAAAGGACTCGGTTGGATCGAACGGCGCTGGCGAAAGCGCGAGGGCTGACCGGCCGCCGCGAGCGAAATTGATGAGCACCAAAGCGTCAAAACCAACGCTTGTGACTCATTTTCGACACAACTCGGTAATGTTAGGTGTCACTCAAAAGCCAACCTGAAACTAATTTAGGTTATTGGCAGCGCGCAAACGTAAATTGTTCTTTCACGAATCAGTTGGCTGATTCATTTTCGCCGCCGGGTCAATCTGGAGGCGAAGGTAATGAACGTCATTGTTTTTGCATCGCGTAAAGGCGGCTCAGGGAAGAGTACCCTGGCTGCGCATCTGGCCGCTCATGTCCATAAGGCCTCGCGGCCCTGTCTTTTGATCGATGCGGATCCGCAGGGGTCGTTGACACTCTGGCACAAGCTGCGAGGCACCAACGAGCCGCCGATCAAATCCGCCAGCAATTCGGTCAGCGGTATCATCGCTGCCGCCAAGCGTGACGGGATCGAATGGGTATTCGTCGATACACCGCCGAATATGTCTGCCGTGGTTGAAGATGCCATTCGCAACGCCACGATGGTCATCATCCCCGCACGGCCAAGCGTGTTCGACGTCAACGCGGTGCAGGATACCATCCAAAGCTGCCGCTCGGCCCGTAAGCCCTATGCGGTGGTCGTCAACGGCGCACCGGCGCGGCGGGATGATGTGGAAAGCCGTATTGTCACCATCGCGCGCGAGGCGCTCGCCAAATTCCGTGCGCCGGTGTGGAGCGGGCAGATCACCAATCGCGCCGACCTTTTGATGGCGCTTGGCAAGGGCGAAGGTGCGAAGGAATACTTCGCCGAAGGCCGAGCCGCCGCAGAGATCAGCCGTCTTTGGGCTGCAATCGAACGTTCGGTGAAGGCGATCCGCGGTTCCGCCTCTTCGGCTGGCGCCATGCACAGGCAGGCGGCGTAAGCGCCGTCTTCAAAGCTCGCCGCCAGTGGCCCGTCATGCCCGGCCGAAAGCACGAAGCACGGCTTCGCGCTCATTGTGCCGGGCATCGGCTTGCATGGGTAGGGTAATTTCCCAATCGCGGCGCAAGAAGCCGCTTGCTGCAGCGCTTCGACGTGCTTTGACCTCAGGCAGATGAGCCGGAGGGAGACCTTTTGCGGGCTCAAGCCACCATTAGCATGTAAAACACGACCATGGGCGAGAGGCCCAGGATGACCGCCCAGATGCCAAGCGCCCAGAGAATATCCTGCGTGCTGAACCCAGGCCGGTCCGAAAAATTGGTTTCAATGCTCACGACGCCCCCGCGTTTTTTTCCTCGCGGGTATCTCGATAGTGGATGGCTTTTAAAAAGCCGGCCGTAAATTCGCTCGCATTTGAACACGGGTGCTACCGCCCGTTAACAAAACCGGCGAACTGCCCTAATTCGCCGCGAGCAGGCGGAAGGCAAGCAATGGCGAGGAGCCGAGCAGTAGGCTCCAGAAGCCGAACATGGAAACCAGCAGCAAATCCTTGATTTTAACGGATCGCAAATAGCGCGCGGTCGCGGTTGATCGCATCATGGGCTCCCCCAGCCTCAATAGGAACGGTCATCTTAGGTGGGGCGGCTTAAATAGCCGGGCTGGCGCCGGGGAGAATGCGAGCGATCGCGGTGAGGGGATGTTAACCGTCGGAAACGGCTCGCTCCGTACTGCGGGCGGCTCACCGCGAACCCGGAAATCTCGCCGGACCGGATATTGGCATTGCGTGTCCGGATCGCCCTGCGCGCCGTCCGCAAATGACGAGCCCCGAAGTTTGCGAGTGGCCTGCCAGCATGGTGTCTTTTGGCTGGAATAGTCTCCGTCATGGCCGGGCCATAGCCGTCTCAAGGACGGCGTCGCTTACGCTTCGCGATCCCGGCATCCACATCTCGCTTCTGCTCGCTTGAAGACGTGGATGCCCCGCATGTCGGCGCGAAGACGCGCTTCGCGCTTTTGGCCGGGCATGACGATTCGGTTCAATGCGTCCCGCACATCGTTCGGCAGCGACCGAGCGGCCGAGTCCCTTCGGCAATCCTGCGGCCAGGGCAGAAAAAAGCCGGGCTCTGACGAGCCCGGCTAGGGTATTGGCCACGTGAGGCCGACACAATCACCTTCCAAGAGGGATTACTGAGCCCTCGCGCCACTGGAGGAGGGGGGACAAATGCGCAACGCGATTGCTCAGCGTGGAACCACTATGAGCTTTATCGTCGACCCGCGGCAACCATCCGCTCCGCATGTCAGTCATGCGCAAATCAGGAAGGCCAGCGCTGCGCCTTGCTGACCACGAAATCCCGGAACACCTGCACGCGAGCCACCGTCTTCAGCTCTTCGGGATAGACAAAATAGGTATCGACCTGCATTGAGTCGGCTTCGCTGAAAAGCTGAACGAGGCGGGTGTTATCCTCGATCAGATAATCCGGTATCGCCGCGATGCCGAGGCCCTGCTGGCAGGCTCGCACCAGGCCCAGGATATTGTTGACCTTAAAATAGACGTCGCGCGGACCGGCGCCGTTGCGTCCGGCCTCGAACAGCCAGTTGCGGTTCTGCAGATGCTGCGGAACCTGGTTGTCGCTCAGCATGATAAGCCGGTGATTGTCGAGTTCTTCCAGCGTGCGGGGGGTGCCGAAATGCTTGATGTATTCAGGCGAGCAATAGGCATGGAAGCCGATCGAAAACAGCTTGCGCTGAATGAGATCGGGTTGCGTCGGTTTGCGGGTCCGGATCGCGACGTCCGCCTCCCGCATGGAGAGGTCGAGCTCCTCGTCGGTCACGATCATCGAGACGTGAATTTCCGGATAGAGCGCGGTGAATTCACCAAGTCGCGGGATGAGCCAGTGGATGCCGAGACCCGGGGTGGTGGTAATCTTGAGATCGCCGCTCGGCCGTTCGCGGCTGTCGGTCAGCTTGGCGCGCGCCGCCTGCAGCTGCATGAAAACGTCATGGGCGGTGCGGAACAACAGGTCGCCCTGTTCGGTGAGGATCAAGCCACGGGCGTGCCGATGGAACAGCGAAACCGAAAGCTCTTGTTCCAGCGCGCTGACCTGGCGCGACACCGCCGATTGAGACAGGCCGAGCTGCTCACCGGCATGGGTGAAGCTGCCAGCCTCCGCGGCAGCGTGAAATACCTTGAGCTTGTCCCAGTCCATATCGGCGAATCCATTGCGGGTCTTGGGCATTATTCGGCCGCCATGCGATCGTGGGCGAGAGATGCCAGAAAACGTTCGGCTTCGAGGGCGGCCATGCAGCCAAAGCCCGCGGCCGTCACAGCCTGGCGGAAGGTCTCGTCGGCGACATCGCCCGCGGCAAAAACGCCTTGCACGGAGGTGGCTGTTGAATTCGGAGCTACCTCCACATAGCCGGAAGGTTTCAGTTTGATCTGCCCCTGAACCAGTTCGGTCGCCGGCGCATGACCGATGGCGATGAACACGCCATCGGCAGGAATCTCGGTCGCGGCGCCCGTCTTGACGTTCTTCAATCGGACGTGGGTCACCTTGGCTGGATTTTCCTCGCCACCGATCTCGTCGATCACGCTGTCCCAGATCACGTTGATCTTGGGATGGTTCTGCAGGCGATCCTGCAGGATGCGCTCGGCGCGGAAATGGTCTCGCCGATGCACGACCGTGACCTTCGAGGCGAAATTGGTCAGGAATAATGCTTCCTCCACGGCGGTGTTGCCGCCGCCGACCACCACGACCTGCTTGTTGCGATAAAAGAAGCCGTCGCAGGTCGCGCAGGCCGATACGCCGAAGCCCTTGAATTTTTCTTCCGACGGCGTGCCAAGCCATCGTGCCTGGGCGCCGGTGGCCAGAATGACCGTCTCCGCCAGATAGCTGTCGCCACTGTCGCAAGTCAGGCGGAATGGCCGTCGCGAGAGATCGAGCTGGGTGACGAGATCGGTGACGATCCGGGTGCCGACATGGGCGGCCTGCTTTTCCATCTGCTCCATGAGCCAAGGGCCCTGGATGACGTCGGCAAAGCCGGGATAATTCTCAACGTCGGTGGTGATGGTGAGCTGTCCACCCGGCTGAATCCCCTGGATCAGGACCGGCTCCAGCATTGCCCGCGCTGCATAAATCGCCGCCGTGTAACCGGCGGGCCCCGAGCCAATGATAACGACTTTCACATGGATGGGGGCGGTCATAGGTCGAATCCCGATCATTGAGGGGAGCGGCGTCAGGTCAGATACGGATGTGCTGGACTGGCCGCTCAGAGAGCATGGAAGTCACTCAAGCGATAATATGGGGCAAGGTATGCAAGAATTGCAATCCACTGCGGCCATTTTTCCACGCATCTGCATGAAAATGCTGCGCTGCGCGCGAAATAAAATTACGCGAATCCGCAGGTTTGCGTTATGACCATCCCGAGAGGACCGAAAACTGGTCCGACAGCCTCGGGAAAACACCGTGTCGAAAAACCTTGATGAGGTCGACCTTAGAATCCTGCGCGAGATCCAGGCCGATGGCCGGATCACCAATGTGGAACTCGCCAGGCGCGTCGGTATTTCACCACCGCCTTGCCTCAGACGAGTTCGCGCGCTTGAAGAGGCGGGCTACATTCAGGGCTACCGAGGGCTGTTGGACCCCCGCCGACTCGGTTTTGACGTGACGGTGTTTGCATCGGTGCATCTGTCGAGCCAGGCGGACGCCGATCTCAGGGAATTCGAGGAGTTCGTTCGCGGTGAGCCTCTGGTCCGAGAATGCTGGATGCTCTCCGGCGAAGTGGACTTCATTTTGAAATGTGTCGCGCCTGATATGGCCACCTTCCAGAGTTTCGTAACCCATCTGACCGCTGCGCCTCATGTGCGCAATGTCAGGACTTCCCTGGTGTTGCATAATTCCAAATATGAAGCAGCGGTGCCGCTCGACTGGAAGGCGTCCTGATCGATGACTTGCGGGAAATTTCCGGGGTCTCGTTTTAGCGAGCGTCTCCCCCAGTGACGTGGCTCGCGATCATCTGGATGGTATTGGCCGGGTTCGTCGCCGGCGCGATCAACGCGGTGGCGGGCGGTGGATCATTTTTCACCTTTGCCGCGCTGGTGGCGAGCGGCCTCACCACACTTGATGCCAATGCGACGAGCTCGGTGGCGCTGAGCCCCGCCAACCTAGCCAGCGCCGCCGGTTATCGGAAGGAGATCCGGGCGCACTTCCGCGACATGGTCGGATTTGCGTTTCTTGCTGTTGTCGGTGCTGCCCTGGGCGCGCTGGTGCTAATCTGGATCGGCGATGAAGGATTCCGCCCGACAGTGCCGTGGCTATTGCTTCTCGCGACTCTGCTCTTTGCCTTTTCGGGTCAAATTCGCAGGCTGTTCGAAAAGCCCGCGGAGCAACGCGGCCGCGGCACGCGGCTGGCGGCCTTAGGGCTCATGCTGACGGTGGCGGTCTATGGCGGGTTCTTCGGCGCCGGCATGGGCATCATGATGCTGGCGGTCTTGTCGGTCGTCGAAAGCGGAGACTTCCATAAACTGAATGCCACCAAAAACCTGCAATCCTTTCTGATCCAGACGATATCGGGTGCGGTCTTGATCGTGGGCGGGCTGGTGCACTGGCCGCAAGCCCTCATCACCATGGCCGCCTCATCGCTGGGGGCCTATACCGGCGTATGGGTGGCGCGCAAGGTGCCACAAAAAATCATCCGGATTTTCGTGGTCAGTGTCGGCGCCATCCTCACCGTGACGTTCTTCCTGAAATAGAAGGCGATCGGTCAGCCGGTGCGGTGCCGCATGGCGTCCACGCTCCACGCGCCGCCACCGGCAAACGCCAAATAGAAAAGCGTGAAACAAAGGCTGACGGCGAAGTCGCCCTCATTGAGCATCGGAAAGAAACTCTTGGGTGCGTGCTCGATGAAATAGGCGGCCGCCATCTCACCCGACAGGATGAAAGCGACCGGCCGCGTGAACAGGCCAATGACCAGGAGCGTCCCGCCGAGCAGTTCGAACATTCCGGCGATGCCATAAAGCGAGAGCCACGGCAGGCCCTGGAACATCGGCACCGCGGGCCAGCCGAACAGCTTGGCCAGACCATATTGCAGCAACAGCAGCCCCGCCATGATGCGCAGGATGCTGAGCACGCGGGCGCTCCAGCGCGGATCTGGGACCATGAGGCCTCTCCGGTTTGATGTTCGGACACACTTGTCGAGCCGCGCGAGGAACACCCGGCGGCACCGCGTGACCGATCATCCAGAAATTGCCTCAGCTTGTCATCTGCGCCCTAACAGCGCATCCGCGCTCCACGGTCCCGCGCCGGCGAAGGCAAAATAGAGAAAGACGAAGGAGTACAATGCGGCGAGTTCGCCGCCGTTCAAGACCGGATAGAAGGCTCTCCCGGCGTGGGCCATGAAATAGGCCACTGCCGTGAAGCCCGAAAGGATGAACGCGACGGGCCGGGTGAAGAGCCCGATCGTAAATAGAACGCCACCGATCAGCTCGATCAGGCCGCCGATGCCGGCGAGCGAGCCGATCTGAACATTGGCGAAAGACGGAACGAGGGGAAAGCCCAGGATCTTGCCGGTTCCGTGTTGTAGCAGTTCCAGGCCGGCGAAGATTCGGAGGACACTCAAGAGATAGGAAGTAAGCGGCGTGCTAAGCGCGGCGAGTCGAGCGGTATTCATCGGGTTTCCTGCCGTTTTCGATCGCCCGAAATAACGGCTAGCCGCGCAAAACGCCCTTCAATCATGAACAGAAAAAATTCACATTGCCGTCAGCGGCACGTGATCGGCCGCTGCCTTGTCAGGCTGGTGAAGCCACGTCTGATTCGAAAGCGGCGCCGTGAACGGAGAATCGGTCAGACCTCACGCCACGAACCAGGGCGCCCTATCGCCATTCCACCTTGGCGATCTCGTAGGCCTTGGCGCCGCCGGGGGCCATCACCTCAACCGATGAGCCCTTCTTTTTCCCGATCAGCGCGCGCGCCAGCGGAGAGGTGATGGAAATGCGCCCTTTCTTGGCGTCGGCTTCGGGCTCGCCAACGATCTGCCACACGGTCTTCTTTTCCGTGTCCTCGTCGATCAGGGTAACCGTGGCGCCGAATTTGATGACGTCCCCGGAAAGCTTGCTGATGTCGATCACATCGGCGCGGGCGAGCTTGTCTTCCAGCTCGGCAATTCGGCCCTCATTGTGCGACTGCTCTTCCTTGGCGGCATGATATTCGGCATTTTCCGACAGGTCGCCGTGCGAGCGCGCCTCGGCGATGTGTTCGATGATACGCGGCCGATCAACGGACTGGCGCTGCTTCAACTCGCTCTCGAGCGCGGCGTAGCCGGTCGCGGTCATCGGAACCTTTTCCATCATCTCTTCTGTCCTTCAATCGTGCGCTCGGTGGGTGAGCGCACGAGATTATCGCTCGGTTGACATTATGCGGCGTGAACATGGACCGTCGCCATTATCGGCCCATTCGGGGCCAATACAACATCCGCAGGGGATGGCGAGTTCCAGACGGCCGGCCGTTTCAGATCACGTGACTCATAGGGCGCAGCTCGCATGAGCCGGACCGCGCGGCGGATACTCGATGCCGCCGACGATCAAGTTTCGGAAAAGTAGCTCTGTAAGGTGCGGACCTCAAGGTCCCCGCCCAGATAGGCCCGGATGCCCTGGGCAGCCGCCACAGCGCCGGAAAGTGTGGTGTAATACGGCACTTTATGCAAGAGGGCGGCCCGTCGCAGCGACCGGCTGTCGGCGAGCGCCTGAGGCCCCTCGGTCGTGTTGAACACCAGCTGAATGTCGCCATTGGTAATGGCGTCAACGATATGCGGGCGTCCTTCGAGCACCTTGTTGATCTTTTCGGTAGGTACGCCGCGGTCGGCGAGGAAGCGCTGGGTGCCGGAGGTCGCCAGCACCTTGAACCCCAGCGAAAACAACAGACGCACGGCATCGACAATACGGTTCTTGTCGGCTTCCCGAACCGACACGAACACGGTGCCGGCGCGCGGGACGCGGGTACCGCCGCCCAGCTGGCTCTTGGCAAAGGCGATCTCGAACGAGCGATCGATGCCCATGATCTCGCCGGTCGAACGCATTTCCGGGCCGAGCACGGTGTCGACACCGGGGAAGCGGGCGAATGGAAATACCGACTCCTTGACGCCGACATGTCCGAGCATGCGCTTCTTCAGGCCGAAGCTTGCAAGCTTCTCGCCGGCCATGATGCGGGCGGCGATCTTGGCGACCGGTATTCCCATGACCTTGGCTACGAAAGGAACGGTGCGCGACGCGCGCGGGTTCACCTCAAGGACGTAAATCTCCTGATCCTTGATAGCATATTGGACGTTCATCAGGCCGACGACATCAAGGCCGAGCGCCAGTTCGCGGGTCTGCCGTTCGAGCTCGGCGATCAAGGCGGCGTCGAGGGAATGCGGCGGCAATGAACAGGCGGAATCGCCGGAATGGATGCCGGCTTCCTCGATGTGCTCCATGATGCCGACGACAAAGGTGTCGTTGCCATCGCTCAAACAATCGACGTCGATTTCAGTCGCGTCCGAAAGATAGCGGTCGAACAATAAGGGATTGGTGCCGAGCACCGTGTTGATCTGGCCGGTCTTGTCGTTGGGATAGCGCGCCTTGACATCACCGGGAACGAGTTCCGGCAGCGTGCCGAGCAGGTAGTCGCTGAGCTGCGAATCCTCCCGGATGATCTGCATCGCGCGTCCGCCGAGCACGTAAGACGGGCGAACCACCAGGGGAAAGCCGAGATCGGCTGCGACCAATCGCGCTTGCTCGACCGAATAGGCGATGCCATTTTTCGGTTGCTTCAGGTGCATCCGGTCGAGCACGCGCTTGAAGCGGTCGCGGTCTTCGGCGAGATCGATCGCATCAGGTGAGGTGCCGAGGATCGGCACCTCCGCGGCCTCCAGGGCCCGCGCCAGCTTCAGCGGCGTCTGGCCGCCGAACTGCACGATCACGCCATGGAGGGTGCCGTTGCTTCGCTCGGTATTGATGATCTCAAGCACATCCTCGGCGGTAAGCGGCTCGAAATACAACCGGTCCGCGGTGTCGTAATCGGTCGACACCGTTTCCGGATTGCAGTTGATCATGATGGTCTCAAAGCCCGCATCATCAAGCGCGAAACAGGCGTGGCAGCAGCAATAATCGAATTCGATACCCTGGCCGATCCGGTTGGGCCCGCCGCCGAGGATGATCACCTTCTTGCGGTCGGAAGGCGCGCTTTCATCGGCGTGTCCGCCACCGAAGGGGGCTTCATAGGTCGAATACATGTAGGCGGTGGGTGACGCGAATTCGGCGGCACAGGTGTCGATCCGCTTGAACACCGGGCGGACTCCGAGCGCCTGCCGCATCGTCCGGACTTCCGCCTCGGTGGTCTCGGTCAGCACTGCGAGGCGGGCATCCGAAAAGCCCATGCTTTTCAGCATTCGCATGGCGAAGGCATTGTCTGGCAGCCCGTTCGATTTGACGCGCGATTCCATTTCCACAATGCCGCGCATTTCCGCGAGAAACCACGGATCGATCTTGCAGGAGGTGAATATCTCCTCATCCGACCAGCCGAGCCGCATGGCCTGGGCAACCTGCAGGATGCGGTTCGGCGTCGGAGTGCCGAGCGCGGCGCGGATCGCGTTCTTGTCGTCGCCGCGGCCAAGTCCGTCGATTTCGATTTCGTCGAGGCCCGTGAGGCCGGTTTCGAGGCCGCGCAGCGCCTTTTGCAGGCTTTCCTGGAAGGTGCGGCCGATCGCCATGACTTCCCCGACCGATTTCATCGAGGTCGTCAGCGTGGTCGAGGCGCCCGGAAATTTCTCGAAGGCAAAACGCGGGATCTTGGTCACGACATAGTCGATCGTCGGCTCGAACGAAGCTGGCGTGGCACCGCCGGTGATGTCGTTGGCGATCTCATCCAAGGTGTAGCCCACCGCAAGCTTGGCGGCGACCTTGGCGATCGGAAAGCCGGTGGCCTTGGAGGCGAGGGCGGAGGAACGCGACACCCGCGGGTTCATCTCGATCACGACCATCCGCCCGTCGACCGGATTGACCCCGAACTGCACGTTGGAGCCGCCAGTCTCGACGCCGATCTCGCGCAGCACCGCCAGCGAGGCGTCGCGCATGATCTGGTATTCCTTGTCGGTCAATGTCAGCGCCGGCGCCACGGTGATGGAATCGCCGGTATGCACGCCCATCGGATCGAGGTTTTCGATCGAGCAGACAATGATGCAATTGTCTTTCTTGTCGCGCACCACCTCCATCTCGAACTCTTTCCAGCCGAGGACGGACTCCTCGATCAGGACTTCGTCGGTTGGAGAGGCGTCGATGCCGCGCTCGACGATCTCGATGAATTCGGCCTTGGTGTAGGCTATGCCGCCGCCGGTGCCGCCCATGGTGAAGGACGGGCGGATGATGGCGGGCAGACCGATATCGTCGAGCGCACGCAGTGCGTCGGGCAGGTTCTTGGTCTGGATCGAACGTGGGGTTTCCAGACCGATCCGGGTCATCGCCTCGCGGAAGCGTCCGCGATCCTCGGCCTTGTCGATGGCATCGGCTGTCGCACCGATCATCTCCACGTCGAGTTTGGCAAGCGTGCCCTGCCGGCGCAGGCTCAGCGCGCAGTTGAGCGCGGTCTGGCCTCCCATGGTCGGCAACAGCGCAAAGCCGCCGGGCCTAACGTAACGCTCCTTCTCGATGATCTTGGCGACAATCTCCGGCGTGATCGGTTCGATATAGGTCGCATCGGCTAATTCCGGATCGGTCATGATCGTGGCCGGATTCGAATTGACGAGGACGATGCGATAGCCCTCGTCCTTGAGCGTTTTCACCGCCTGGGTTCCTGAATAGTCGAACTCGCAGGCCTGGCCGATGACAATGGGGCCCGCGCCGATGATCAGGATGGTGGAGATGTCGGTTCTTTTGGGCATCTAAACTCGCGACTGGAAATCGGGCACAAAAAAAGGGCGCGCCGTTGCGCGTCCCTTTACCCGGCGCTTTGGATCAACCGCGCGCGCGGCTGGTCTTAGACCAGATTCCGCAGCCGCGAAAGAGCTTTAGCCCGCCATCCAACGGGCAATTTGGCGGGGACGGGGTCATCGCGGGCCAACGATTCCCGGTGCACCACGGTCTGTCCTGCCGCTAGCGGATTGTTTTATGGACAGATCGCAGCTTTTGCTGGGATTTCGGGGTCAACATCGCGCCAGACATTGGAGGCCCGGCCTGGATTTGAACCAGGATAAGGAGCAATGCACTGCTCCCGCGTCGACGCTTCCGCCACCGGGCCATCGCTATCATGACTGAAGGCGATACTCGCAGGCTACCGCCCTCGGTCATTAACCTTAACGGGCTCGGTAGCGCCAATCCGCTCGTTTGCAAGTTCGACGTTGGCGGCTTCGACTCACGCGGTGAATTTTGGCTCGGAAAAGCCTGTAGCGACCTGGCGCGGATGTTTGCTGTCCTCCGGTGCCAGCGGGTGCCGGGCCACAAAGGTCATTCGCCAGGGATTGTGGCCGAGATTGCCCGGGGCGCGGGTTGCCGAAAATCCCGCCCGCCTCAATCTATCAAGCATTTCGGCTTCGCCATAGCGCATCAGTCCGACGCGAGAGCGCAATTGGCGGTAGTCGGACAGCGCGGTGGAGATCAGCCCGATCATGGCGTCCTTGAGGAAGCCCTGGGCGGCGGCAAACCGCAGCAAGGCCAGTACGTCCCGGCCCATGCCGATTTCAGGGCGCAGAACGTCTCCGAGGATCAACCGGCCACCGGGCTTTAACAGACGCCTGATGGTCGCCAGCGCCGTCTCGAATTCCTGCGCTGTCATGTATTGGATCACGGAGTTCATCACCACCAGATCGATGGAATTCTCATCCATCTTGCGCAGATCCTCGAGCGAACGGACACGAATCTTGGTGTTGGGTGCAAAGCGGGCGATCAGCCGGCCGCGCACGCCGGGCGCCGGCTCGGCCAGATAGAGTTTTCCGCAGGCCTCGGCGACCTTGGCCGCTGACAGGGCTTCGCCACAGGCATAGTCCAGGACCACGGCGTCGGGCGAGGTGATGTAGCCAATGATATCCCGCGCAATGAGCGCGAAATGCAGGTCGCGATGCCGCTTGCTGGCATAAATCGTGTGCGTGGAATCGTAATAGTCGATCCAGTCGTCCATGGCTTCCACTGTCTATCAGGCACTTCGGTTCCAGCACGGAACCGGTCTGCCCGTCTCGCGTTGGATCGTCCGGCGACCCTAGCGGCCGTCCCCGGTTCCTAACAGGAAGGTTTCCCGTGAGCAAAGCCAAGACCGACATCCGAGCCGATAAAGCCGCCCCCGATCTGGATACGCCGACCGACCTGCCGCAGGCGGCGGTCGCTCAGATTTCCGCCTCGCTGAACGGGCTGTTGGCGGATTCTTTCGCGCTTTACATGAAGACCAAGAATTTCCACTGGCACGTCAGTGGCCGGCATTTTCGCGACTACCATCTGATGCTGGACGAGCAGGCCACGGCGATCTTTGCCACCACCGACCAGCTTGCCGAGCGGGTCCGGAAACTCGGGGGCAATACGCTGCGGTCGATCGGCCAGATCGGCAAGCTGCAAACCATTCAGGACAATAACGAAAGCTACGTGCCGCCGCGCGAGATGCTGCGCGAACTGATGGAAGACAACAAGCACGTGGCTGCGGCCATGCGCAAGGCTCACAAGCTGGCCGATGAGCACGAGGACTCCGGCACCGCCGGTCTGTTGGAGACGTTTATCGACGAAACTGAGCGGCGCACCTGGTTTCTGTTCGAGGCGAGCCGTCAGGAAGGCAGCAACGCCGCCTGAAGCGAACGGTGTGAACTGGCCGACTGTGGCTTAGTGAGCCCATAGCTTCACCAGAGGTCCCTTGTCCCCGAGCAGCGGGTCGCGCTCGGGCATCTCGATGGCTGGAATGGTCTTCAGCGCCTTGGCGTGATTGGCTGGCGTTGGCCGGGTGATCTGCATCTTGGGACCTGGGGGATAGGCGCCGACGACAGAAAAGTCGGAACTCGCCTTGAGGCATTGGTGGCCGGTGCCTCCCGGCAAAATGGCCACATCCCCGGATGCGAGCTCAAGTGTCTCGCCGTGGTCTCCGCCAAAGCGCACCATGGCGTTTCCATTCGCGACACCCAACGCTTCGTGCACGGTCGCGTGATAATGCAAATAGTCGAAGATGCCGTTGCGCCACATCTGTCCCCAGCCATTGGCGCTGAACACCTGCTCGATCGCGTCCTCGTGCTTCTCGCTGCCGAAATCGATCACCTGTTTGTAGATCAGGAGCGGCAGCCGATTGTTCGGCACCAGTCCATCATCCTCGAACAGGAAGATCAGCGGTTTGGCATCCGGGCGAACAACCGGCATTCCCTTTGTACTCCCTTACGGAGTCAACGGGTGCCGGGCGGTCACGTTCCCGCAGGTATTTCGAAAACCAGACAGGTGGTGGTCGCATGCGCGAGCAGTCTGCCTTGCGCATCGGTGATCCTTGCCTCTGCGGTGGCGGCGCGCCGGCCGACATTGAGCGTGCGGCCCTCGCTGCGAACCGCACCCGTGTCCTTGGTCATGCCGCGAATAAAGGAAACCTTGAACTCGAGCGTGGTGTAGCCATTGCCGGGCGGCAGCATCGTATGCACGGCAAGGCCCATCACCGAATCCAGGAGCGTCGCGGCGTAGCCGCCATGAACCGATCCAATCGGATTGTAGTGCCGCATACCGGGTGTGCTGTACATCACCACGACGCCAGGCTCGGCACTGGAATCGAAGGGTTCGATGCCTTGCATGATCGGCGGCGCTGGCAGCCGGCCGTCGAAGATGGCGCGGACGAAATCGATTCCAGCCATCGACGCCATGGTTTCGATCGGGGTGACGCCGTAGGTCGGCGCCGTGGGGCTTGCAGTCATGAGCCTGTCCTTGTTGGATGATACCCATCATACAATAGGCCAATTTTCCGTGCCAGCCCAGATAATCCGAGCCGTCCCTTGAAGCAGGCGAGGAGAATGGGCCGATACGCCGGTCAGGCGCTTTTCCGGGTCCGCATCAACTCGGCGAAGCGCTGGAAAAGGTAATGCGAGTCGCGCGGACCCGGCGAGGCCTCCGGGTGATATTGTACCGAGAAAACCGGCTTGCCTTCGAGCTGAATGCCGCAATTGGAGCCGTCGAACAGCGAGACATGGGTTTGCACGGCGCCCTTGGGGAGGGTTGCCGGATCCACCGCGAAGCCGTGGTTCATCGAGGTGATTTCAACCTTGCCAGTGGTCTCGTCCCTGACCGGATGATTGGCGCCGTGGTGACCCTGATGCATCTTCCGGGTCTTGGCGCCGACCGCGAGCCCCAGCATCTGGTGGCCAAGGCAGATCCCGAAGGTGGGAGTGCCGGATTCGACCACCTTCTGAATCACCGGCACGGCATATTTCCCGGTCTCGGCCGGGTCGCCTGGGCCGTTGGAGAGAAACACGCCATCCGGCTTCATCGCCAGAATGTCCTCGGCCGAGGTCGTCGCCGGTACCACCGTCACCTTGCAACCGATGCCCGCCAACAGTCGCAGAATGTTGCGCTTGATTCCATAGTCGATGGCAACGACCTTGAACTCCGGCGCCGTTTGCTGGCCAAAGCCCTTGTTCCAGGCCCAGGGCGTTTCGTCCCAGTCAAACCGCTGGCCTGATGTGACCATCGGCACCAGGTCCATGCCTTCGAGACCGGGCCAAGCGCGGGCCTCTTCCTTGAGCGCGGGCAGATCGAACTCACCGTTGCGGGCATGGGCAATCACCGCATTCGGCATCCCCTTGCTGCGGATCAGCGCGGTCAACGCCCGGGTATCGATGCCGGAGAGGCC
>Ga0068857_100001793_pt1 | contig 17289 bp, 15 predicted proteins | sample KBSCornC72_FD_66591 | JGI IMG/M metagenome (GOLD analysis project Ga0068857, IMG submission 66591) | Corn rhizosphere microbial communities from Kellogg Biological Station, Michigan, USA - KBS Corn C7-2 | ecosystem: Host-associated > Plants > Roots > Rhizosphere > Soil ...
GAGAGCTTGACCACCACGCGACGATAGATCGGCTCTGCCATGACTGGACCCGCTTTCTCTCCGGCTCGACCTCGCCCAGCCGGATGACCGGCGGTTACTTCTGGCCGCTGGCGGCAGCGACCTCGGCGGCGAAATCGGATTCCTGCTTCTCGATTCCCTCGCCCAGAGCATAGCGCACAAATCCGGCGATTTTCACTGGGGCCCCCACCCGGCCTTCCGCTTCCTTCACCGCCTGCGCCACCGATTTGGCGCCGTCGTGGATAAAGGCTTGCTCAAGCAGGCAGACTTCCTTGTAGAAGGTCTTCAGCCCGGACTCGACGATTTTCTCGATCACGTTCTCCGGCTTGCCCTGCTGGCGATATTTGTCCGCCAACACGTCTTTCTCGCGCTTGACGATTTCCGGATCGAGCCCGGCCGAATCGAGAGCCTGCGGGTTGGCCGCAGCCACATGCATGGCGAGCTGCCGGCCGAGCCCGGCGAGTTCGTCGGTCTTGCCAGCGGATTCCAGGGCCACGATCACGCCCATCTTGCCGGCACCATCAACCACCGCGTTATGGACGTAGCTCGCCACGATGCCTTTGCCGACTTCGAGCGCCGCGGCACGGCGCAGCGTCATGTTTTCGCCGATGGTCGCGATTGCATCGGCGATGGCCGTCTCGATATTGGCCTCGCCCACCTTCGCGGCCTTGATCTTCTCAATGTCCGATCCGGCTTTGACAGCCACCTGGGCGATCATCTTGACCAGACCCTGGAACTGCTCGTTGCGCGCGACGAAGTCCGTCTCGGAGTTGACCTCGACCAGCACGCCCTTGTTGCCGGCCGTCAGCGCGCCAATCAAACCTTCGGCGGCAACGCGGCCCGCCTTCTTGGCCGCCTTCGAGAGCCCCTTCTTGCGCAACCAGTCGATGGCGGCTTGCATGTCGCCGCCGTTTTCCGTCAACGCCTGCTTGCAATCCATCATGCCTGCGCCCGTGGTTTCGCGCAGGTCCTTGACCATCGCCGCCGAGATTGTCGCCATCGCTGCTGTCCTTTTGAAATGTCAGGGCGGCGCGGCGCGACGTCCGCACCTCGCCGCCGGCCCTTACCGGGAAACGTCATGGGCGACGGGCGGACCCAACAGGCCGCCCGGATCGACCGGATTATTCGGCCTCGGCGGTCAACGCCTTGGCCTGCGCCACCCAGCCATCGGCGCGGCTCGGCAGCCCCACCTCTTCGCCGATCTGGTGGGCGGTGTCGTGATCGAGCTCCGCCAGCTGCCAGAAGTGGAAAATACCGAGATCGTTGAACTTCTTCTCAATCGTCCCGGACACGCCGGTGAGCTTCTTGAGATCGTCCGCCGTCCCGCGCGGTCCCGCAAGCCCCTGAAAGCGCGAGGCCGTCACCGACGTAGGCGGAACATTTTCCTGGGCCGGGCTGGTGGAGGCACCGACGTCGATACCCGCTTCGCCCTGCGCGCGCGAAATTCCGTCGATCACCGCACGAGCGATCAGATCGCAGTAGAGCGAAATCGCCCGGCCGGCATCGTCATTGCCGGGAACGACATAGTTGATGCCCTTGGGATCGCAATTGGTATCGACCACCGCCGCGACCGGAATGTTCAGCCGCTGGGCTTCCTGGATCGCGATATCTTCCTTGTTGGTGTCGATCACAAAGATCATGTCGGGCAAGCCACCCATGTCCTTGATGCCTCCGAGCGAACGGTCGAGCTTGTCGCGCTCGCGCTGCAGCGTCAGGCGTTCCTTCTTGGTGTAGGCATTGGCGTCACCGGAATTCAGCACTTCGTCCAGATGCCGCAATCGCTTGATCGAAGCGGAAATCGTCTTCCAGTTGGTCAGCGTGCCGCCGAGCCAGCGGGAATTGACGAAATATTGCGCCGAGCGCTTGGCGGCTTCGGCGATGCTGTCCTGGGCCTGCCGCTTGGTGCCGACGAACAGAACCCGGCCGCCCTTGGCGACGGTGTCGCTGACCGCCTGGAGCGCGCGATGCAACATCGGCACGGTCTGGGCGAGATCGATGATGTGAATATTGTTGCGGGCCCCGAAAATGTAATCCGCCATTTTCGGATTCCAGCGGTGAGACTGGTGACCAAAGTGAACGCCAGCTTCAAGCAGCTGGCGCATCGTGAAATCAGGAAGCGCCATTAATCTATTCTCCGGTTGGTTCCTCCGGAAACGTGTGAGCAAACGCGCCTTGCGGCCCGGTTTGCCACCGGACGGCCTTATCAGCCATGTTTCCGTGTGAGATGGGCGCTATATAGCCGGATTCTGGCAGGAAGCAAGGAAATATGGCCGCCGGGGACTGGTCCACCGGTAACACCAACGGGTCCTCCAGAGCCTCATCCTCCAAATCGGCGGCTCCGAGTGGAGACGCCGCTACTGCGCCAAACTCAATTCAGCGATCATGGATCTGGCCCGGCCCTCATCGACCGGCTGGAAGACATAAGGTCCAGGATTTTTGCTATCGGACGTAACTGCGGCCCCAACTGCATAACCGACGAGACCGCCGGCCATCTGCGCCCCCATGAGTTGCTGACCCCTTTCGCTGATTTGCATCAGAAAGAAGTAAGTCTTGCCCGGCGCGGTAGAGATTTTCACGTTGGTTTCGCCTGGGAACATGATCTCGGAAGCCGAGAGCATGTGGTTTCCCGCGGGCAAATCAGCATAGACGTAAGTGCCGTTTTTCACGCTGGGCAGTGGGACCCCGTCCAGTTTGGCGTCCCAACCGACGAGCACGCCCACAACACCTTTCTGGCGCATCATTACGAGGCGGCTTTGCCCCGCTTTGGGCGGCCCGAGCTGTTGTGAGACCGTTGCAAAATCCGCATTCGTGCCGTCCGACACGCAACCCGATAACGCCAGGGCCAGGCAACCGGCCATCAGCACGCGCACAACCATTCCAACCCCCAAAAAAGCAAAGCGCCCGGGGTGGGCCTAGCCGGAAACAAGCTCTGGTTGCAAGGTCGCATGGGCCGAAAAACACAGCCTCCGCGGCTCAGAGGTCGCGGAGGCTTCAGAATTATCAGGCTAACACGAGGCCGTCAGCAACGCGGCACGTTGGGCGGGCACTTGTGTCCCCCGCCGCCGGGAGGTGGACCCGCCGGCCGTGGAGGTGGAGGTGGCGCTGCAGGCCGCGTCATCTGCATCTGCGGAGCAGGTCGGGGCGGCGGCGGAGGAGCCGCCATTCGGGGCGGTGGAGGCGGCGGCGCCGTCATCCGAGGCGGCGGCGGAGGTGCACTCATGCGCGGCGGCGGCGGCGGAGCAGCCATTCGCGGCGGCGGGGCCGGTCGCTCGAACTGGCGCGGTGGCGGAGGCGATGGCCGCGCCATCGGCGGAGTCGGCCGCGGTGGAGCCATTTGGCGGGGTGGCTCGATTGGTCGGGATGAAGGCGCGTGGAACGATGGGCGCCGCTCGGATTCAATCGAGGGCCGGGGTGGCGCCGAGGGCTTTGGCGCCATCGAAGGCCGGGGGCTCTCGCTAAGTGCTGGCGGTGTGCGACCTATCTTCCCTCCTCGGTCCACGCCGATAGGCGCGGCTCCAGGCCCAGACGTGCCCGCATTGGGGGTTGGGTGACCGGGCAGTTTCCGATCCTGGAGCGTGGGGTTCTGTGCACCCGGCTGAACGGTCGCACCGGCATTTGGTGTTCCCGGCAAGCGATCTCTGCCCATTGGAGATACCGGCGCCCCCTTCGCGCCAGGTACCGGCAAGGTATTGGCCTTGGGCAGCGTCGAAGGCGACGTCGAGCCAGGTCCACCCGGTGTCCCATTGGTCGGCAAGGGAGCGGTAGGCCCTCCCGGTCGGCCGCGGTGATCGGCCGGATTGATGGAGGCACTTGGCGGTATCGGGGCCTTTCCCTGCTGGATAAGGGTGGCGCGTTGCGCGACCGCCGGCGGGAGCGCCGGTCCGGCGCCTCCAATGCCACCAGGACCAGGTCGGCCGGGATTTCCCGGCGCGCCTGCCGGACCTCCGGGAGGAGCCTGCGGCGGGCGGTTGATCACGTTGTTGATCACGGTGGTGTTGTGGATGTTGGCAAAGATGATGTTATTCGGCGGCGGCCGGACATAGATTGGCGGCCGGACGTAAACCGGAATCGGCACGAAGATCGGCTGCGGCAGGATGAAGATGCCGATGGGCGGCGGCGGTGGCGCCAGCACGATGAATTCTGGCGGCGGGGGCGGCAGGAAATAAACCGGCGGCGGGGGCGGCGGAGCGAAGTCGAATTCACTAAAGATGAACACCGGCCGATCCACATAGACGATCTCCTCCGGTGGCGGCGGCGGGATGTCGTAGTCGATCACCGTGAATGTCGGCGGCGGCTCGATTGGCGCCGTGAGAATGGCAAGGCGGCGGCGCGCATCCGCCGCGTGCGGTCCGCGCGGATAGCGCCGCAGATACGACCAGTAAGCCTCGGGCGTGTCGGTGCGATAAGTCCGCAGCCAGGTAAGCGCCTCTCGCCGCGCTGCGACGATCGCCCTCACCCGCCTCGACAGAGGATCGCTGGGATAGGTCGCGAGGAAATCCTCATAGCCCTGCATGGTGTCGTGATCGAGTGCTGCCGCATAGGCGTCCTGGACACTGAGCTCGCGGATCGGCTTGTCGCGCATCGCGACCGCTTGATCGGGTGCGGCCGCCGGCGCATCAGGGGCCCGATCAAAGAAGACGAAAGAGGTCTCGATCTTCTGAGAGTCCCAGGGCACCTGGGCGCCCTTGCTGGTTTCGTTGACGCGAAGCCGAACGCGATTGAACACCTCCGGCAGCGATAGCCCGCCGGTGCGGATCATTTCAGCCAGCGATTGGGCATAAGCCCCGTAGGGGCCCTGCTCGACCGGAGCCACCGTACCCGGCGCCGCATTGAAAGCGACCAGCAGATGCGGGCCAGGTTCAACGAGTGCCAATCCGCCGGCGATCGACTGACCTTCTATAAATGGTTGCTGGCGCGCGGCATCGAGCACCACAACCCCCGCTTTCAAAGGCAGCGCCGCGAGCTGGCGCAAATAGTCGCTGATCCTAAGTCCCTCGACGGGAATATCGGTGTCGCGGTTGATCGCGGAATCCACCGGGATGAAATAGTTTTCGCCGGCAAGCTGGATGCCATAACCCGCCAGATACACCATCGCGACCGTGTCAGGCCCGGAGCTTTCGGCCTTTTGCATGAAGTCGCGGAAGCTGCGCCGCAAGGTTTCGCCATCGAGGTCACGGGCTCCGACGACATCAAAGCCGGCAGCCTGAAGTGTCTGGGCAATCAATCCTGCATCATTGGCCGCGGTCGCCAGGGGTGACTTGGCGTAGGCGCCGTTGCCAATCACCAGCGCGATACGCTTTTCCTGCTGGTTGGGTGGGATCGATTGAGATGGTGCCTGCTGTTCGGCCTGAGGCTGCTGTGCATGGGACGGGGCCAGAAAGCCAAACAGCCCAGAAAGCAGCGTCAGGCAAACCGAAACAATCGAGAGCCTCTTAGCCATTCCATCCACCTCTGTTCGCGGCGATAGACGCCCGCCGATCTGCCATTCAATCCGTCGCAAGCTGAACGGGCCTTGAACGAACAAGACCGCCATTGAGGCGGCGGTGTGACCGGACAGCGCGGCCCCCCTGCGCCATGCGAGTGACGCTTCGAATCTGAGACGTCCGCCAGCCAGGCTCCATTTCCGCCTTCCGACAACGGACCTGCGCTGTCGCGGGCCTCACTGGGTTGGATGGATTCGAAGACGTCGAGCTGGCGGCGTGCGATCGCCTATAGCGTCTGCACGTCGACCACTCCCTGCACCGCCTTGATGGCGCCCGCGATCTGCGGTGAAACCTTGAAACGGCCGGGCAGCTTCATTTCGACTTCGGTTTCGAGGTCGAGCATCAGGACCAGTGATACGTCTCCATCCGCGCCGGCCGGCGGCGAAACCGGTTTGGTCGTCATACTCCCCTGAGCGCCCTGCCCCTCCGGCATCTGCAAGCGACGCGCGATCGATTCCAGCGGTTTGGTGTCGCGCAGGAAGATCCGCATGCCCTTCTGGGTTTTGGCGGCGGCGTCATCGAGCGGTTCGGCATGCAGTACGCGGGCGCGGACATCCTCGCCCTGCAATTCGGCGCCAAGCTGTAGCAGTACCGCAGCGCCCGGCTCCAATAGTTCGCGGTATTGCGCAAGCCCCTCCGAGAACAGCACCGCCTCGAAATGCCCGGTCGGATCGGAGAGGCCGATAATGCCCATCTTGTTGCCGGTCTTGGTGCGGCGCTCCATGCGCGAGACCACGGTCGCAGCCACCTTGCCGGCGGTAGCGCCAGTCTTGACCGCTCTGGCGAACTCCGCCCAGGACTGCACGCGCAGGCGCTTCAACACCGTCGCATAATCATCAAGCGGGTGGCCGGACAGGAAGAAGCCGATGGCGTCATATTCGCGACGCAACCGCTCTGCCGGCAGCCAGGGTTCGACTTGCGGCAGCATGATGCTGGGCGCATCGGCTGCGCCGCCGAACATATCGTTCTGCCCGATGGTCGCCGCTTCGTGGCTACGCTGGCAGGCAGCTAAAATGGCTTCGGCGCCCGCGAACACCCGCGCCCGGTTGGAGTCGAGGCTATCGAATGCACCAGCCGCGGCAAGCGACTCGATCACTCGCTTGTTGATGGCCTTCGGATTCACCCTGGCTGCAAAATCGGCGAGTGACGTGAACAGGCCTTCCTTGCGCGACTGGACGATGAGGTCCACCGCCTGCGCGCCGACACCCTTGAGCGCCGCGAGGGCGTAGTAGATCGTGCGGTCGGCCACCTCGAAGGTCGCGCCGGAGCGATTGATCGAGGGCGCCTCAACCTTGATCCCGAGACGCTGGGCTTCGGCGCGAAATTCCGAGAGCTTGTCGGTGTTGCTGATATCGAGCGTCATCGAAGCGGCGAGAAACTCGACCGGATAATGCGCCTTCATATAGGCGGTTTGATACGATACCAGCGCATAAGCCGCCGCGTGGCTCTTGTTGAAACCATAGTCGGCGAATTTGGCGAGAAGCTCGAAAATGGTTTCAGCCTGTGATTTGGCGACTCCATTCTTGACCGCGCCAGCGACAAAGCCCGCGCGCTGCTTCTCCATTTCGGCGCGAATCTTCTTGCCCATGGCACGACGCAAGAGGTCGGCTTCGCCAAGCGAGTAGCCGGCCATCACCTGCGCGATCTGCATCACCTGTTCCTGATAGATGATGACGCCGAAGGTCTCTTTCAGGATCGGCTCGAGCATCGGATGCAGATATTCCGGCTCTTCGTCGCCATGCTTGCGCGCGCAGTAGGTCGGAATGTTGGCCATTGGGCCGGGACGATAGAGCGCCACCAGCGCGATGATGTCTTCAAACCGGTCCGGACGCATATCGACCAGTGCGCGCCGCATGCCCTGGCTTTCCACCTGGAACACGCCGACGACATCGCCCCTCGCCAGCATCTGATAACTTACGGCGTCATCGAGCGGCAGCGTCGCCAGATCGACATCGACACCGCGCTGCTTGAGCAGGTTGACCGCGACATCGAGCACGGTCAGCGTCTTGAGTCCGAGAAAGTCGAACTTCACCAGTCCCGCCGGCTCGACCCATTTCATGTTAAACTGGGTCACCGGCATGTCGGATTTCGGATCGCGATAGAGCGGCACGAGTTCGCTCAACGGGCGGTCACCGATCACGATGCCGGCGGCGTGCGTCGAGGCATGCCGGGTGAGACCTTCCAGGCGCTGGGCGATATCGAAGGCTCGCGCCACCACAGGGTCCTCGTCGCGGAACGCCTGCAATTTCGGTTCGCCCTCGATGGCGGCAGCCAGCGTGACTGGGGACGCCGGATTTTGCGGCACGAGCTTGGTCAGCTTGTCGACCTGCCCATAGGGCATTTGCAGTACGCGCCCGACATCGCGAAGCACCCCGCGCGCCTGCAGCGTACCGAAGGTGATGATTTGCGCCACCTGGTCGCGGCCATAACGCTGCTGGACATATTCAATCACCTCGCCGCGCCGATCCTGGCAGAAGTCGATGTCGAAGTCCGGCATCGAGACGCGTTCGGGATTGAGGAAACGCTCAAACAGCAAGCCGAACCGGATCGGATCGAGATCGGTAATGGTCAGCGCATACGCCACCAGCGAACCTGCGCCCGAACCACGCCCGGGGCCTACGGGAATGCCTTGAGACTTTGCCCATTTGATGAAGTCGGCCACGATCAAGAAGTAACCCGCATAGTTCATGCGGTTGATCACGTCGATTTCGAAGGCGAGCCGCTTGAAATAATCCTCCTCGGAGGTGCTTTGCGAAAGGCCATGCACGGCAAGGCGGCGACGCAAGCCCTCCTCCGCCTGGCTGCGCAGTTCGACGGCCTCATCGCTTTGGGCATCGGCCGCGCTAACGCTATTGCCGACGGTGAAGCGCGGCAGGATCGGCTTGCGGGTCAGCGGCCGGAACGAACAACGCTCGGCGATTTCGATCGTTGAGGCCAGCGCCTCCGGAAGGTCCGCAAATAGCACCGCCATCTCCGCCCGCGTCTTGAAGCGGTGATCCGGCGTCAGTTGCTCACGGTCGGTCTCGGCAATCAGCCGCCCGCCTGCGATGCACAGCAAAGCATCATGCGCTTCGTAATCCTCGGTGCTGGCAAAATAGGGCTCGTTGGTCGCAACCAGCGGCAATCCCTTGCTATAGGCCAGATCGATCAGACCAGCCTCCAGCCGCCGTTCCCGGTCAGTGCCGTGCCGCTGTAGCTCGACGTAAAGCCTGTCACCGAACAACCCGGCCAACCGATCGAGCCGCAGGGCGGCCAACGCGGCCTGCTCCGCGCCAATCGCCTGCGCGACGGGTCCGTCCGGCCCACCCGTCAGGACGATGATGTCTTCGGCTTCACCTTCCAGCCAGTCAAACCGGATATGCGGGGCTTGGTGGACCGGCGTTTCCAGAAACGCGCGTGAGTTAAGGCGCATCAGGCTGCGGTAGCCGCGTTCACGGGCCGCCAACAGCACCACCCGCGAAGCGGCCAGCGCCGATGCATTGCGCGCGTTAGGATCGTAGTCCCCGAAATCAATTGCCAATTCGCAGCCGACAATCGGCTGGATGCCCGAGGCGGCCATCTTGTCGGAAAATTCCAGCGCCCCGAACATATTGTCGGTGTCGGTCAAAGCCAGCGCCGGCTGCCGATCCGCCTTGGCCAGTTCAGCGAGTTTCTGGATCTTGATGGATCCCTTGAGCAACGAATAGGCCGAGTGGACGTGGAGGTGGACAAATCCCGCGCTTGGGATTGTCGCCAGCGACTTCTGGGTCATGGTCTGTAGCGATTACCTTGGAAGAACGCGGCTCCTGGGGCAGAGCCGACTCGTCCTCGATGGTGAGGCCTGACCCCCTTGCTGTCCACGCGGAACCGGTCGATCACGGTTGATCTCCGGCTTTTCCCCAGGTCTGCTGACGACCCGTCATTCATCAGAGCTGGGGCAGTAATTGCGCCCAAACCGCGATCATTCCAACGAACAATGTCAGTGAGGCAAGAGCGGCGGCTTCTTCCACGAATGTCTTCAACATGAGGACTCTCCTGAGAACATAATAAGAACATTGTTCTTCTTTTGTTCCTAAAGTCAATCCCTTGTCTTTCCCCCACGGCCCGCCGAACGCCTAAGTGGTTAACGTCGAACGTGAGTTGACTGAAGCCCGCGCAGAGCGCTTTCGTGCGAGGTCATATCGAAACTAGGCCGCTGCTGTCGGCTTGTTGCGATTTTAGGAGAGATTGAGATGCGCGGCGTCTTTCTGGCGTTGTTGATTGCTGCGGGAATCGCAGCGACCATTGCCACTCCCGCGAAAGCGGAGAATTATCCGTTTTGTCTGACTGGCGCAGTGAACGGCGGCAGTTTTGACTGCGGCTACACGACCTTGCAGCAGTGCCAGGCGAGAGCTTCGGGCCTGGCCGCCTATTGCATTGAAAGCCCGTTTCTCTCGAGAGAGCCGAAACCCTCTCAGCAGCCTGCGCGGCGGCGACATCCTGGCTATTGAGCGATGGCCTGGACGGCCGGCGCTCGCTAGTCGAGCTCGACGATATGTCCGTTCTCGATCGAGACCCGGCGATCCATGCGGTCGGCCAACGCCATGTTGTGGGTGGCAATCAGCATGGCGACCTGGGTGGCTTTGACAAGCTGCATCAGCGCCCCAAACACATGATCGGCGGTGTGCGGATCCAGGTTGCCGGTCGGCTCGTCCGCCAGCAGGACACGCGGCGCATTGGCAACGGCGCGTGCGATCGCGACGCGTTGCTGCTCGCCACCCGATAGCTCAGCTGGACGATGGCGTATGCGTTCGCCAAGGCCCAGATAGGCCAGAATTTCGGTGGCCCGCTTGACCGTCTCGCTTCGCTTCAACCCCCGGATCATCTGCGGCAGCATGACATTCTCAAGCGCGGTGAATTCCGGCAGCAGACGATGCGACTGGTAGACAAAGCCGATCTCGGTTCGGCGGATCTGGGTACGATCCATGTCCGACAGGCCGGAGGTCGGCGTACCCGCGACATAGACCTCGCCTTCATCGGGACTTTCCAGTAGGCCCGCAATGTGCAGCAGCGTCGATTTACCCGAGCCAGATGGCGCTACCAGCGCCACCGACTGTCCAGCCCATAACGCGAGCTTGGCCCCATCGAGGATGGTCAGCGTGGCCTCGCCCTGATGGTACTCGCGCTTGATCTCGTGGAGATAAACCACGGGGACGTCGTTGCCGGATGCGGCCATCGGGTCCTCACTCATACCGGAGCGCGTCGACCGGATCGAGCCGGGCCGCGCGCCAGGACGGATAAAGCGTGGCAAGAAACGACAAAGTGAGCGCCATGATCACGACCGCACTGGTTTCGCCGATGTCGATCGAAGCTGGCAGTTTGGAGAGGAAATACAGTGTCGGGTCGAACAGTTCGGTGTTGGTCAGCCAGGAGAGGAATTGTCGGATGGTCTCGATATTGAAGCAGATCACCAGTCCCACCAGAAGACCGACCAAGGTGCCGACAACGCCGATCGATGCGCCGGTGATCAGGAAAATCCGCATGATCGCGCCCTGCGAAGCGCCCATGGTGCGCAGGATCGCGATATCGCTTCCCTTGTCCTTCACCAGCATGATCAGGCCGGAGATGATATTCAGCGCGGCCACCAGCACGATCAGGGTCAATATCAGGAACATGACGTTACGTTCGACCTGCAGCGCGTTGAAGAAGGTCGAGTTGCGTTGCCGCCAATCGACCAGGAACACGGGTCGGCCCGCTGCCTCGGTCACAAGCTTGCGGAATTCGTCGATCCTGTCGGGATTGTTGGTGAAGACTTCGATCGAACTCACGTCATTGGCGCGGTTGAAATAGCTTTGCGCCTCGGCCAGGGGCATGAACACGAAACTGGCGTCATATTCCGACATGCCAATCTCGAATACCGCCGCCACCTTGTAGGGTTTGACGCGCGGCGTGACACCCATAGGCGTGACGGCGCCCTTGGGCGATACCAGGGTGATGCTGTCGCCGGCATGCAGCGATAGCAGATCGGCGAGCCTTCGGCCGATCGCAACGCCCTGCCCGTCGTCAAAGCCTTCCAGCGTGCCTTGCCTGATGTTCTTGGCAATGGATGTGAGATTATTGAGGTCGTCAGCACGGATGCCACGCACGAGAACGCCGGTGGCGTTGAAAGGAGACGATGCCAGCGCCTGGCCGTCCACAACAGGCGCCGCCAGCCGGATGCCCGAGACCTGATTAATCCGATCGGCCACATCCTTCCAGTCGGTGAGCGGCGATTCCAGCGGCTGCACCAGGAGATGGCCGTTCAGGCCAAGGATTTTATCAAGCAGTTCCTTGCGAAAGCCATTCATGACGGCCATCACGATGATCAGCGTGGCGACCCCCAGCATGATGCCCAGGAACGAAAAGCCAGCGATGACCGAAATGAAGCCTTCTCTGCGGCGTGCCCGAAGGTAGCGTCCGGACAACAGCCATTCAAAGGGAGCAAATGGCCGGGTTCGAGCCGGTTCGCTGATCGCTTCATCCATGGTTCGATTTTCCCACGATTCGGGCCATCTGTGGCCCTCTCGGCGGTGGATAAATCATCGTCCCGCCAGCCGGGCCACGGCATCCGCCGGCGCAAGATTTTCGCGATGACCATCACTGCGGCGCTTCATCTCGACCACACCGTCGGCCAATCCCTTCGGACCTACCAGTATCTGCCAGGGAATGCCGATCAGGTCGGCGGCGGCGAATTTCGCGCCGGCGCGCTGATCAGTGTCGTCATAGAGCACTTCGACGCCGGCGTCGGTCAGTTCCCGATAAAGCTTCTCGCAGGCCGCATCGGTCTCGGCGGCACCCTGCTTCAGGTTCAGGATGGTTGCCTTGAAGGGAGCGACAGCTTCCGGCCATTTGATGCCCGCGTCATCATGGCAGGCCTCGATGATCGCACCGACAAGTCGAGACACGCCGACCCCGTATGAGCCGCCGTGGATCGGGACTTCGACGCCATCGGCGCCAGCCACCAGCGCCTTCATGCTGTCGGAATATTTGGTGCCGAAATAGAAGATCTGACCGACCTCGATGCCGCGGGTGTGAACCTTCCGATCCGAGGGAACCTCCTGATCGAACCGGGCCGCGTCATGAACGTCCTCGGTCGCCGCATAGACCGACGTCCACTGTTTGATGATCGCCGAAAGGTCGCCGTCGTAGTCGACATCCTCGCCGGGCACCGGCAGGTCGAGCACATTGCGATCGCAATACACGGCGGACTCGCCGGTCTCGGCCAGCACGATGAATTCATGGCTAAGGTCGCCGCCGATCGGGCCGGTTTCCGCCCGCATCGGAATCGCTTTCAATCCCATGCGCGCGAAGGTGCGAAGGTAAGCCACGAACATCCGGTTGTAGGCGCGGCGCGCGGCGGCCTCGTCGATGTCGAAGGAGTATGCGTCCTTCATCAGGAATTCCCGACCTCGCATCACCCCGAAGCGGGGCCGCTGCTCATCGCGGAATTTCCATTGGATATGATAGAGGTTGAGCGGCAAATTCTTGTAGGATTTGACATAGGCCCGGAAGATCTCGGTGATCATCTCCTCGTTGGTCGGCCCATACAAAAGCTCCCGCTTATGCCGGTCAGCGATCCGAAGCATCTCCGGTCCATAGGCATCATAGCGCCCGCTTTCCCGCCAGAGATCGGCCAGTTGCAACGTCGGCATCAACAATTCGATGGCGCCAGCCCGATCCTGTTCCTCACGAACGATCCGCTCAATGTTTCTCAAAACCCGCAAGCCCAGAGGCAGCCAGGCATAGATGCCCGCCGCCTCCTGCCGGAGCATGCCGGCGCGCAGCATCAACCGGTGGGAGACGATCTCCGCCTCCTTCGGGTTCTCTTTGAGAATGGGGAGAAAGAACCGCGACAATCGCATGGGGACACTCAAGGAATCAGTGAGGCAGCCGGGAGCCGGCAGTGAAACCGGATCGGATGCAAAAACACAAGGGCAAGGCCTACCAAGGCCGCGAATATCGCGGATTTGGGGCGGGCTCGGCCCTTCCGGCCGGTCGATCAGGCAATTCGTCGTTGAGGCACGACCCGTCGTGGATGGGCGCTTCGACCGCTTGTAATCTTAGCTCAAGGCGACGCTTCGGCTTGCTACATCTTCATGCCCGAATGCTCCGGCGCCTTCTTCATGTCCATGTGGCCCGCGGTCCCATGATCTGTTGGCACCGAGGCCGCGGTCGGTCCCTGAGCACCCACCCCAAGCACGTCCAGCATGACCTTGACCTTGCCAGCCTTCTCGAACTCGAGCGTCACGGGGAGTTTATCGCCCTGCTTCAGGGGGCTCTTCAACTCCGTCAGCATCAGGTGATAGCCGCCGGGTGCCAGCTTGACGGTTTTGCCGGGTTCGATGGTCAGGCCGCCATCGACGGCGCGCATGGTCATCACCCCACCCTTCATGGACATTTCATGGATCTCGGCTTTGGCCGACGCTTCGCTGGCGACGCCGACCAGCCGATCCGGGGCTGAGCCCTTGTTCTCGATCGTCAAATAGCCACCGCCGACCTTGGCGCCGCCAGGCGTGGCACGGCTCCAGGCTTGGGTAATGACAAGGTCACCCGTGGTGACGTCATCGGCGGATGCAACGATCCCTGAAAACACAAGCATGAGGGCGCTGCAAATCAAGCGAAGGGAAAAGCTGTTCATGGTGGGCACATCGTTCCTTGTATCGGTCGGCCGTTGAAGGATTTGCGGCTATCAATGCGCTGTCGAGGGTTGCCTCGCCCGGTTGATTCATCTCAGCGCAGCCATCTCTCTCCGGTTGGATAATGCCGAAATTGCGATGGGCGTCCAATGTTCGCATTCGATCAACCGCTATCGCGGGCGCCTCATCGCGTGGGGACCGGGATCAGCGGCACGATCGATCCGATGGCGCACTCAACCCGCCTGCCACCTGGGATTGCGTTGCACCTTCGGAGGGGCGGCACGGGGACCCTCCGCCATGGTCTACACCGCCCCTTTTTTACGCCATGCTGTCGGCTCCTGGCTGAATGGTACCGTCGGGATGGCAGGCCTTGGTCTGGGTAGGCTTCCCAATTTGATCGGATCGGGCCTTGGCCTGCCGCTTTTTCGCCCGCCGGCCACCACCACGGCCAAGGGTCCGGTCGGCGACCAGTTTCCTGGTCACTTCGGTGCGAATTGTCAGCGCCGGGTTACGCCGGCCGTCTGGTCGCTTGAGTTGATCCAGGTAACTACCGGATAACCCCAATTTCATTCATTTCCCAAACGTCAGGATTTTCGAACGATCGTTTCAGAAAAGGATGACAAGACGATCAGATTGGTCTACCACTCTTTCCCTCAGGCCCATCCGCAAGGCTGCGCCTGGTGGTCCAAGTCTCGGGAGGAACCTTGGCGCGCAACAGCGTCACCCCGTCCATCAAGAGCAATCTAATCGGGGAATAAAGGGTCGACACAATTTTTGGAGCAGGGCTTGGTGCCCTGCTCTTTTTTATTTGAGCGCTGCTAATCGACGGATTGCCGGTGTCGATCAGGACGGCGGCAGTTTGGGAATCTTTTCCGCAAAGCCGTTGAAGCAGCTCAGACGTTCGTCCTCTTCTTTCACAAACTTGCAATCCGTCACGCCCTTGGCGGCTCCCGGCTTGGCCTTCGGCTTCGGAGGGATGACCGCGTCGTAGCAGTTCAGACGGTCCTTGGTGCCGTCGTCGAGATCCAGACAGGCTTGCAGCTTGGCGGCCATCGATTGCGGCTTGCCTGCTTGAGGCTTTGCCGCGGCCGCGCGGGGCTTGACCTGGAGCAGCGGCTTGCCCCCCACAGTGGGGGGTGGCGGCGCGGCGGAAGGTGCGTTCTGCGCCAGTGCCGCCGTTGAAAAGCAAACGGCCAGTGCCGCGATCATGATCCTCATGTGCAATCACCCCTCCTTACCTCAGCAAATCCGGCGAGCCGTTCTATTACAAGGGAATTCCCATCAATTTCGAAAGGTGCTCGATACCAAGATAACCCGCGCGGTAGGCCCATAAAGCGAGCCCATAGATCACGGCCGAGATCACCGTCGTCCAGATCAGCTTTCGCCCCATCTGGCTCGCCACGGGCGCGCCAGGATCGGTCCCGTCAGTTCCTTCACCTACCTCGTGCTGGCTGCGTACGCCGAAGGGTAGCGTCAGAAACAGGGCAATCCACCAGATGACGAAGTAGATCGCAAGGCCGGTCGAGATGTTATAGATCACCCGCGTCAGGCCTGTTCGATTTCGACCAGCGCGCCCGAGAAATCCTTCGGATGCAGAAACAGCACTGGCTTGCCGTGCGCGCCAATCTTCGGAATGCCATCGCCGAGTACGCGGGCGCCTTCCTTCACCAGCCTATCGCGCGCGGCGATAATATCGGGCACGTCATAGCACACGTGATGGATTCCGCCGTCGGCGTTGCGTTCGAGGAATTTCGCGATCGGCGAGGCCTCACCGAGCGGCTCGATGAACTCGATCTTGGTATTGGGCAGCGTGACAAAGACGGTGATGACGCCGTGATCGGGCAGCGGTACCGCGCCGGAAATTTCGGCACCAAACGCTGCACCGTAGATCTTGGCGGCCTTCACGGCATCCTTCACCGCGATCGCCACATGATTGAGCCGGCCCAACATGGCACTATCTCCTTCTGTCAAACACTCAGCACATGAACCAGGCAGAGCGGCTTCTTGCCCCACTGCTCGTTGATGGAGGCACGGACGGCGCGTCGTACCGATTCCGCTACAGCATCGGGGTCACGCCGCCGGGCACGCGGCAGGCCGGCGACGGTGGAGACCACCACGTCAAATACGACCTCGTCGATGACTTCGCCAGCGCTATTCTTCTCGGGGACACCGACCAGATCAATCTCGGGATCGTCGGCCAGTTCACCTTTGTCGGTCAATGCCAGGGCAACAAACGCGCATCCCGCAAAACCCATTCGCCGCCGCTCGATGACGGCCCGCGAGCGGGAATCCTCGAGGATCGAGCCATCCTTGTAAAGCCGACCGGAAGGTAATTGCTCCACCACGGCTGGATCGCCCGGCCCGAGGCGCACCAGGTCGCCGTTGCGACAGACCAGCACCCTGGGCACGCCGCAGGCGCGCGCCAGGCTCGCATGTTCGGACAGGTGCAATGCCTCGCCATGCACCGGGATCAAGAGCTGCGGTCGCACCCAGCCGATCATCTCGCGCAACTCATCACGGCGCGGATGGCCTGACACATGCACCAGATGCGTGCGGTCCGTGATGACCTCGACGCCTTGTTGGATGAGGCCGTTGATGATGGCTCCAACCGGCTTCTCATTGCCGGGAATGGTCCGTGACGAAAAGATCACGCGATCGCCCTTGTTCAAGGTCACGTCGGGATGATCGTCATTGGCGATCCGGGCCAGCGCCGCTCGCGGCTCGCCCTGACTTCCGGTGCATAGCGCCAACACCTTGTCGGGCGGGAAATGGCCGTAGAGATCGGCGCCGCGGAAATTCTGTACACCGTCGAGATGGCCGGTTTCCCGCGCCACCTGCACCACGCGCTCCATGGCGCGCCCAACCACGACGACTTCGCGACCCGTCGCTCTTGCCGCATCCGCAACCGCCCGCAGCCGCGCGACGTTGGACGCGAAGGTCGTCACCGCGACGCGACCCCGGGCGCCCTTGACGAGTTCGGTGATCGTTTTCGCGACTTCGGCTTCGGACGGCGAGCGCCCCTCGCGAACCGCGTTGGTGGAATCGCCGATCAACGCCAGCACGCCGGCATCGCCGAGCTCGCGAAGGCGTTTCTCGTCCGTCGGCGGACCGATGATCGGCGTCGGATCGATCTTCCAGTCACCGGTATGCAGCAC
>Ga0068857_100001794_pt1 | contig 17284 bp, 15 predicted proteins | sample KBSCornC72_FD_66591 | JGI IMG/M metagenome (GOLD analysis project Ga0068857, IMG submission 66591) | Corn rhizosphere microbial communities from Kellogg Biological Station, Michigan, USA - KBS Corn C7-2 | ecosystem: Host-associated > Plants > Roots > Rhizosphere > Soil ...
CATCTGAGGATGCTCGAGCAGACGAAGTTATGACACTTAGGGCGCTTTTCGCCCATCCGGTCAGTTTTGCCGGAAATGGGCGCACCCGCTACACTGCTGCCAAATGGCCATCGCACGCGACAACTCTCCGGAACGGCTGGTCAGCGCCTCGCGCGCCGAAGAAGAGCAGGGCTTTGAGCTGAAGCTTCGCCCTCGGTGGCTCAGGGAGTTCATCGGTCAGACGAAAGCCAAGGAGCAGCTCGCCATTGCACTCGAGGCGGCAAAATCGCGCGGCGAGGCTCTCGATCATGTACTGCTCTTCGGGCCGCCAGGGCTGGGCAAGACGACTCTGGCCACCATCATCGCCAATGAACTGGATGTCGGATTTCAGCAGACCTCGGGGCCGGCGCTTCAAATCCAGGGCGATCTGACGGCGATCCTTACCAATCTTCGTGACCGGCAAGTCCTGTTCCTCGATGAAATCCACCGCATGCAGCCCGTCCTGGAGGAAAAGCTCTATACGGCGCTGGAAGATTACAAGCTCGATATCATCATCGGGCAAGGTCCGGCGGCGCGCACGCACGTGATGGAACTCAAGCCGTTCACCTTTGTCGGAGCCACGACGCGGCCAGGATTGCTGAGTTCGCCACTGCGCTCCCGGTTCGGCATCCTCTTGCGACTGGAGTTTTACACCGAAGATGACTTACGCATCATCGTGCAGCGCTCAGCCGAGGTCTTAGGCGTACCTATCGACCCGGACGGTGCGGCAGAGATCGCGTTGCGTTCTCGAGGGACTCCGCGTATCGCGAACCGGCTATTGCGCCGCGTGCGCGATTTTGCGCAGGTACGAGGTACGGGCGTGATCGACAGGCCGACTGCGAATGCGGCTCTGACGATGCTGGAAGTGGATGCTCACGGGTTTGACGAGATCGATCGCAAGCTGATGCTGACCATCATGCAGAAGTACGATGGCGGCCCGGTAGGCCTGGGCACGCTGGCCGCAACGCTGGCTGAGGAAGAAGACGCGCTCGAGGAGGTCTACGAGCCGTTTCTCATTCAGATCGGCTTTCTGGATCGCACACCGCGAGGACGCGTTGCAACGCGACTTGCATACGAGCACTTCGGCGTACCTATGCCGGGGCGGCAGGGCGGGCTGTTCTGAAAGACTAAGCTTTCCCCTTGTGGCCGTCAGTAAACAACCTCGGGAGTATAGATATGGCTTTGACTGAATCGACAATGCTGGAACTCGGAACGACAGCGCCGGACTTCGCGCTGCGGGATGTAGTTACGGGCAAGACCGTACACCGCGATGACTTCCGTGGGGAAAAAGGCCTGCTGGTCATGTTTATCTGCACGCATTGCCCTTATGTAAAACACATTGAGAAGGGCTTAGCGCAACTCGGTTCCGACTACGCCGGCAAACTCGGAATCGTCGCGATCAGCAGCAACGACGCGCGGAACTATCCTGACGACAATCCTGAAGGTTTGAAGAAACAGGCGCAGCGACTTGGGTTCACGTTCCATTACCTCTATGATGAGTCACAGGCTGTGGCACGCGCCTATGATGCGGCCTGCACGCCGGATATTTACCTGTTCGACAAGGATTTCAAGCTGGTATATCGGGGCCAGTTCGACGGAGCACGGCCCGGAAATAGCGTGCCCGTGAACGGAGAAGATCTACGAGCCGCTCTGGATGCTGTATTGCGTGGCGAAAAGCCCAGTACCGATCAGAAGGCGTCAATCGGCTGCAACATCAAGTGGAAGTAAGAACGGAATCCCTGCTGAAGGCCGACCTTTTCTTAGCTAGCCACTAACACCTTTGGGAAGCGAAGCGCGCTAGACGCTTCCAGTCATCTAACAGATTCCGAGGCTCTTCAGATAGTCACGGAACCGATCGCCGAACTCCGGCCGCTTAAGAGCGAACTCGACGGTCGCCTGCAGCATTCCGAACTTATCGCCAGCATCGAACCGCTTACCTTCGAATGTGTAGCCGAAGACCTTCTCTTCCTTGAGTAGCGCCTTGATGCCGTCGGTGAGTTGGATTTCGCCCCCGGCACCCGGCGTCGTCTGCTCGAGCAGTTCAAAGATCCTCGGCGTAAGAATGTACCGACCGATAATCGCCTGCTTCGAAGGCGCGTCCTCGAGCTTGGGCTTCTCAACCATTCCTGTGCAGTTGTAGATGCGTGGGTCCTGCAGGTCAGGTGAACCGGCGAGAACACCGTACGCCGAGATCCCCGCGCCCTCAACGGTCTGAGTGGCGAGTACCGAGCCACCGCGCTCATTGAACACGTCGATCATCTGCTTCAAGCAAGGTGTTTCCGCGTCGATCACATCATCGGGCAGGACCACCGCAAACGGCTCGTTACCGACAAGCTCCTTTGCGCAGAGAACAGCATGACCCAGGCCCAGCGGCTCGCGCTGGCGCACATAGCTCACGCGAGCCAGGGTTGCTACACTGCGTGAAACATGCAGCAGGTCTTTCTTCCCTCGTCTCTCCAGCGTATGGTCAAGTTCGAAGTTGTGATCGAAGTGGTCTTCCATGGCGCCCTTGCCGCGCCCAGTGACAATGATGATGTGCTCGATCCCTGACGCGACTGCTTCTTCAACGCCGTACTGGATGATCGGTTTGTCCACCAGTGCCAGCATCTCTTTAGGAATTACCTTTGTGGCGGGCAAAAAACGGGTGCCGAGGCCGCCGGCGGGGAAAACAACTTTGCGAACTTCTTGTGTCATTGCCGCTCCATGAGTTTCTTCGCGTCTATTCTCGAGCTTGCCGGTTCTTCCGTTTATCTTCCCAGTCGTGAAAAGTCTTACTTTAGTGCTGCGGAACCCTCTCGGCTACAGTGTCGGCGAGCCGTGGCCGAGCATGCTCTCCCGGATGACCTTGATGGGCGGAAAGCCTTGGCTAAGGAACTCGTCATGAAATTTTTGCAATGAAAAGGTGGTCCCCTGCTTCTTCATCAGGTCTGCGCGCAGCTTCATAATTTCGAGCTTGCCTAGCGTGTAGTAGAGATACGTGGGGTCGCCAGCGCCGCGCTTGGCTTCGACGACGGCGGTTTCCCTGGGCTGGTAGCCTTCTTTCTGGAAGAAATCCACGGCCTGGTCGTACGTCATGTTCCCAGTGTGCATTTGGATGCCGACGATGTAACGGGCGTTGCGCAGCAGAGCGTCCTGCAACTGACCGAGGCGCAGGAATTTGGCCTCGCGAGCGTCTTTTGCGCCGGTCCCCGGCTGACCGTAACCGTTATCCAGCATCATCTGCTCGGTGTAGTGTGCCCAGCCTTCGATATTGGTGTTTGCCTGCAGTATCTTCCGCACGCGAGTCGGCGCTTTGAGCGAGTAGAGGTACTGCACATAATGGCCGGGATAGGCCTCGTGCACCGAGGTCGAGATCACCGTTCCTACGTTGTAGGAGTGCATGTAGCCCTCTACCTGCGCAGGCGTCATCGAGGGGGCGGGAAGAGTGACATTGAAATAGGAAGTAGTCGCCTTCGATTCAAACGGACCGGGCGAGTCCATGCTGGCCTGCGTTGTGGCGCGCATGAACGGTGGCGTCTCTTCCAGAACCGGCGGCACGTCGGAAGGAATCGTAACGATTTGGTGCGAGCGGATGAAGTTAAGAAGGCTGGAGAAGGTACCGCGGAAGGCGTCCAGAAGCTGGTCGGGCGCCGGGTGCTGATGACCGAGCTCTTCGAGGACTTCGCGTGGAGTCTTGTTCGGCTCCAGTTCTTTCGCGACTTCAGCAAAGTGCTCCTGATTGCGGTGCAGGTCGGCGAAGCCGATTTCGAGCAGCTTCGGCAGCGGTATGTCGACCATCTCGTCATAGAGCAGTTTCTTTGAGAAGGTCTCTTGCCCAATCCTGTAGTCGCCATTAGATCGAGGCAACAGATCGGACTTCAACCACCCGAGGTAGTCATTGAGCTCGGCGATTACAGCGGCATTGCTTTTCGCGAACTCGGCCTTAAGCGCCTCATCGTGCGCATTGGTGAATGCCAGAGGAACATCGTGCTGGAAGAAGGCTATGATTCCCGGGAGCTGCTCAATCGCGATCTGGGTGAAGATTCTCGGCGGGTTCTGGAGATTTGTTCGTGCCTCGCGAAGAAGCGCCGGCATCTTCTTCTCACGAGCGATGAGAGATCGCAGCCGGTCGTCGGCCGGAGCGAACTTGCGTTCCATCAGCGTAAATGCCGCGTTCGCGCAGAGGCTCGAATACTCATCTGCGCTTTTAGCCCACGGTCGAATAGTGTGCAGCGTCAGGCGCCGAGAGCGGATCTGGTTGAGCACCATCTCCCGGTCAGCGCGCATGGTCTGATCAAGAGAAGCGGCCGGAATCGCAGAGACGCGTTCTTCGAAACGATCGAGTGCGGTCACCTCCGCGTCGATACTGCTTGACGAGAGGTCTTCAAGCTTTGTGTCGTACCGGTGATAGCCCGCGACCGTTCCGGCAGTCGGCCGATAGGAGAAATAGACCTGGTCGAAATACTCATCCGAGACCTGCTGGAATTGCCTTTGAGGGGCTTTGTCGGATGAAGCGGCGGCAGAAATCGTCATGCAGGCTCCAAAGGCGAACAGCGAAACAAATTTGGTCACGGTCCCTCTTGTACTTGTAACAATTATGCAGTGACAGCGTCTGGAGCCAGTTTCTCAAGCAAATCACGAATCTCGAGTAATACTTCATCAGGCCTCGTTGCGGCGAGCGGGAACTTCAGCACTCCCTGTGGCGTAAATTGCGCCCCGCGTTTAGCGTTCTTCGCAACAAGACGCATCAGGTGCTGCGGATCGATTGCGGCATTCTCAGTAAATCGAACCTGAAGCTCGGCGCGCTTGCGATCGATCTGCGCCACTCCCATTCGCTCGCATTCGAGCCGCAAAGTCGCAGCTTCGAGCAGGTAGACGGTCGAATCGGGCAGGGCGCCATAGCGGTCTTCCATCTCGGATCGAAGATCGGCGATTCCCTTCTCGCCTTCGGCCCCGGCGATCTTCTTATAGAGCCGCAGCCGCTGATTCTCTTCGGCGACATAGCTCTCATCGATACGCAACGCGATTCCGAGATTGAGCTGGGTTGTCGGCCGCTCATCGCCGCCTTCGCCCTTCAGCTCTTTCACAGCAGCTTCGAGCATGGATGTATAGAGCTCAAAGCCGATGGCTTCAATGTGGCCGCTCTGTTCTCCGCCAAGCATGTTCCCTGCTCCGCGCAGTTCCAGATCGAGGGCGGCGATCTTGAATCCGGCGCCAAGATCTGAAAATTCCTTGAGAGCAGCCAGCCGCCGGCGCGCGATGTCAGTCAGTTCGCGCTCAGGCGGAATTAGCAGGTAGGCATATGCGCGGCGGTTAGATCGCCCTACACGGCCGCGAAGCTGATACAGCTCACTCAGGCCATGGCGATCGGCGCGATTGATAATGATGGTGTTTGCCAGAGGAATATCAAGGCCGTTCTCAATGATGGTTGTCGCAACCAAGACGTCGAACTCGTGGTGCATGAAGGCAAGCATCACCTGCTCGAGGTCCTTTTCCCCCATCTGGCCGTGACCAACAACAACGCGTGCACCGGGAACAAGTTCCTGGATGCGCGAAGCGATCTCGTAGATCGATTCGACGCGGTTGTGAACGAAGTAGACCTGACCGCCTCGTTCCAGTTCAACCTCGATTGCTGACCGGATAATCTTCTCGTCGAACTTCGCCACCACTGTCTGAATGGCCATGCGGTCTTTCGGCGGAGTTTCGATCACAGACATGTCACGAAGACCCACGAGGGACATGTGCAGCGTGCGCGGAATCGGCGTAGCAGACATCGCCAGCACGTCGATCTCCTTGCGCAGTTGCTTGAGGCGCTCTTTGTGCCGCACTCCGAAACGCTGCTCTTCATCGACGATCAGAAGCCCGAGATCCTGAAATTTGATGTCCTTGGAGAGAATGCGGTGCGTGCCGATGAGCACATCAACCTTCCCCGTCTCAATCTTCTCAACGATGACCTTCTGCTCCTTTGGTGAGCGGAACCGCGAGATCATCTCGATGTTGATCGGAAATTGCGAGAAGCGCTTCTTGAACGTCTCGAAGTGCTGGAAGGCTAGAACCGTTGTCGGCGTGAGCACGGCCACCTGTTTGCCATCCTGCACTGCCTTGAACACCGCCCGCATGGCTACTTCGGTTTTGCCGTAACCCACGTCCCCGCACAGCAGGCGGTCCATCGGAGTAGTAGACTCCATGTCCTGCTTGACCGCGGAAATAGCTGTGAGCTGATCGTCAGTCTCGCGATAGTCGAACGAGTCTTCAAACTCGCGTTGAAAATCGTTGTCGGGCGCGAACGACGTTCCCTGCGCCGTATGTCGCTGCGCATAGAGCTTCAGCAGTTCTGCAGCCATGTCCTGCATGGCCTTGCGCACGCGCGCCTTGGTCTTAACCCACTGTTGCGAGCCGAGCTTGTTGAGTTGCGGTGCAGGGGCGGTGTCCGTGGACCGGTATTTTTGGATCAGATCCAGGCGCGTAAGCGGAACGTAGAGCTTGGCTTGTTCGGCGAATTCCAGGATCATAAACTCGACCGCAAGGCCGTCCTGCACAATTTCCTTCAGGCCCTGATACTGTGCGATGCCATGCTCAACGTGAACGACGTAATCTCCTATAGCGAGATCGCGAAAGTCGGACAGAAATGCTGCTGTCTTAGATTTTTTCGGCTCGGGCCTGGCGTGAATGTCAGCATCATCGGAGAGATCGTGGGCGCCGAACATGATCAGGTTCACATCCGGGAAGCTAACCCCTGAAGCGATTTGCGTGCGCACAATGACAGGCACGCGCATGTCGCCAGCCATGTAGCTGGCTTCCTCCAGTTCCGACCCGTGCTGGACAACGCGGCTGCCGAAACGGTACGGCACCTGGTACTCGCGCAGCATGGTGGCCGTTCGCTCTGCATCGCCCTGGGTGGGCAAGGCAAGCACGATCCGCTGATCCGCCGCAATGAGATTCTTGAGCTGTTCGACCAGCGCCGGGATCGAGCCATGGAATCGCAAAGTCGGTCGCGAATTGACAGCGATCTCGCCTAGCGTGTTGTCGTCTTCAAGCACGTCCACAGCGCCAAGCTGATCGAGGTCGAGACCGTGATGCGATTCAAGCAACCCCTGGAGAACCTCAGGCCGGAGAAAAATATCTTCGGGGCGAATCAGGTTCCCAATCCCTGAGCGTTCATGCCGCTGCTCGACTTTGTTCCACCAGCGATCAATCTGGTTGCGCACCATTGCCGGCTCGTCCACAAATAAAACGGCATTCGGAACCAGCTTGAGCAGATAATTCTCTGCGCCGGCGACCGACGAAAAGAACTCCCATCCGGGAAACACACTGACGCCCCCCGCTGCCGCATCCTGAATCTCCATCTCCTCTTCGTCGCTCGATCCCTCGCCTTCCGCCGCCACTCGAACGCGTTGTTTACTGAGGCGCGCATGCACTGCGGCAAGAAGATGCTCAGTGACCGGAGTTTCGGTTAACGGAAGCAACTGCGTTTCATCCAGGCCTGACTGCGAACGCTGCGTCTCGGGATCAAACTTCCGGATCGTCTCGATCTCGTCGCCAAAAAACTCGATGCGCACGGGACGATCGGCTTCGGGCGAGTACACATCGAGAATGCCTCCGCGCCGTGTGAACTGACCCGGCATCTCGACCAGGTCCATCTGCGTGTAGCCGACGCTGGCCAGATGCGCGGTGAGTATCTCCACGTCCAACTCTTCGCCCCGGCGCACTGTGACCGCAAGACTGGCATAGTAGTTTCGATCGAAGAGTCTCAGCGCCGCCGCCTCCGCTGGAGCAATCAGAATCGACACGCCCCCGGTAGCCAGCTTGTACAAGGCAGTCGCGCGTTGCTCCTGCACATCAGGGTGGGGCGAGAGATTCTCAAAAGGAAGAACGTCGTGTGCGGGAAGGCGTACGATACGATCGGGATCCACCGCACCGGTCAGCTCGCATCCTGCACGAAGCGTCGGTTCCAGAGCTTCGGCTGCTTTGTTATCCGCGACGATGACGAGCACCGGCTGCTTCGCCGCTCGCGCCAGCAGCGGAAGGTACAAAGAACGCGCTGTATTGGTGAGTCCGGACAGACGTCGCCGCCCGACACCGAGGGAGAGGTGCCTGCGAACGCGATCAAACGAGGAGGACTGCTCCAGTTCCGCGAAAATCTCGCGGACAAACGGGAGGATCATGCAGACACCAGTTTATCAGGGGCTTCGCGTCCAGCGGATCGTGCGTTACGGCTCCGCTCAAGTCAGTCTGCTGCCTGTGGCACTCGATGAACGGCCTTCGAGGATTCGCCATACACGAGCAAGCCGCCCAAAGTCATCGCTCCGGCGATAGCCCACAGACCGGCGGAGTAGTGATGCGTGACATCATGCAGCCACCCCATAGACGAGGGACCGGCGAAAGCCCCGACAGCCCCAACAGAATTGACCAATGCAATGGCGGCGCCGGCTGCCTTTCCTGACAGGCGGCTCGCCGCCAGGCTCCAGAACATTGGCAGCCCAGCCAGAATCCCCATCGCTGATATACAGAACCCCGAGGCCGCCAGCGGAGCCGAGTGCGCCAGGCCGGCGATCACGAAACCAGCTGCGCCAACAAGAAAAAGCCACGGAAGCGTGCGAAAACTTCGCCTGCGGCTCGCCCACCACAGCGCCAGCGCGCCAAAGCCAAATGTAATCGTTCCCCACCAGCCCGTAGCGATGGTGGATGCTCCGTGCGATGTGAGAATCTTCGGCAGCCAGAAGGTCAGCCCGTAATTTCCGCTGCTCCAGAGGAAGTAGATGATGCAATCACGAATGACATTACCGGTCTGCTTTCCATCTACCTGCTGCGATCCGTCTTCGTCCTGCCGGTCTCGAGCAACCTGATTCTTTTCAGCAGGCGTAAGCCATTGGGCCGACCACGGGCCGTCCGCCAGCACGAACCAGCTCGCAAATCCCAGCAGCACGGCGGGCGCGCCTTCAATGAGGAAAAGCCACTGCCAGTCCTTCAAGCCACCGAGGTGATCGAGCATCATGATATGCGCCGAAATGGGTGACCCAATCGAGTTGCACAGCGGCACTGCCAGCAGGAACATCGCAAGAATGCGGGTGCGCAGGCCACGCGGCATCCAGAACGTGAAGTAATAGATGACGCCCGGATAGAACCCAGACTCAGCGATCCCGAGGAGAAACCGGACTGCGATGTAGGCGCTGGTGCTCTGGACGAAGGCAGTGCCCATGGAAACAATTCCCCACACCACCATCAGAATCGCAAGCCAGCGACGCGCCCCCAGCCGCGCCAGAACGAGATTTGCAGGCACCTCGAAGAGACAATAACTCAGGAAAAACACTCCCGCCGCAAAGCCATACACGCTCTCGCTGATGCCAAGATCGCGGTTCATCGTCAGCGCGGCAAAGCTGATATTGACGCGATCGAGAAACGCAACCATGTAGAGGATCACGAGAAAGGGAACGAGCCGCCACGCGATCTTGCGGTAGAGCGGACTCATAGCGGTTGCGTTCACTCTACGGGAAGCTCCTCAAGCAGACGCGAACCAGACTACACGTCAGTGCGGACGTCCGGGAAGGATGAAATGCTCCGCACACCGTGGCTCATAAGCGTCGCCAGGTATTTTGATCGGACTGTCGTACGCAGCGGGCTTGCCGTCGATCAGCCTCTGCGAGTAAAGGGCTCTCGCTCCACATGCGCAATAAGCCATGCACTCCGTGATGCTGCCGCCATAGGCGTTCACCAGCCAGCTCAGGTTCAGCATTTCGCCAAAAGGAAGGGCTCGGAAGTCGAGATCCAGCCCGGCCACCAGCACATCGTGATTGCCATCAAGCAGGTGTCTCGCAAAAAGAAACAGATCGCTGACAAACTGGCCTTCGTCAATTGCAACGCACTCGACGCGCTTGCCGATTTCCTGTTCGATCTCGGCAATCTTGTCGAGAACAGGCCAGGGATCAGCGGAACTGAATTCGAGTGCCTGCATACTGGCGTGCCCATTCGGGTTTCGGCTCTCAACCAGTCCCGGGCCGCCCTTGGTGTCATCGCTTGGCTTCAGTATGAGCACGTACTGCTTAGCGTACTGGCGACGCATCTCTGCACGGCGCAGCAGCTCAGCAGTTTTGTTGCTGCGCATCGGCCCCATCATCAGTTCGATCTTGCCTGGCACTGCAGAACTCTCCTGAAATCCGGCTTCGGAGTTCATCATACTGCCATCGCCAACGCCAGAGGCTGTGACACGCGATGGCTTACTCGCTGCCCAACGCCTTCGTAAATGCATAGAAGAAGTCCAGCGACTTCCAGTACGAATCAACCGGCAGCCGCTCATCCTGGCCGTGGGCGCGATCGTCGTCTCGCTCCAGTGCGATTGCCGAGTAGCCGTAGCTCGGGATGCCAACCTGCGCGAAGTGGATGGAGTCGCTCGCGCCATTCTCCATCACCGGTGTGACGGGAATACCGGGCCAAATCTGCTGCGTGATTCGCGTGAGCGGTTCGAATACCTCCTTGATCGGCGGCGGCGGGACTATAGCTTTTCGCTCAGGAGCTGTATCAGAGATTCCGCCTGCATCCGAGATGTACTTCACGCTGAGTTTCGGATCGGAAAATAGTTTTACAAGTTCCTCCCGGATCTCCTCGGGCGAGTGGCCGGGAAAGATGCGGCAATTCACGTTCGCCTCGGCGGTCTGAGGTAGTGCGTTACGAGCATGTCCCGCCTTGAGCATAGTCGCTACGCAGGTGGTGCGAAAGTTTGAATTGAAATCCGGTTCCGCGCTGAGTCGCGATGCCGCTACTTTATCTGGCGGCGTGGCAAGAACCGCCTTGATGTCCTGCGCCGTCTGACCGCGCTCCTGCTTCTCAAGATTCTCGAAGTAGGTGCGGGTGACGCCGTTCAGCTCGAACGGGAACGAATATGACGCAAGCTTGTTCAGCGCGATCATTAGTTCGTAGATAGCATTGTCGGGCCGCGGACGCGAACTATGGCCACCGGGATTCAGCGCCGTTACGACGTAGTCTGCGTAAACCTTCTCCGTCGCTTCAACATCGGCTACCACTGGCCGTCCGTGGTCCAATTCGACGCCGCCTGCGTCCATGTTGATGACGAAAGCACAATCGACCAGGTCTCGATTATTCTGCACTAGCCACTGAGGCCCATTGAATTTCCCCCCTTCTTCATCAGCCGTAAGCGCGAGGATGAGATCGCGTTTCGGCTTGAAGCCTTCGCGATGCAAGCGCAGGAAAGTCCACACCAGTGCGGCGTCCGACTCCTTCATGTCCTGCGTACCTCGTCCGTAGAAGTAGCCGTCTTTTTCAACAAACTCAAATGGATTGGTATGCCAGTCGCTGGGCAAGGCTTCAACGACATCGAGGTGGCCGAGGAACAAGATGGGCTTCTGCGATGCAGGTGAAGCGGCCCGCATACGAACGATAAGGTTCATCTTGTTCGGATCAGGCCCGAGCAGGTGCATATCATCCGGCGCGAAGCCGGCATCGACAAAACGCTTTTGCATGGCCTTTGCCGCTGCTGTCACGCTGCCCATCGGGGAATCAGTGGTGTTGATCTCGATCAATTGCTTGAAGATGTCGCGGGCCTCGGCGCGCTGTGCCGGGGAAGCAGTGGGAAGCGTACCGGACTGGGCGCCCACGGCGATGGATGCGAGGCAGGTGAAGCCGGCGATCAAGCCGGGGAAGATGCGACGAGACATGGATGGATTGTACAGAACTGGTTGCGCTTTCTTCCCCGCGTAGGCTGCTTCGCGATTGCGGTTTACATTTTGCGCCAAATCGATTTATTGTGATGCGGCCAGTATCTGCGAGGTGGCGTATGTACCGAAAGCTTTTCGTCGCGGCCGGCGTGGCCGCATTGGGCATCAGCCCTATTGCTCTGAACGCACAGAAACGGCCGAAGATTACGGGGATTTCGCACCTCGCGGTCTATACGTCAGACGCGGCCGCAACAGATCACTACTACCGTGAAATCATTGGCGCTGTAAAGGAAACCGATCCAGAAAACCCGGCAGGCGTGAAGTACGCTTTCAGCCAGACGCAGTACATCGAGGTGCTCCCCTTGCCGCCGAATGCGGGAATCAACCGCATGGATCACGCAGGCTTGAACACTGCAGATGCGGAGGCTATGCGCAAATACCTGGGTGCGAAGGGCTGGAAGACCCCGTCGTCCGTCACCAAGGGGAAGGACGGCAGCCTTAGGTTTGCTGTAAATGATCCCGAGGGCAACAAGATCGAATTTGTTCAGCTGCCCGCAAAGGCCAAAGCGGTCAGCGCGCCCAAGGTCATCGGCAGCCATGTCATTCACGTCGGCTTCCTCGTCCACAGCCGCGAGGCAGAAGACAAGTTCTATCGCGATCTTCTCGGTTTCCGGCCTTACTGGTTCGGCGGCATGACGGACGAAAAGATTGACTGGGTCAGCCAGCAGGTTCCCGACGGGCACGACTGGCTGGAGTACATGGTTTCCGGCGGCCCGGGCACTGGGATCCCCGCATCGATGTCGCAGCAGCAACTTGGCGTGCTCGACCACTTCGCCGTCGGCGAACACTCCGTGCCCGACGCGTACAAGAAGCTGGTAGCCGAGAACCGGCTCGGAAACGGACGGCACGACCAAGCCCCCAAGATCGGCAAGGACGGCAAATACCAGTTCAACATGTACGACCCCGACGGCATCCGCGCCGAGCTGATGAACTTCAAAGCGACAGAGAAGCCCTGCTGCTCGCCTTTTACGGCAGAAGACCCAGCGGAATAGGGCCTCTGTTTCGGTCTCAGAGGGCTGCGCGGCTGCGTGGCCCTTCTTTTCTGCACGCTAGAATTGAGCTATGGCCGCGACCGCAATTTCTCCCGATGTTCTCGCCAAGTACGAGCCCGTGATCGGGCTTGAAGTGCACGTTCAGCTTCTCACGGCGACCAAAATCTTCTGCGGCTGCGCTAACAAGTTCGGCTCCGAGCCCAACACCAACATCTGCCCCGTGTGCATCGGACTGCCCGGGGCTTTGCCGGTGCTCAATGCGAAGGCTGTGGAGTTTGCCACGCTGGCATCGCTAGCCCTTAACTGTGAAGTGCGCGAGCGGTCGATCTTCGCTCGCAAGAACTACTTCTATCCCGATCTGCCCAAGGGTTACCAGATTTCGCAGTTTGACGAGCCCATCGCCGAACACGGTTGGATCGAGGTTCCCACTGCCGACGGCGCCACGAAGAAGATCGGCATTACGCGCCTGCACATGGAAGAGGACGCGGGCAAGAGCATCCACGATGGCTTTTCAGACTCGGCCACGCGCACCTACCTCGACCTGAACCGTTGCGGAACCCCGCTGACAGAGATCGTAAGCGAACCGGATATACGCACGCCTGACGAAGCCTTCGAATACCTCACGCGTCTAAAGGAAATCCTGCTCTACACGGGCGTCTCTGACTGCAACATGGAAGAAGGCTCGCTACGTTGCGACGCAAACGTCAGCGTGCGGCTCAAGGGTGCGCCAAAGTTCGGCACCAAGGCCGAAGTGAAAAACGTGAACAGCTTCCGCTTCATCCGGCAGGCGCTGGAGTACGAAATCGAGCGACAAATCGAAGTCATCGAAGAGGGCGGCCGGGTAGTGCAGGAGACGCGCCTCTGGAACGCCAATGAAGGCCGAACCTACTCGATGCGATCCAAGGAGCAGGCGCACGATTACCGCTACTTCCCCGAGCCGGATCTGCCGCCGCTGGTCCTCACGCCGGAGTTCATTGCGGAAAAGCGCGCCGAGCTTCCCGAACTCCCGGACGCACGCCGCAAGCGAATGATTGTCGAATACGAATTGAGTGTGAAGGACGCGCAAACGCTGACCTCCTCGCGCGAATTTGCCGACCGATTCGAAACAGCCGCAAAAACTGCCAAAAATCCGCGGCGAGTGGCGAACATTCTGATCAGCGAGTTGGGCGGCCGCCTGAATGCTCTTGGACTTCAACTCGAGCAGTCCCCGATCACCATGGCGGGGGTGGTTCTGGCTGCTGATCTGCTGGAAGATGGCAAAATCAGCTCCAAGCAGATGAAAGGCCTTTTCGACATCTGCTTCGAAAAGGGCGAAGATTTCTCTTCCGTGTACGAACGCGAGAAGCCGGAGCAGATCACGGATACAGCCGCAATCGAGAAGCTCATCGACGAAGTCATCGCCGCCAATCCAAAGCAGGTCGAGCAGTATCGCGCCGGAAAAAAGACCCTCGCAGGATTCTTTGTCGGCCAGGTAATGCGCGCCTCAAATGGGCAGGCGAACCCAGCTCTGCTCAATGAGCTGGTCACCAAGAAGCTGGAAAGCTGATCGGGCGCTCAATGCGACTTCGAGTGCAAGTGACGGGTTGACTCGCGCCACGGTGTGCGGACGCTGTACACCGGCGTCGCCGTCACCGACTCCTTCTCTACGCTCAAAAGCTTGCGCCTGAGCAGCCATTTGATCGCCGATTGCGCAGAGCTCTTCGAGATTCCAACCGATTCCGCTACCTGTTGATAGCTGGCTCGAATCTCGCATTTTGTTCGCGCCTGCTCGGCCGCAAGCCACAGATACACGAGAAAGCTGGCCGGCTTGTGATCGTGCCCGACCAGGTCACGCATCAGCACGTCCGTAATGTAGTCATCGAGCAGCGGCATGGCTATATCAAAGAATACTACAGCAATCGATAGCTGATTGCTCCCCGAATCGACTCACGCTATTCTCGCCAGCGTGAGGTTGAAAATGATTAGAGGCATCAAGTTTGTGGGGGTACCGGTTCGCGATCAGGATGTGGCGCTGAAGTTCTATACCGAAGCCCTTGGTATGAAGGTGATGACGGACCAGCCGTTCACGCCGCAGCAGCGCTGGATCGAGTTGAAGATTCCCGGGGCAGATACGGGAGTCACTCTCTTCACGCCGCAGGGGCATGAGAATCGCATCGGCCAGTTCCAGTCGATTTCATTCTGGTGCGATGACGTATTTGCCGAGGCCGAGGCCCTTAAGCAGAAAGGCGTCGTGTTTACAAAAGAGCCGGCGACCGAGTCCTGGGGAACGGCCGCAGTCTTTTGTGATCCGGATGGAAATCAGTTTGTCTTGTCGAGCCGGAAATAGCCTACTTCATCTTCAGCTCAGTCTCGTAATCCTTGCTCGCATTCCACGAGCTCACAGTCTTGGTGGCACTCTTTTTGCCGTCCTTCTCTGCCCAGAGATCGTAATCATCGGTCATGTTGACCTGGGCAAAGCGGAAACGCCCGTTGCTGGCAGAGGTATAGCTGCGGATAGCCTTGGTCTTGCTGTTCTTGAGGAACACGGTCGCGCCCTGCACAGGCGCCGAATCGGCATCGACCACGAGCCCGCTCACGCTGCGCTGGCCCACATTCTGGGCGTGCGCCGTCGAGAGGTTGGCGATCGAGGGAATGGCTCCCAACGATATTGCTGCGAACAGGACCCATGCCGTCAAACGTGCGCGACTGCGTTTCACTCTTCCTCCTCGTCCTCGTCCCGATAATCCTCTTCGTCTTCGTCGATTCCCTCTTCGACCTTCGAAAGTTCCAGGGGATCCACGCCGACAACTTCATATTCGGTTCCACACTCGCCGCAGGCGACCACGTCGCCCTCGTCTACTTCTTCAACGTCGATATCGAGATCGCTTTCGCATTCCGGGCAGCTTGTCATGGCAGCCTCCTCTCTCCAGGCATTCCTTGATGTAGGATGACGGTACCCATAGGGTACGAACTTCGGGTAGTTTTAGGCAAACCCTTCGCACAGGTCAAGTAGACGAAACCCCTCTTTGCACAGAAGTACCGCATCGGAGAACAGAATGCAGATTCAGCGCGCGCTGTTGTTTTGCGGGCTCGCATTTTTCTGCGGCGTTGCTGCCTCGCAGCCCGACTATCAACGTCATGCCACCTCCCTGAAGCCAGCCCCGCCAGACCCGGCTATCGCACGTGCGCTGGCATCCATTACACCTGCCCAGATAGATCAGACGGTAAAAACCCTGGTTAGTTTCGGTACCCGCAACACATTGACCAGCATGGACCCTAACCTGCCGCCCGGTCAGGGGATCAACGCCGCCGCAGATTGGATCGCAGGGCAGTTCGAAGCCATTTCCGGCCAATGTGGTGGTTGCCTTGAAGTGAAGCGGGACACTTTTGTCGCTGATCCAGCCAGTGGCGAATCGTGGGCACGGCGCATTCCCAAGCCAACAAAAATCACCAATGTATACGCTGTTATGCGAGGCACTGAACCGGAACGGGCGAAGCGAATGGTCCTCGTTACGGGCCACTACGACTCCATCAACTCCAACGTGTTTGCCAATTGGGCCGACACATCCGGCGCAGCCCCCGGAGCCAATGACGATGCCTCAGGGGTCGCAGTTTCTCTTGCCTGTGCCCGTAGTTTGACCAAGCTCAAATTCCCATCGACCGTCGTCTTCGTTGCAGTGGCCGGAGAAGAGCAGGGACTGGTCGGCTCGGAGCACCTGGCCAAACTCGCCAAGTCGGAAGGCTGGCAGCTTGAGGCCGTGCTCAACAACGACATCGTTGGCGGCAACACCACCCCGGGCGACTCTCTGCAATTGAAAGACCGGGTCCGCGTCTTCTCTGAAGGCGTGCCGGCCACAGCGACCCCGCGGGAGCAGCAGCGGATCCGCGCACTAGGCAAAGAAAACGACTCCTCAAGCCGCGAACTTGCGCGCGCGATTGCCGACGTAGATAGAACCTACTTCAGAGGATCTGCGCCACAGATGCGGTTCAACGCATTTCTCGTCGACCGGCCTGACCGCTATTTGCGAGGCGGAGATCATAGCTCGTTCAATCGTGAGGGATTCACCTCCGTTCGGTTTACCGAGTGGCGCGAGGACTTCAATCATCAGCACAAGAATGTCGTCCGGCCACCCGCCGGCTCCAGCGAACCGGTACACGGCGATCTTCCCGAGTTCGTCGATTTCCGGTACGTCGCTCAGGTGGCACGACTGAACGCGGCGACTCTGGCGACGCTCGCATTTGCACCGGGTGTGCCGCAGAAAGTGGCCATCGAAGCCAAAGATCTCGGCAACGGCACAACTCTGACCTGGGAGCCGCCAGATGGCGGTGGCGTGTCTCACTATGAAGTGCTGTGGCGTGAAACCACCGCGCCCAACTGGCAGTACGTCAGGCAGGTGGTCCCGACTGCAGAAACTGGTCAGGTCTCTGTCAGCCTCCCAATCTCCAAGGACAACGTAATCTTCGGCATACGTGCAGTGGACGCGAGAGAACATCGCGGGCTAGTCGCCGTTCCATAGCGGGAACGGTAATCGAACGCAGCTACCCATGACATGCTGCCGCCGTTCCGGTTACCCTGTTCAAGACCAT
>Ga0068857_100001795_pt1 | contig 17281 bp, 13 predicted proteins | sample KBSCornC72_FD_66591 | JGI IMG/M metagenome (GOLD analysis project Ga0068857, IMG submission 66591) | Corn rhizosphere microbial communities from Kellogg Biological Station, Michigan, USA - KBS Corn C7-2 | ecosystem: Host-associated > Plants > Roots > Rhizosphere > Soil ...
CCATTCGGGCCAGCGCGCCGCCATCGCTGGCGTCGACCGGCCGCTCGCCCAGAGCCGGTAGATCCCGAACAGGATCGAGATCGCCCCCACCGCCGCCAGCACCAGCACCGGCGAGACGCTCGCGGCAAACCCGTAACCGAGCGCGATCCCCGCCATCGATCCGGGCAGCATCCAGCCGATCAGCCGCCAGTCGACCGTGCGCCGGAACGCCCAGACGCTGACCACGTCCTGCAGGATCAGGATCGGCAGGGTGATCGCCGCGGCGCGCACCGGATCGATCGCGAGCGCCAGCAGCGGCAGCGACAGGGCGCCCATGCCGGCGAAGCCGCCCTTGGACAGGCCGAGCAGCAGCACGGCGGGCACGGCGAGCGCATAGAAATGCCAGTCGGTGATCATGCGGGCATGCTCTCGCAGGGCTCGTACGGATTGCAAAGCGCTGAGTCCCTTCTACGATTCCCCCATGGGAGAGGATCGTACCGGCCAGATCGCGGTGCTGTTCGTATCGAAGCGCACCGACGACGACGATGCAGGCTATGCCGAAGCGGCGACCGCGATGGACGTGCTGGCCGCGCAGCAACCCGGCTATCGCGGCGTCGAATCGCAGCGCGGCGATGCGGGCGTCGGCATCACCATCAGCTATTGGGCCGACGACGCCAGCGCGATCGCGTGGCGCGATCATCCCGAACACGCCGCGATTCGGGCGAAGGGGCGGGAGCGCTGGTACGCCTGGTATGAGGTGATCGTCACCCGGGTCGAGCGCGGCTATCGGTGGCGCCGGGCATGAGCCGGGCGATCGACCGCGACTTCGCGCTGCTGTTCGGCGTGATGCTGATGATCGCCGCGGGCAACACCGCGCTGCAATCGATCCTCCCCGCGCTCGGCCGCGAGCTGCACGCGGCGGACAGCGCGGTGGCGGCGGTCTTCTCGGTCTCGGCACTGCTCTGGATGCTCACCGCGCCCTATTGGGCGAATCGGTCGGAGCGGGCGGGGCGGCGCAAGATGGTGCTGCTCGGCATTGCCGGGTTCACCGCCTCGCTCGGGCTGTGCGGGCTGTGCCTCGCGCTCGGCATCAACGGGGTGCTGAGCCCCTTCGCTACCTTCGCCGCCTTCGTGGTGGGTCGCATGCTCTATGGCGGGTTCGGCTCGGCCGCGCCGCCGGCCGTCCAGGCGATCGTCGCCGCGCGCACCAGCCGCGAGGAACGCACCAAGGCGCTGACCCTGCTCGCCTCCGCCTTCGGGCTGGGGACGATCCTGGGCCCCGCCGTCGCGCCGTACCTCGTCATGGGCCATCTCTGGCCCGGCGGGCCGCTGATCGGGCTGTCCGGCCCCGCCTTTGCCGCCAGCCTGGTCGGACTGGTGCTGATGGTCGCGGTGCTGCGGCTGCTGCCCGCTACTTCGGGTACGATCGAGCATGGCGCTGCCCCCAGCTATCCTTCGATCGGCGGGCAGGGCACCGGTGCCAATGTGACGGCCGCGATGGGCGAGCATGTCGAGCATATCCGCACCTTCGATCCGCGGGTGCGCCCCTGGATGATCGCTGGCCTCGTCACCGGCCATGCCCAGGCGATGACCGGCCAGGCGATCGGCTTCCTGATCATCGACCGGCTGGCGCTCGCCCCCGCTGCCGCGCTGGAGCCGACGGGGCTGGTGCTGATGATCGGCGCGGGCGCCTCGCTGCTCGTCCAATGGGGGCTGATCCCGCTGCTCGAGCTCAAGCCGCGCGCGCTGATTCTCGCCGGCGCGGCGCTGGGGGCGATCGGCTGCGGCATGACCGCGATGGCGGGATCGCTCTACGGAATCGCACTCGGCTATGCGACGATCGCGCTGGGCATGGGCTTTGCCCGGCCGGGATTCACTGCCGGCGCCTCGCTCGCCGTGGGGCCGCATGCGCAGGGATCGGTGGCGGGGCGGGTGACCTCGATCAACGGCGCGGCCTTCGTGCTAGGCCCCTCGATCGGCGTGGCGATGTACGAATTCTGGGGCGCGCTGCCCTATCTCGTCGCCGCGGGCGCGCTGGTGCTGCTGTTCGGCTATGGCTGGATGGCGACGCGGGTGCTCGACCGAGGCTGATTCCCGCGCCGCTGGAACGCCGATTCGGCACAAGGCGAAACCGCCCCGAGCGCAGCATATCACGATGTCGGAAGGCTGTTTGGATGCCCCGTGAGGATTCGAACCTCAATTGACGGAGTCAGAGTCCGTAGTCTTACCTTTAGACGACGGGGCACCAGACAGGTCGCGCCAGATAGGGGGATGCGGCGGCGCTGTCAACGCGCAATCGCGCGCTCGCCTTGCGCTGCCATCTTTGCTCGTCTAGCCTCGCATCCAAGCACCGGCCGGACCGTTTTGGTTCGGTGACGGAAGAAGATAAGTGAGTTGATGGTATGGGGGATGGCTCCGCCAGAATGCCCCGCGGGAGGCGCGTTTCCGCCGCCCGCCCTGCGCCGCCGCCGGCCGCGAAAGGGCCGGCACCGCGTTGGCCCGAAGCGCGCCATTATGCCGCGCTGGACTTGGGTACGAACAATTGCCGGTTGCTGATCGCGCGTCCGCAGGGCTCGGGTTTTGCGGTGATCGATGCGTTTTCGCGAATCGTCCGCCTCGGTGAGGGGCTGGCGACGACCGGCCGCCTGTCTGATGCCGCGATCGAGCGCACGCTCGCCGCGCTGCGCATCTGCGCGGACAAGCTCAAGCGCCGCAACGTGGCGCTCGCCCGCTCGGTGGCGACCCAGGCCTGCCGCCAGGCCGAGAACGGCGCCGAGTTCATCGAGCGCGCCTATCGCGAGACCGGCATCGCACTCGACATCATCACCGCCGAGGAAGAGGCGCGGCTGGCGGTGCTCGGCTGCCATGCGCTGCTCGAGCCGGGCGACGGTCCTGCCCTGGTGTTCGACATCGGCGGCGGCTCGACCGAGCTGGTGCTGGTCGATTCGCATGCACCCATCCCGCGCATCCTCGACTGGCACAGCGCGCCCTGGGGCGTGGTCTCGCTGAGCGAAGCGACCGGGCAGAGCAAGGCGATCGACGCCGATGCGCGGGCGGCGGCCTATGCCGACATGCGCGCGCGGGTGCGGGAGAGCTTCGCGCCCTTCGTCGCGCGGCTGCGCCCGCCCAAGGGTACGCCGCGGCTGCTCGGCACCAGCGGGACGGTGACGACGCTCGCCAGCGTCCATCTCGGGCTGGCCTCCTATGATCGCTCGGCGGTCGACGGGCTGATCGTGCCGAGCGCGGCGATGCGCGAGGTGAGCGCGCGAATCGCCGCGATGAGCGTCAAGGAGCGCGCCCAGGTGCCGTGCATCGGCAACGAGCGCGCCGATCTCGTCTCGGCCGGCTGCGCGATCCTGGAGACGATCCTCGACATCTGGCCCGCCGAGCGGCTAGGCATCGCCGATCGCGGCATTCGCGAAGGCATTTTGCGGCGGCTGATCGGCGGCGCGCCCTTATAAGGTTGTGAGGAACAAGCGATGAGCAGGGGCGGTGGCCGCGGCCATGTTCGCGTGCGCACGGCGCGCGGCCGTACGGCGCAATCGACGCGCTGGCTGGAGCGCCAGCTGAACGACCCCTATGTCCGCCGGGCAAAGGCCGAGGGCTATCGCAGCCGCGCGGCCTACAAGCTGACCGAGCTGGACGAGAAGTTCGGGTTCCTGAAGGGCGCCAAGCGCGTGGTCGATCTCGGCGTTGCGCCGGGCGGCTGGACGCAGGTGGTGCGGCGCGTGCTGCCCAAGGCGGCGGTGGTCGGCATCGACCTGCTGCCGGTCGACCCGATCGAGGGCGCGACGCTGCTCCAGATGGACTTCATGGACGATGCCGCACCCGATCGGCTGATCGAGGAACTGGGCGGCGCGCCCGACCTGATCCTGTCCGACATGGCGGCCAACACGGTGGGCCATCCGCAAACCGATGCGCTGCGCACCATGGCGCTGGTCGAGACTGCGTTCGACTTTGCGATCAAGACGCTGGCACCCGGCGGCGATTTCGTCGCCAAGGTGTTCGCGGGCGGGGCCGATTCGTCGCTGATCGCGGAGATGAAGCGCGCCTTCACGACGGTGAAGCACGCCAAGCCGCCCGCCAGCCGCAAGGGCTCGGTGGAGTGGTATGTAGTGGCGCAGGGGTTCAAGGGGCGGGCGGAACCCGCGTCCGAGCCCGAGCAGGAACAGCAGTAGCCTATCCTCCCCCGCCAGGGGGAGGTGGCGCGCGAAGCGCGACGGAGGGGGAGGATGCCAGAACCTCACGATCCGGCGTGCTTCCTCCCCCTCCGTCAGGCTGCGCCTGACACCTCCCCCTGGCGGGGGAGGATGCGGTAGCGAGGCCCATGCGCCATTCCCACAGCCGCCCGTCCTATGCTGAAGCGCTCGTGCAAAGCGGTGTTCTCCGGCATCTCGCCGCGTTCGACCCGCATGTCGCGGGCACGCCGCCGCTCGGCCTCGACCTGCCCGGCAGCGATATCGACATCCTCTGCCACGCCCCCGATCCGCAGGTCTTCGCGGCGGCGGTGTGGGAATCCTGTCGCGACCTGCCCGGCTTCGCGATGTGGCAATGGCAGGGCAGCGACCGCCCGGTGGTCGCGCGCTTCCACTGCGCCGGCTGGCTGTTCGAGCTGTTCGGCCAGGCCCGCCCCGTCGCCGAGCAGCTCGGCTGGCGACATTTCGCCATCGAGCGACGGCTGCTCGCGCTCGGCGGTGAACCGCTGCGCGCCGCCGTGATGGCGCGCCGGCAGGCGGGCGCCAAGACCGAGCCCGCCTTCGCGCAGGTGCTGGGGTTGAACGGCGATCCCTATGCCGCCCTGCTCACCCTGGAGCACCTCGACGACGACACGATGCGCGCCCGGATCGTCGCCTAAACAAAAAGGGCCGGCGTTGCCGCCAGCCCCTTTGTCGTTGGTTCGCTTCGAAGGCGATCAGCCCTCGTAGTCGCCGCCCAAATTCTGGTTGCGCGGCGGGGCTGCGGCGGTGAGGCGGAGCGCCTCGGCCTGGGCCTGGATCGAACCGATCTCGTCGGGCGCATCCTCGTCGTCGACACGGACGCGCTGCAGGCTCGACACCACTGCTTCCTGCAGATGGTCGGGGCGCACGGTCTCTTCGGCGATTTCGCGCAGCGCGACGACCGGGTTCTTGTCGCGATCGCGATCGATGGTCAGATCGGCACCGCCGGAGATCTGCCGCGCGCGCTGGGCGGCGAACAGTACCAGGTCGAACCGGTTCGGAATCTTGTCGACGCAATCTTCGACAGTGACGCGCGCCATCCTGTTCTTCCTTAGATGTCAGGGCCGGGAAAGACCGGCCAGTTAGGGGCCGAGCCCGCAAATGTCAAGAAAAGCCGCCATGGCGGTGCGAGGGAGCACGACGCGGCTTCGATCGTTACGCAGGTTCACCCACCGGAGGCTTCCCGCGCGATGGCACCCTATGCCGATCCAGAACCGCTTGCCGAGGGCAGGGCCACTGGGCATGCCCCGGCCATGCCGCCGCTCGCCCAGCCCAGCTTCACCGTCGACGGCAACCGGCTGACGCTGCTGCCCGAGGGGCCGGAGCGGATGCGCGCGCTGCTGGCGCTGATCGCCGGTGCCGAGCGGACGCTGCGGGTGCTCTACTATATCTATCTCGACGACGAAGCCGGCGCCGCGGTGCGCCAGGCGCTGCTCGACGCGGCGGCGCGGGGCGTGCGCGTCTATTTGATCGTCGACGGGCTCGGCAGCGAGCATGCCGAGAGCAATGATTTCTTCGAACCGCTCCACGCCGCCGGCATCGAGGTATGCCGTTTCGTGCCGCGCTGGGGGCGGCGCTATCTGCTGCGCAACCACCAGAAGCTGGCGCTGGCCGACGAGGCGCGGGTGATCGTCGGCGGGTTCAACATCGAATCGAGCTATTTCGGCACCGTCGCCGAGCAGGCATGGCGCGACATGGGGCTGCTGGTCGAAGGTCCGGCGGCCGAGCGGCTGACCGGCTATTTCGATTCGCTCGCCGCCTGGGCCAAGCGCCCGCGCGCGACGCTGCGCTCGCTCGGACGCACCCTGAAAGCCTGGAGCGAGCCCGAGGGCGATACCCGCTGGCTGCTCGGTGGCCCTATGCGGCGGCTGTCGCCCTGGGCGCGGGTGGTGAAGCACGACATGGAGCGCGCGAACCGGCTCGACCTGATCGCCGCCTACTTCGCGCCCAGTCCGGCGATGCTGCGTCGGCTCGACAAGGCCGGACGGCGGGGGCAGGTGCGGCTGGTGCTGCCCGCGAAGCTCGATCACACCGCCGCGATCTGGGCGGCGCGCTTCACCTATGCCGGGCTGCTGCGCAAGCGGGTGGAGATCTACGAATATCAGCCGACCAAGCTGCACACCAAGCTCTACGTGATCGACGACGTTGTCCATATCGGCTCGGCCAATTTCGACATCCGCAGCATGTTCCTGAACCTCGAGCTGATGCTGCGGGTGCAGGATGCCGCCTTCGCCGCGCATGTCCGCAGCTATGTCGACGGCGAGATCGCGCAGTCCGAGCGGATCACCCCCGAACTCTACAAGGCGCGTACCGGCTGGTGGACGCGGGTGAAGCAGTTCGGCGCGTATTTCGTGATGGCGGTGCTCGACTATAACGTCACGCGCCGACTGAACTTCGGCGACAAGGGCCCGGTGGAGCATTGAGGCCTGTCCATATCCTCCCCCGCCAGGGGGAGGGGGCAGGCCGAAGGCCTGACGGAGGGGGAGGATGCCAGAACGGCAGCCGTCGTGCTTCCTCCCCCTCCGACCCGCTGCGCGGGCCACCTCCCCCTGGCGGGGGAGGATATGGAGATGTCACACCGTCGCCATTTCCAGCGGTTCGACATCCACCGACACATGCATCGCCTGGGCGCCCGAGCCGAGCACGATGCCGTCGATCGGAGCGATGTCGGCATAGTCGCGGCCGATCGCCATGACGATGTGATCCTCGGCCATCCAGATGCCATTGGTGGGATCGACGCCGACCCAGCCCAGGTCCGGCCCGCACCAGAGCAGCACCCAGGCATGGGTAGCATCCGCCCCCACCAGCCGCGGCTGGCCCGGCGGCGGCAGGGTGCGCAGATAGCCCGAGACATAGGCGGCGGGCAGCCCGGCGGCGCGCAGACCGGAGAGCATGATCTGCGCGAAATCCTGGCAGACGCCCCCCCGCTTCGCGAAGGCCTCGTGCGGCGGCGTGTCGACCAGCGTGGCGGCGGGATCGAAGGCGAAGTCGCGCTGGATCCGCTGCGCCAGCGCGATTCCCGCTTCGAGGATGCCGCGGTCCTGCCGCAGCTCTTCCGCGCACCAGGCGGCGATGGCGCGGTCGAGCGGGATCAGCGGCGAGGGGAAGAGATAGGCGGCGGGGCCAGCGGGCGTGGGATCGCGGCTGTCGCGCGCCCAGGCGGCAATCTGGGCGATGGTCGGGTCGCTCGCGGCGGGGATCGGGATCTGCCGGTCGACACGCACCCGCGCGCGGCTCTCGATCGTCAGGCTGCTCGCGGCATGCTCGACCAGCAGCCGTACGACATTGGCGAGCCCGGCTTCGGCGCGTGCCGGATAGGTGCGGCCGCCCGGCTGCACGCTCAGCGCATATTCCTCGATCATCTGGCCGGACCAGAGAATCGGCTTCAGCCGCAGGTTGCAGCGGGCGAAGGCAACCGGCTGGTCGTAGTCGAACCGCGTCACATGCCGGATGCTATAGAGCATCATGCGAGGACGAGCCCCGCCGCGCGCAGCGGCTCGGCGCCGTGGAGGAAATAGCGGCGGGCGATCGCCTCGGAGAGACTCCACAGCCGCGACTGGAGATCGGCGAACCAGGCATCGTCGATCGCGGTGGCGCGGGCGGTCACCAGCGTGGCGGCGATGCTGCGTGCCTGTTCCTGCTGCGCCTCGGCCAGTCCGTCGTCGGAGAGGACCGGCAGCGCGTTGAGGTGCGCCGAGAGCGCCGCCGCCTGGAAGGCGAGGCCGCGCGGGTTGCCCGGATCGAGCGCAAGCAGGTCGAGCACCGGCACGCGGGCGATTCCCGTCAGGTAGCGCTGGCGATAGCTGATCTGGCTGTCGGCCAGGTCGAGCAGGGTCGAGAGATCGTCGGCGGTCGCCTGGGCGCCGCCGAGCGCGCGCAGGAAGCCGATCGTTGCCAGCGCGCGCTCGATGCGGCGGCCGAGATCGTGGAAGCGCCACGCATCGGTGCGCCCCATATGCTCGCCGGCCTGCCCCGCCAGCGCCGAATAGCGCCGTTGCAGCGATCCGGCGCGATCAAGCAGCACGCCGCGTTCGGGGAAGGGCGCGTCGAGCAACCGGATCATGTCGGCCGAGAGTCGGTCGCGCGAGACCGCGCCGATCGAGCGCGCCTGGCGGTTGATCGCGCGGACGCTGGTCCAGCCCTCGGTCGATTCGAGCGCGGTGCGGGCAAGCGCGGTCAGGTCCTGCCGCTTGAGGCCGCGCGGGGCGGGGGCGGCATTGGCCGTCACCACCAGCTGGGCGAGCCGGTCGACCGTCTCGGCCGACAGCGCCGCGCCGGTATCCGCGCTGATCGAATGGCCGAGCAGCACGCGCAGCACCGAGAGCAGCGCCTCGCCGCGCTCCAGATAGCGGCCGAGCCAGAACATGTTGTCCGCCACCCGGCTGGGCAGCGTGCCGGGGTTGCGACGCAGTTGGGTCGAGTCGCCCGAGGGGAGCAGCGACACCGGCGCGACCGGATCGGGCCCGTGGATGCAGACGTCCGCCGACCAGCTGCCCTCGCCCATCACCGCGGCGCGGGCATCGGCATGCTCGCCGATCCGCGCGAAGCCGCCCGGGAGCACCGTCCAGGCACCCGCCGCATCGCGCGCGGCGAAGACGCGCAGGGTGAAGGGGCGCGGCGCCAGCCGATCCTCGGCGACGAAGGGCATGGTCGACAGGCAGACGACTTCCTGCCCGACATAATCCTGCGGCCGGCGGGTCATGTCGTCGCGCAGCGCCGCACGTGCGGCCTCGTCGAGATGCGCACCCAGCACCGCCTTGCCCTCAGGCAGGCCGAGCGGCGGGGTGCCGAAGGCGGGCGCGACGACCATCTGGTCGAGATTGGCCGCGACATGCGCCGCTTCGGCCGCCTGGCCGCACCACCAGGTCCCGATGTTGGGCAGGCGCAGCGGTTCGCCGAGCAGGATCTCGCTGAGCCGCGGCAGGAAGGCGGCGAAGGCGGGGGCTTCGAGCAGCCCCGCGCCCGGTGCGTTGGCGATCACGACATTGCCCGCCACGGTCGCATCGATCAGCCCGGCGACGCCGATCTTCGAATGCGAATCGAGCGCGAGCGGGTCGAGATAGCGCGGGTCGAAGCGGTGCCAGAGCGCATCCACCCGCTTGAGTCCGGCGATGGTGCGGACATAGACGCGGTCGTCGAGCACCGCGAGATCGGCCCCCTCGACCAGCAGGAAGCCGAGATAGCGGGCGAGATGCGCCTGCTCGGCATAGCTGGCGGTGAAGCGACCGGGGGTGAGCAGCGCCATGCGCGGCTCGGCGCGGCGGCAGGCGGCGGCGATGCCGTCGCGGAAGGCGGCGAAGAAGGGGGCGTGGCGCTCGATGTTGAGGCGGCCCTGCAAGCCTCCCAGCGTCCGCGCCATCGCCAGCCGGTTCTCCAGCGCATAGCCGGCGCCGGCAGGGCCGCGGAGATGGTCCGCCAGCACGCGCCAATGGCCGTCGGGGCTGCGGCACAGGTCGAAGGCGACGAAATGGAGGTGATGCCCGCCCGGCGGGGTCAGGTGGGTCAGCGGGCGCAGGAAGAAGGGGCTGCCGGTGAGCAGCGCGGCGGGCAGGTTGCCGTTGGCGATCAGCTGGTTCGGGCCGTACAGGTCCTGGAGCAGCCGCTCCACCAGTTCGGCGCGCTGGGCGACGCCGGTCTCGATCCCGCGCCATTCCGCCTGGTCGATCAGCAGCGGCACCGGGGAGAGCGGCCAGGGGCGCTCGTCGCCCTCGTCGCCGATCCGGTATCCGGTGCCGATATCCTCGGCATGGCGATGCGCGCGTTCGCGGGCAATGGTCAGCCCGTCGCCGGAAAGCCCTGCCAGTTCCTCGAACAGCCCGCTCCAGGGGGCGCCGCGTTCGGCGCACAGCACATCGCCGGCGGGTGCATGGCCGCAATAGTCGGCGATCCAGCGATCGGCGATCGTGCCCGCATCAAACAATCCCGCCTCGGCAAGGCTGGCCACAGCTGCTTCCCTTTCTCGGCCGCGGTGATGGGCGAAACGATGGTGCCATGCAACACGGGAGATATGCGGGACTGTCTCAGCCGAGCTTGGCGAGCGCCTCGTCCAGGGTACACAACCCGGCAACGCCGCGTGCGTTGCACCCGGGCACCGGAAGAATCCGGTCGTGCGGGCCTTTCAGCCCAAGCGGTGCTGCGGTGCGGAGCTGCTCCAGCGTCTGCGCGCGGTAGCGGATGCGGACATAACGCTTGCCGGCGCGGTCGTGCAGCCGCTCCAGCACCAGCGCGCCGCCGGGCACCGGATCGTCGGCAGCGAAGCCGGGAACCTGCCAGTGCACGTCGAACAGCCCGCCGAGATTGGCGATATTGGTGTCGTGGCCGGAAATCATCGTGACGCGCGGTCCGCTGTCGGCCAGCCCTTCGCGGACGATCTCCGCCAGCCCGGCGAAGTTCGCCGCGGCGATCGCGCGCGGTCGGGCGAGGATGCGGAATTCGAGCGCGTGGAATTCGCCCAGTGCGGTCACGTCGGCGAGGCTAGCGCGGCCCCAGCCGACCTGCGCCATCGGCATGCCCTCGGCCGCCTCGAGCAGCAGGATCTGCGCGGCGGTGGAGGCGCGGTCGAGCGCGCCGGTCAGCTTGGGGCGCTTGTCGGCGCGGGCGGGGACGAGGCCGGTGGGGGTGCCCGACACGCCGCAGCCGGGACGCGGGGTGCCGCACAGGATGGTGTCGATCCGCGCCAGCAGCGGCCGGTAGCGCGCGTCGAGCGCGGCGAACCCGCCGGGGCCGACTTCGGCTGCCACCGCCGCATCGGCCTTGGCGGGATCGAGCGGCGCCTTGCCCGATTCGATCGCGTTGAAGCGCGGATCGGGCGCGTCCTGCGGGTAGTGATCGATGGCGGGAGCGCAGCCGGGCACCAGCGTCGCCGCCCAGGCCCTGGCGGTTTCGATCGTCCGCTGGTCGCTGTCGGCGACGATGCGGACCGCCCCCGGCACTGGGCAGCCCTTGGCGGGGAGCAGGCGGTGGAAGCGCAGCGCCGTGCCGTCCGCCGCGCCCAATCGCGCTACCGCCGCTGCACCGTGCTGGGTGAGCCAGCCCGGCCTGGTCGGCCAGTCGGGCCAGCGTTCCGGCGTCACCTCGGGCGGCATCGCCGGGGCCTTGGTGGGCGGACGCACGCCGTGCCGCATCAGCAGCACGACGCGGTCCACCACCAACGGATCGGCGGGGCGGGTGCCGGCGACCGCCGGGGAACCGAGGGCGAGGGCGAGCCCCAAGCCGATCCGCAGTTTCATCATCTGGTCTTCCCTTAGAAGTGGATCTGCACGCCGCCGCGCAGCTGGGTGCCGTAGCGCTCGCGCTCGACCAGCTGGGTACGGGTGCCGATATAGCGCCGCCACGGCGCGTCGGTGAGGTTGATCGCATCGCCGAACAGCGTGAACTGCGGCGTCACCTGATAGCTCAGGTGCAGGTCGAGCTGGCCGTTGCCGTCGGTATATTGGTCGGCGGCGGCGGTGGTCGCGATCGTGTCGAGATAGGAGGAGCGATAGTTGAACGCCACGCGCGCGCTCAGCCCGTATTTCTCGAAGAAGATCTGCGCATTGCCGACATTTTTCGACTGATAGGCGAGCGGCACGTCGCCCGCACGGATCGCCCCGGCATTGGCATGGCCCCAGACATGGGTGAAGTTGGCCGACACGCCGAAGCCGCTCAGCACGCCGGGCAGGAAGGTGAACTGCACCTGCACATTGCCTTCGACGCCGGTCACCTGCTCCGAGTCCGCATTGAGCAGGCTGGTGACGTTGGCCGTCGCATAGGTGACGTTGGCGGCGGTGACGTTGGTCCGGCGGCTGGTGTTGCTGTAGATCGGGTTGTCGATCTGCTTGTGGAAGAACCCCGCCGACAGGATCGACCCCGGCGCCGGGTAATATTCCAGCGCAGCGTCATAATTCACCGCGCGATAGGGCTTGAGCCCCGGATTGCCGAGCGAGATTGCCGCCACCGAGGGGTCGCTGGTGTCGACCAGCACATAAGGCGCGAGATTGGCGTAGTTGGGCCGGCCGATCGAGGTGGTCACCGCGCCGCGCAGCAGCAGGTTGCGGGCGAATGCGAGTTTGGCGTTCACGCCCGGGAACACGTCGGTGTAGCTGGTATGGCCGAAGCTGTTATAGCCGTCGGTCAGCGTCGAGGCCGCATTGACCAGCTTGGCCTTCACATCGTCCTCGGTATGCTCGACGCGCACGCCCGGCACCACCGTCAACCCGCCGAACTGCAGCGTCGCCATCACATAGCCGGCGGCGATCTTTTCCTTCACGCCGAAGTCGTTGGCCAGCGTGTCGCTGATCGTGCCGCTCTTGTCGATCGCTACCGCACTGGGATTGGCGTCGAAATAGGCCTTGGCCGCGTCATAGTTGATCCGCGTGCCGAAGCCGAACATGCCGTCGTAGAAGTCGCTGTCGCCCGGATAGCCGACCGGGTTGGCCAGCGTCCACTTCGCACTGCCGGTCTTGTAGTTGGTCTTGTTCTGATCGTTGACCTTCTCGCGGCTGAGATATTTGCCGCCGAGCTTGAAGGTCGAGCCGTCGCCGATCGCGAGGTCGTGGCTATAGTCGAACCGGCCCTGCCACAGCTCCTCGTACGTGCTGCGCTGGTCGAAATTGACCTTGCTGTAGGTGAACAGCGGGGGCGTGGCGAACGCCGCGGTGGTCGGTGCCAGCGTGTAGGGAGTGGTCGACGGATCATAGTTGAGCGCCAGCGCGCCCTTGGCGGTGGTGAAGGTGAACTCGCTGCGCAGCGGGTCCTTCTTCTCGGCGCGGGTCCAGTTGCCCGAGGCCTCCAGCGTGCCGCCGGCGATCTCGCCGAATTCGCCGCCCAGCGTCACCGACTTGGTGTTGTCGTCCTCGTTGCGGCGGCGGACCAGGATGGTGCCGGTGCCCTTCAGCGTGCTGCCGAAGCTGGTGATCGCGATGCGGTTCTGGTCGCGGGTCTCGTGGTCCTGGAACTTCGAATAGCTGGAGCGCAGGTACAGCTTCACCGTGTCGCTGGCGTGCCAGTCGAAATTGCCGACCACGCCCAGCCGCTTGCGGGTGAGGTTGTACTCGCGCAGGCCGTTGCCGTCGGGCACGCCGGCGGCGTTGAAGGCGGTCGAGCCCTGGTAGTTCTCGCTCTGGATCGGCCGCTCGGAATAGTTGACCGAGACCACCGCGCCGAACTGCTCCCGCGCGCCGAAGCGGCCGCCCAGCGTGGCGTCGAGCTCGTACGGCACCTTGTGGTTGAGCGAATACCAGCCCTGCGCCGCGCGCGCATCGAGGAAGAAGGGCTTCACGCTGTCGAAGCCGGTGCGGGTGCGGATCGCGACTTCGCCGGCGATGGCGTTGGCGTCCTGGCTGGCGAGCAGCGACTTGGTGACCGCGACCGACTGGATCATCGCCGAGGGGAGATCGTCCAGCTTCACCTGGCGGCCGGCCGGCTCGGGCGCGGGCAGCGTCTGGCCGTTGAGCGTCACGTTGAGCAGGCTGGGATCGATGCCGCGGACGATCGCATAGCGGCCCTCGCCCTGGTCGTTGGCGACCGACAGGCCGGGCAGGCGCTTGATCGCCTCGGCGACATTCTGGTCGGGCAGCTTGCCCACGTCGTTGGCGTGAAGCGTCTCGATCACATTGTCCGCGGCGCGCTTCTCGGCGACGGCTTCGCGCTGCGAGGCGCGGAAGCCGGTGACGACGATGTCGGCGGGTACCTCCACCGTGTCCGGCTCGGCCTGGCTGGTCTGGGTCGGGCGTTCTTCCGCGACGATCACGTAGCGGCCCGGGCCGGTACTGCGCGCGGCGAGACCGGTATGTGCGAGCATCCGCTGCAGCGCCTCGTCGACCGGCAGCTTGCCCGACACCGCATTGATCCGCCGGCCCCCACCGACGCTGCCTGCCACAATGATCTGCACGCCGCCCTGGCGCGCGAACAGCCGCACCGCGCCGGTGACGTCCTGCGCCGGAATGTTGAAGCTCTGCACCTGCGCCAGCGCCGGCTGGGCGAGCGTGCTCATCGCCACGACAGCCGTCGCGCCGAGCCAGCGATACTTCGAGATCATGTCTTCCACCCCAAGGCGCCGGAATGGCGCGGTTCTCATGGGGCTGACGGTGGGCGCGGCGATTTCCTTACCCGCGCGCTACTTTTTTTCGGAGGTGCCGAGCAGGATCGCGTCCGGGCCGATCCGCGCGCGGGTGCCGAGGCCGATCGCGGCGCTCTGCGCGAAGCCGGCGGGATCGTCGATGCGGAAGGCGCCGTACAGCTTCTCTCGGGCGAGCGCGGGGCTGGCCAGGGTGATCTGCAGCTGGTTGTGGCGGTTGAGCTCGGCGACGGCCTCGCCCAGCGTCTCGCCGTCGAGATCGAGCCGGCCGCTGGTCCAGCCGAGCGCGCGTTCGATGCCGGGGGCGTCGACATGCTCGACCTTGGCGGGCGCGGTGCCATCGATCGCGAAGCGCGCACGCTGGCCCGCGGCGAGGCGCAGTGTGCACCCGGCGGCGGCGACCTCGACCACGCCTTCGCTCACCAGCACGTCCACCGTGCCGTTGTCGCGATCGGCATCCACCTGGAACACGGTGCCGATATCGGTGATCGTCACGTCGCCGACGGTGACGCGGAACGGCGCGGCGGCATCGTGGCGGACGCGGAACAGCGCCTTGCCGTCGTGGAGCGCGACGGTGCGGGCGGTGCTGCCGATTCGGGTGACGAGATCGCTGCGTGCGTCGACCGCGAGCGAGGAGCCGTCGTGCAGTGCCACCGATCGCACCTCGCCGATGCCGGTCCGAATCGCCTCGCCGCGGGCGGGCAGCAGCAGCGCGGCGGCGACGAGCGCGGCGGCCAGGGAGGCGCTTGCCCCGCCCAGCCACCAGAAACGGCGGGAGCGGCCGGGATCTTCTGCCACCAGCGTTTCGGGCACCGACGCCCCCAGCATCACCAGCGTCGCCTGCGCCCGCAACAGCGCGCCGGCATGGGCAGGATCGGCACGCAGCCAGCGATCGAGGCCGGCGGGCGCAGTATCGGGCGATGCGTCGATGCGGGCCGCCCAGCGGGCAGCCTCGTCTTCAAGCCGGGATGCGGTGTCGCCGCGGTTCGCCAACGCCTTGATCTTCCTTCTCGAACCGCTCGGTCCGTACCGCGTGCTGGATGCGCCGCAACGCCTTCTGCACATCGTTCTCGACGATGCTTTCACTTACCCCGAGCCGCCGCGCAATCTCTCTTTGCGGCAGCCCTTCGATCCGCTTGAGCGTGAAGATGGTGCGGCAACGCTCGGGCAGGTCGGCGAGCAATCGCTCCACCAACCGCACCTGCTCGCGCGCCGCCACCGCCGCTTCCACGCCCAGTTCCTCTGCCTCGACGAGCCACTGGGCGATTTCCGTAATTTCTTCAAAGCGAACCACGCGCGCGCGGCGCAGCTGGTCGCGCCAGAGGTTCTTCACCACCTGCATGAAATAGGCGCCGGGGCGATCGACATGGGCGATGCTGTCCATCGCGGCGAAGCGGCAATAGGCTTCCTGGATCAGATCGTCGATGTCAGCTTCGGCAACGCCGGCACGGCGCAGCGCGCCGCGTACCTGCGGCTCCTGCGGCACCACATGCAGCGCCACCCAGCGAATGATCTCGGACGAAGCTGTGCGCACGGACCTGCCTTCCCGGGAGCGCCGCTAGAGCCTCCGTGCGAAAGTCTCGTGACGGACAGGTTACAGATCTGGGAGCGTCTGGTCGGCGGTGCCCCAGCCCCGCAGCGCCCGGCTGCCCGCGCGTTCAATCAGCGTGGCGGCGTCCTGGATGGTGAAGGCGTGGGCGCTGTCGATCGTCCGGAGCTCGGTCCAGGTGACGGGGGTGGCAACCGGCGCATTCGCCCGCGCGCGGGCGACATACGGGAGGACGGCGGTCGATCCGCGCTGGTTACGCAGATAATCGATGAAGATCCGGCCGACGCGGTTCGCTTTCTTGAGATTGGCGGTGAAGCGCTCGGGCTCGGCTTGGGCGAGTGCGCGGGCGAAGCGCTCGCAGAAGCTCTTCGCCGCCGGCCACTCGGCCTGCGGCACCAGCGGCACCACGACGTGCACGCCCTTGCCGCCGGAGAGCATCGGCCAGCTGGTGAGCCCGATCTCGGCGAGCTGCTCCTTGAGGAACTCGGCGGCCTTCTTCACCACCTCGAAATCGAGGCCCTCGTCGGGGTCGAGATCGAACACCAGCCGGTCGGGCCTCTCGACATCGGCGATGCGTGATCCCCAGCCGTGGAATTCGATCGTCCCCATCTGCACGCAGGCGAGCATGCCGTCGGCATCGGAGACGTAGAGATAGGGCTCGGTCGATCCGTCCTTCTCGCGGATATCTACATGGTGGACCTGCTCGCCGAAGCTGCCCGCGTCATGCTTCTGGAAGAAGCATTGCTTGGCGCGGCCCTGCGGGCAGCGGACCAGGCTGATCGGGCGCTCGGCCAGCCAGGGCAGGGCGATGGGGGCGACGGCGGCATAATAGTCGGCGAGGTCGCCCTTGGTGAGCTTCGACTCGGGGAAGATCACGCGATCTCGGCTGCTGATCTTGATGGTGGAGGGTGCCGCTTGGGGAAGCGCGGCCGGCTCTTCGGCGACGACCGTGTCTGCGGGTTTGTCCTCGCGCAAACCCAGGAAGCTGGCGTGGCGGACGACGTTCTCGGCGGTGAACTCGGCGAACGCGATTTCCGCAACCAGTTCGGGCCTCACCCACTGTGCACCGCGCGCCTCCGCGCGGGGGACTTTGGCGGCGGGCTTGTCGGTGGCGAGCGCGTCGAGGCGTTCGCGCACCGAGAGCAGCGTCTCGGTATTGAACCCGGTGCCGACCTTGCCGGCGTAGACCAGCCCTTCCGGCCCGTTCAGTCCGAGCAGCAGCGACTTGAAGCCGCGGCCCTTGGCGCTGGAGGCGCTCCAGCCGAGGATCACGAACTCCTGCCGATGCGTGCACTTGATCTTGAGCCACGCCTTGCTGCGCGTGCCGCGATAGGGCGCATCGGCACGCTTCGAGACCACGCCCTCGAAGCCTTCGCGGCACATGCTCTCGAACAGCTTCTCGCCCTGGCCGATGATGTGTTCGGAGAAGCGGATACGATCGTCGGCGCCGTCGAGCAGCGCGCGCAGCCGTTCCTTGCG
>Ga0068857_100001796_pt1 | contig 17261 bp, 18 predicted proteins | sample KBSCornC72_FD_66591 | JGI IMG/M metagenome (GOLD analysis project Ga0068857, IMG submission 66591) | Corn rhizosphere microbial communities from Kellogg Biological Station, Michigan, USA - KBS Corn C7-2 | ecosystem: Host-associated > Plants > Roots > Rhizosphere > Soil ...
GCGTACGTCAGCCCGATCGCGGTCGCCTTCAACCTGTCGGGCATCGACTCGCTGAACCTCGACGCGAAGACGATCGCCGACATCTTCGACGGCAAGGTCACCACGTGGAACGACCCCGAGATCGCCTCGCAGAACTCCGGTGTGAAGCTGCCGGACACCGCGATCGCGACCGTGCACCGCTCGGACGAGTCCGGCACGACGTTCAACTTCACCGACTACCTCAGCAAGGCCGCCGATGGCGCCTGGGCCGACGACCCGAACACGGTGTGGCCGGCCAGCATCAAGGGCGGGCAGGGCCTCGAGGGCACGTCGGGGGTCATCGGCGGGCTCACCTCCACCGAGGGCTCGATCGGGTACGCCGACGACTCGGCGGTCAAGGCCGACGGCACCCTGGGTGTCGTCTCGATCAAGGTGGGCAGCGCGTACAACGCCCCGACTGCTGACGGTGCGGCCAAGGTCCTGGCGGCGTCGCCGGCTGCTCCGAACCGGCCGGCCACCGACATGGCGACCGACATCGACCGGACGGCGACCGCGCATGGCGACTACCCGCTGATGCTGGTCTCGTACCTGCTGGCCTGCCAGACGTACGACGACTCGTCCACGGCCGACATGGTCAAGGGATTCCTGACCTACGTCGTCTCCAGCGACGGCCAGCAGGCGGCTGCCTCGGCCGCCGGCTCGGCCCCGCTCGACAGCTCGTTGTCCAGCAAGGCCACGTCGATCATCGCGAAGATCTCGTCCGGAAGCTGACCGACAAGGGCGGGTGCGACGGGACCCCCAGAACCGTGGCACCCGCCCGTTCCCGCATTCGTAGGAGCACCTGTGACCGCCACCGCCTCTCCGGAGCGGACCGAGAGCACACCGACACCGCGCCCCAGCCGGCGCGGTGACCGTGTCTTCGCGGGGGTCGTCCGTCTCGCTGCGCTGACGATCCTGGTCGCGCTGGTCGCCGTCTTCGTCTTCCTGGCGGTCGAGGGCTGGGTCGGGCTGACCGCCGACCCCGCGACGTACGCGCCGTTCACGTCGTTCGTCAGCTACATCGAGCCGCTGATCGTGAGCACCCTGCTCGCGGCCGCGATCGCGTTGATCGTCTCCGTCCCCTTCGCGATCGCGGTCGCGCTGTTCATCTCCCACTACGCGCCGCGCCGGCTCGCGGCGATGCTCGCCTACCTGGTCGACCTGCTCGCCGCGGTGCCGTCGGTGGTGTTCGGCCTGTGGGGTGGCCGCTACCTGGCGGCGTACCTGCAACCGGCTCACGTCTGGCTGCACGAACACCTCGGGTTCCTGCCGTTCTTCGGCCCGGGGCCGCCCTCGCCCAACGGGCGGTCGCTGTTCACGGCGGGCATCGTGCTGGCGATCATGATCCTGCCGATCATGACCGCGATCTCGCGTGAGATCTTCCTGCAGACGCCCCGCCTCCACGAGGAGGCGGCACTGGCGCTCGGTGCGACGCGGTGGGAGATGATCCGGTACGCCGTCTTCCCCTACGCCCGCTCCGGCATGGTCTCCGGCATCATGCTCGGCCTCGGCCGGGCGCTCGGGGAGACGATGGCCGTGGCGATGGTGCTGGCGACCACACCCACCACGACCTTGAACGTGATCGGTACGGCGAGCCCGCCGACCATCGCGGCGAACATCGCCTTGAACTACAAGGAGGCGACTCCCGAGCGGCAGTCTCTGCTGATCGCCACCGGCCTGGTGCTGTTCGTGGTCACGTTCCTGGTCAACTTCGCGGCGCGATGGGTGGCCGGCCGGAGCGGGCGGAGGCTGAACCGATGACCTCGGCCGCCCTGCACATCTCCCAGGCCCGGCTGCCGCGCTGGGCGCCGATCCTGGTCGGCGTGATGGCGCTCGCCGTGGCCGGGCTGCCCGCCCTGCTGTCCGGCTGGGGAGCCGTGACCTGGCTGGTCGCCGCGATCGCCGTCTTCCTGGTCGCGATGCCGCTCTGGTCACGACTGGTCGAGGGCCGACGCGCGGCGACCGACCGGTTCGTCACGGCCCTGATCTGGACGGCGTTCGGGGTCGCGGTCTCGCCGCTGGTCTGGCTGCTCTGGGTCGTGATCAGCAACGGCCTGCCGGCGATCAACGCCGACTTCCTGACCCAGTCGATGCTCAACGTGATCGGCGACGAGCAGGGCGGCATCTATCACGCCCTGATCGGCACGTTGCTGATCACGCTGGCGGCTGCGGTCATCTCGGTGCCCATCGGGATCCTGACCGCGGTCTACCTCGTGGAGTACGGCGCTAGGTCGCGCGTGGCGCGGGTGATCACGTTCCTCGTGGACGTGATGACCGGCATTCCGTCGATCGTGGCCGGGCTGTTCGCACTGGCCCTGCTCGTCCTGCTGTTCGGACCGGCCTTCCGGGCCGGCATCGGTGGCTCGATCGCCCTGTCCCTGCTGATGATCCCGACGGTCGTGCGCTCGTCGGAGGAGATGATGCGGCTGGTTCCCGACGACCTCCGCGAGGCGTCGTTCGCGCTCGGGGTGCCGAAATGGCGCACGGTCACGCGCGTCGTCCTGCCGACGGCGCTCTCCGGGATCGTCACCGGTGTGGTGCTCGCGATCTCGCGCGTCATCGGCGAGACGGCGCCGCTGCTCGTGGTCGCCGGCTCGACGGACGGCGTGAACACCAACCTGTTCGACGGGCGCATGACCACGCTGCCCGTCTTCATCTTCTCCCAGTACTCGTCGTCGACCCCGGTCGGCTACGAGCGGGCGTGGGGTGGCGCGCTGGTGCTGATCGCGCTGGTGATGGTGCTCAACCTCGTCGCCCGGATCATCGGTCGTATCTTCTCTCCCGCCAAGGGACACTGAGCAGAGGTCCTAGGAAGGAACCATGGCCAAGAGCATCGACGTCTCAGACCTCAACATCTACTACGGGGACTTCCTCGCGGTGGAGGGGGTCAACATGACCGTCAAGTCCAAGTCGGTGACGGCGTTCATCGGCCCCTCGGGCTGCGGCAAGTCGACCATGCTGCGGTCCTTGAACCGCATGCACGAGGTGATCCCGGGCGCGCGGGTCGAGGGCAAGGTCGTGGTCGACGGCCAGTCCCTGTACGACGCGAGCGTCGACCCGGTCGCCGTACGCCGTCAGATCGGCATGGTGTTCCAGCGGCCGAACCCGTTCCCGACGATGTCCATCTACGACAACGTGCTCGCCGGCAACCGGCTGAACGCCAAGCGGCTGAAGAGGGACGACGCCGACACCATCGTCGAGAGGTCGCTGAAGCAGGCCAACCTCTGGAACGAGGTCAAGGACCGACTCAACAAGCCCGGGATGGGCCTGTCCGGCGGACAGCAGCAGCGGCTGTGCATCGCCCGGGCGATCGCGGTGGAGCCCGAGGTGCTGCTGATGGACGAGCCGTGCTCCGCGCTCGACCCGATCTCGACCTCGGCCATCGAGGACCTGATCCACGAGCTGAAGTCCGACTACACGATCGTGATCGTCACCCACAACATGCAGCAGGCTGCCCGGGTCTCCGACGACACCGGGTTCTTCAACCTGAAGGCGGCCGGCCAGCCCGGACACCTCGTGGAGTTCAACCCGACCAAGAAGATGTTCTCGACCCCCGACGAGGCCTCCACCGAGGCCTACATCTCCGGTCGGTTCGGCTGAGAGCGAGCAGCCGTGCGCCGCAGCGAGCCTGCTCGCCGGGCGCCGACCGTGCCGGGGCGAGGTCAGCCGAGGAAGGGGTGGAGGAGGGCGAAGCAGATCGCGGCCGCCGTACCGGCGGCCGGGAACGTCAGCACCCAGGCGGTGACGATCGAGCGGGCCATGCCCCAGCGGACGGCGGAGGCGCGTCGGGTCGCACCGGAGCCCATGATCGCGGAGGTGATGATGTGCGTCGTCGAGACCGGAGCCTGCCAGAGGAACGCGGTCGCGTAGAGCACCGAGGCACCAACCGTCTCGGCGGCGAACGCGTGCGGCGGGTCGAGGTGGATGATCCTGCGACCCAGCGTCCGCATGATGCGCCAGCCACCGGAGTAGGTGCCCAACGAGATCGCACCGGCGGACGACGCGATGACCCACAGGGGCAGCTCCTGGGTGTCGGGCGCGAGGTAGCCGCCGGTGATCAGCACCAGGAAGATCACGCCCATGGTCTTCTGCGCGTCCTGGAGTCCGTGCCCGAGCGCCATCGCCGACGCGGACACCGTCTGCGCCAGTCGGAAGCCCCGGGTGACCCGGCCGGCGTTGCGGCTGCGGAAGATCCACATGATGGCCAGCATCACCACGAAGGCGAGCGCAAAGCCGATCAGCGGTGAGACGACCATCGGGATCACCACCTTGTCGACGATGGTCGCCCAGTGCACGGCGGTGCCGGCGGCAAGGGCGGAGCCGACCAGGCCACCGATCAGGGCGTGGGTCGACGACGACGGAAGCCCGAAGTACCACGTCGTGAGGTTCCAGATGATCGCCCCCAGCAGCCCGGCGAGGATGACCACCAGCCCTTCGTGACCGCTCGGCGGGACGATCACGTCCGAGACCGTGTGCGCGACCTTCTGGCCGAGGAACGCCCCCACGAAGTTCATCACCGCGGCCAGGATCAGGGCCACACGTGGGGTGAGCGCACGCGTCGACACCGACGTGGCGATCGCGTTGGCAGCGTCGTGGAAGCCGTTGGTGTAGTCGAAGAACAAGGCAACGACGACGACCGTGATGACGATCGCGAGGGTCATCGGGGCCTCAGGATTCCTTGACCGCGATCTGCTCCACGATGTTGGCGACCTTCTCGAAGGCGTCGATCGCGCCCTCGAGAGAGGTGATGATGTCCTTGAGCTTGAGGACCTCGATCGCCTTGAAGTCGCCACTGAAGAGCTTGGCGAGGGTACGTCGGTAGCTCTTGTCGCCGCTGTTCTCGAGCCGGTTGATCTCGATCCAGTACTCGTCGAGGTCGGTCATCGCCCGCAGCTTCGGCATCGCCTCGGCGGTGATCTCCGCACAGCGCTGGATGATCTCGACCTGGTGCAGGACCTCGGCCGGGAAGTTCACGACCTCGTAGAGCAGGATCAGGTCGACGACCTCGTCCATGTCGTCCATCACGTCGTCGAGCCCGCTGGCCAGGGAGTAGATGTCCTCGCGGTCGAACGGCGTCACGAAGCTGCTGTTGACCCGCCGCACGATGGCGTGGGTGTTCTCGTCGCAGACGTGCTCGGCCTCGCGCATCTGCTTGGCCACCTCGGGTCGGTCGGCCTCCTCCGAGATCATCTCGGCGAGCAGGCCGGCGCCGGTCACGAGGTACTGGGCGGAGGTGGTGAACAGGTCGTAGAACGACGTATCGGTGGGACGCAGGCGCAACGCCACGACGTGCTCCTCATGGGAGTGGGAGACCGAACGGGCGTCATGCTACGGGTGCGAGCGAGGACGTTCTAATCCGGCCGCCGGGGCGGATGACGACGGCCGGAGCGAGACCGAGGCGAGCTGCCTTGCGAGTGCTCGGCTCCGACCTCGGGCTCACGGGACGATGCGCGGGCGCCGCTGGCGCTCGATGAGCACCTCCTGGAGGTGGTCGGACCCGCCGTTGGGAGCCCAGTCACCGTCGGGCCCCAGCTCCCACGCGTACGTCGTGGGCGCGAACGCGAGGTCGAGCAGGGCCGAGACCTGGCCCACGTTCTCCCCGCTCGGCAGGTGGACGAGCACCTCGACCCGGCGGTCCAGGTTCCGGTGCATCAGGTCGGCGGAGCCGATCCACACGCTGGGCGATCCGCCGTTCTCGAACCAGAAGATCCGGCTGTGCTCGAGGAACCGGCCGACCACCGAGCGCACCTTGATGTTCTCCGACAGGCCGGGCACACCGGGCCGGAGCGCGCAGATGCCGCGCACCAGCATCTCGACGGGCACGCCTTCCTGCGAGGCGAGGTAGAGCGCGTCGATCGAGGCCTCGTCGACCACCGAGTTGGCCTTGAGGCGGATGCCTGCGGGTCGGCCGTTGGCGTGGTGGTCGATCTCGCGGTGGATGCGCTCGACGAGTCCGTTGCGTACCGAGTCGGGCGCGACCAGGAGCCGTTCGTAGGTGGGGTTGCGGGAGTAGCCGCTGAGGTTGTTGAACAGGTGAGCGACGTCCTCGCCGATCACCTCGTTGGTGGTGATCAGGCCGAGGTCCTCGTAGAGGCGCGCGGTCTTGCTGTTGTAGTTGCCGGTGCCGATGTGCGTGTACCGCCGAATGCCTTCGGGCTCGTCACGGACGACCATCGCCAGCTTGCAGTGCGTCTTCAGTCCGACCAGGCCGTAGACGACATGGCACCCCGCCTGTTCCAGCTTGCGGGCCCATCGGATGTTGGCCTCCTCGTCGAAGCGGGCCTTGATCTCCACGATCACCAGCACCTGCTTGCCGGCCTCGGCGGCGTCGATGAGGGCGTCGATGATCGGAGAGTCTCCGGACGTGCGGTAGAGCGTCTGCTTGATCGCCAGCACGTGCGGGTCTGCCGCAGCCTGCTCGAGGAACCGCTGGACGGAGGTCGCGAACGAGTCGTAGGGATGGTGGAGCAGCACGTCGTACCGCCGCGTCGCCTTGAAGACGTCGACGGGCTTCGCGGTCTCCACCTCGGCGAGCTCGCGATGGGTGGTCGGGACGAAGGCGGGGTACTTCAGGTCCTCGCGTGGCAGGTCCGCGATCGAGTGCAGCCCGACCAGGTCGAGCAGACCGTCGACCCGGAACACCTCGTCCTCGGAGACGCCGAGCTCCTCGACGAGCAGCTCGAGCACCTGCGGCGCGATCGAGTCCTCGACCTCGAGCCGCACGGGAGGGCCGAACCGGCGCCGGAGCAGCTCCTTCTCGAGGGCCTTGAGCAGGTTCTCGGCGTCGTCCTCCTCCACCTCGAGGTCCTCGTTGCGAGTGACCCGGAAGGTGTGGACCTCGAGCACCTCCATGCCGGGGAACAGGCGCTTGAGGTGCTCCCCGATCACGTCCTCGAGGGGCACGAAGCGCTCGTTCCCGAGCGGGACGAACCGGCTGAAGATCGGCGGCACCTTCACCCGGGCGAAGTGCTCCTTGTCCGTCTTCGGGTTGCGCACCAGAACGGCGAGGTTGAGCGAGAGCCCGGAGATGTAGGGGAACGGATGGGCGGGGTCGACGGCCAACGGCGTCAGCACCGGGAAGACCCGCTCCTTGAACAGCCGCTTGCAGAACTTCTGCTCCTCGCGGTCGAGGTCGGCCCACCGGACCAGATCGATGCCCTCCTTCGACAGGCCCGGCACCAGCTCCTCGCGGAAGAGCCGCGCGTGCCGCTCCATCTGGTCGCGGGTCTCGGCCCAGATGCGCTCCAGCACGTCGCGCGGCATCAGCCCGGACGCGGCCCGCACGGCGACATCGGCCGCGATGCGTCGCTTCAGACCGGCCACCCGCACCATGAAGAACTCGTCGAGGTTGCTGCAGAAGATCGCCGCGAAGCGCACGCGCTCGAGCAGCGGCAGGTCTGGATCCTCGGCCTGGCCCAGCACGCGACGGCTGTAGGCGAGCCAGGACAGCTCCCGGTCGAGGAAGCGGTCCTCGTACGCCGTGACCCCGGCGAGCTGGGCCTCGTCCGGTGTGTAGGGCGGCTCGACGTCGAACGGCTCGTCGGCGGAGTTGTCGCCGTCGCGCGTGGGGTCGACGGAAGCGAGCTGGACCATGCGCCTCAGTGTGGCACCGGTAGGTGAACTGCGGGTGTCCCTCTGCAGGGGACGTTAGGTTGGCCGCGTGCCCGGGTCGACCTTCCTCGCCGCTGCCGACCTGCGGGTGAAGGCGCTGACGCTGCGAGCGGCACTCGGCCTCCCGGCCGGCATCCAGCGTGCTCTGGCCGGTCGCCGGTTGACGATCGACGGTCAGACCCTGGCCGTCGACACCCAGCTCATGCTCCGCCTTCAGAAGGTGGTCAGAGAGCCGTCCACCGAGGACCTGCCGCTCCACGAGGGGCGACGGCTCCTGGTCAAGCACGCGATGATCGCCGGGGGCGACCAGCCGATCGGCGCGGTCCGCGACCTGACCGTCGGCGACCGGCCGGGTCGCCTCTACGTACCGACCGGCGCGGCGGCCGCGGGTCCGCTGCTGGTGTTCTTCCACGGCGGCGGCTGGGTGTACGGCGACCTCGACTCGCACGACCCGCCCTGCAGGTTCCTGGCCGAGCGAAGCGGCGTGCGGGTGCTGGCGGTCGACTACCGGCTGGCCCCGGAGCACCCGTTCCCGGCGGCGTACGACGACGCGGTGGCGGCGTACCGCTGGGTGCTTGCGAACGCCGAGTCGCTGGGCGCCGACGTGGACCGGCTCGGGCTGGGCGGTGACTCCGCGGGCGGCAACCTCGCCGCGGCGACCGCGATCGAGGCGGCGCGCGCCGGGTCGCCGCTCGCCTTCCAGCTGCTCGTGTACCCCGGCACCGACGCGACGCGGGACACGGTCAGCAAGCGGTTGTTCGGCCGGGACCTCTACCTGACCCAGGTGTTCATGGACCAGGTCATGGACCAGTACGTCCCCGACCCGGAGCAGCGTGGCGACCCGCGGGTGAGCCCGCTGCTGGCCGATCTCCCGGCCGGCCTGGCGCCGGCGTACGTCGCGACGGCCGGCTTCGACCCGCTGCGTGACGAGGGCGAGGCGTATGCGCGCAAGCTCGCTGACGCCGGGGTGGAGGTGGAGCTGCGTCGCTTCCCCGACCAGATCCACGGCTTCCTGAACGTCGTGGGGACCGGTTGCTCAGCGCGAGCGGCATGCGCGGAGGTTGCCGCTCGACTGGCGGTCGGACTCCGGCCGCGTCAGTAGACCAGCGCCTGGACGTCGTCGGCGAGCACCTCTTCGACGTACGACGTGGCGCCGGCGAGGCGCACGCCGTCGCGGAGGTCTCCCTCGTGTAGCGCACGTCGCGTCGCGCACTGCGAGCACACCGTGACCCGGCCGCCCGCGATGACGGCCGCGAGCAGGTCGGCCAACGGCTGGGCGTGCGGAAGGGCGAACGCCTCGGCCCGGCCCGGGACACCGAGCCACGCCGCCTCCCCGGTCAGCCAGAGCGACACGTCAGCGCCGGCCGTGACGGCGGTCGCGGCGACCGTGAACCCCTGGTTGCAGCGCTCGGGGTCGTCGGTGCCGGCGGTCACCTTCACGACCAGACTCCGCGGCATGCCCGAACCATAAGGCCAGGCCGTCGGCGCGAGCGACCTCCCTAGACTCGACCCATGCCCTTCGAGATCCCGGAGAACATCCACCCGCTCACCGCGCGGCTCGCGTGGCTGATCGGGCGCTGGGTGGGCAACGGCCACGGTGAGTACCCGGGGATCGACAGCTTCCAGTTCGGACAGGAGGTCGTCTTCCAGCAGGACGGCCGGCCGTTCATCCACTACTTCAGCCGGGCCTGGATCGTCGACGCCGAGGGCAACCACGTGCGGGAGGCCGCGCAGGAGACCGGCTTCCTGCGGCCCCAGGAGGACGGCAGCCTGGAGATGGTGATGTGCCACAACACCGGGTTCGCCGAGATCTGGACCGGTGAGATCCATCCCGAGCAGCCGAGGTTCGAGATGGCCACCGACGCGGTCGCCCGCACCGCCACCGCCAAGGAGTACGTCGCGGGCAAGCGGCTGTACGGGTATGTCAACGGCGACCTGCTCTACGCCTACGACATGGCGGCGACGGGACACGAGCTCCAGCCGCACACCCATGCCCAGCTGGTCAGGCAGTAGCCGATGACCACCGACTGGCGTGCGCGACTGCGGGAGAAGGGCTACCGGCTCACCCCGCAGCGCGAGCTGATCCTCGAGGCGGTCGAGCGGCTGGGGCACGCCACGCCCGACGAGGTGCTGGCCGAGGTGCGGACGCACTCGACCGCGGTGAACGCATCGACCGTCTACCGCACGCTGGAGGTGCTGGAGGAGCTCGGGCTGGTGCGTCACGCACACCTCAGCGACCGCGCTCCGACGTACCACTCGACGAGCGAGCACGAGCACTTCCACCTGGTCTGCCGGAATTGTCACACCGTGATCTCGGTTGACCCTGATGTGCTGGCTCCCGTCACCGAACGCCTCGCAGCCGATCACGGATTCACCGTGGACGTCGGCCACCTGACTGTGTTCGGCACCTGCAAGGACCACTCATGAGCTCGCCGCTGCTCCTCCTCCCGGGCGCCGTCGGCGGTGGCGGGATCGATGCGCCGGTGGCCGCGCACTACGGGTCCTTCTACGGCGAGCAGCGGACGCTGGAGTCCGGCGAGGGGTTCGTCGACCTGTCGCACCACGACGTCCTTCGCATCTCCGGGCCGGACCGGCTGCGGTGGCTGCACGACCTGACGACGCAGTACTTCCTCGACCTAGCCGAGCGCACGTGGACGCAGGCGCTGATCCTCAGCCCGCAGGGGCATGTCGAGCACGCGTTCGCAGGCGTGGACGACGGCGAGTCGTTCACGGCGGCCACCGAGCCCGGCGCGGCCGCGGCGCTGATCGAGTTCCTCGACCGGATGCGGTTCCTGAGCCGCGTCGAGGTCAGTGACGTCACCTCGGAGCTGGCGCTGACGTACCGGCCGCCAGCAGGGCACGAGCTGGTCCCGCGCGACCAGCTCTCGGCGTACGCAGAGGCGGCGGGGCCGGCATGCGGTCTCTGGGCCTACGAGGCGTTGCGGATCGCGCGTGGCGAGCCCCGGCTCGGGCTCGACACCGACGATCGGACGATCCCCAACGAGGTCGGCTGGATCGGGCCGGCGGTGCACCTCGACAAGGGGTGCTACCGGGGTCAGGAGACCGTCGCCCGCGTGCACAACCTCGGCCGACCCCCGCGTCGGCTCACCCTGCTGCACCTCGACGGCTCCGAGAACCGGCTGCCGGAGGTCGGGGCGGAGCTGACGCAGGGCGAGAAGGTCGTCGGCTTCGTGGGCACCTCCGCCCGCCACCACGAGCTCGGCCCGATCGCGCTGGCCCTGGTGAAGCGCAACGTCCCGCTCGATGTCCAGCTCGACGTCGACGGCCTGCCCGCAGCGCAACAGATGCTCGTCGATCCCGAGGTCGGCCTCCACCTCCGCCACCGTTGAGCCGTCCCAAATCCAGGGTTGAGCCGTCGCAAAGGCCGCGGTTCAAACCTGCACATGGCACGGCTCAACCCTGGATTTGGGACGGCTCAACCCTGGATTTGGGACGGCTCAACGCGGGCGTACTGGACGTGTGTGGAGGTGTGGGCGAAGCCGAGCCTGGTGTACGTCGCGATGGCGGCCCGGTTGTCGGACTCGACGTACAGGATGATCCGGCGTACGCCGCGGGAGGCCAGGTGGGCGAGGCCGGCTGCGGTGATCGCCCTCCCGAGCCCGCGCCCCTGCGCGGCCGGGTCGACGGCGACGACGTACACCTCACCGAGGCTCGGGGAGTGCTGCTTGGTCCAGTGGAAGGCCAGCAACCCGGCACCCGTGTCGGCGACGAGCAGGCCCGCGGGGTCGAACCACGACTCGGCCATCCGCTCGGCGAGGTTGGCGGCGTCCATCGACCCCTGTTCGGGGTGGCGGGCGAAGGCCGCGGCGTTCACCCGGAGCACGTCGGGCGCGTCGGAGTCGCGGTAGCCACGGATCGTCACGCCGTCGACCTCGGGAACATCGACCGGACCCGCCTCTCGCGACATCACCCACAGGGCCCGGGTCGCCTCGAAGCCCAGCGCCTCGGCCAGGTGAGCCGCTGCCGGGTGGTCGGCATGCGACCAGGCTGTCAGCCGCGCCGGCGTCTCGGCGAGTGCCGCCTCGACCAGGGCCCGCCCGTGGCCGCGTCCCCGCGCGTCCGGCGCCACCGCGACGTCGAGGTCGTGCCCGCGCAGCAGGGCGAAGCCGTCATCGGCGAGCCACAGCGCGCTCCCGGCGAGCCCGTGGTGGGTGAGGGACATCCGGGCGGCCTCGTCGAGGGGCTCGACTCCGTCCGCGGCGGCGGATGCCGTGACCACCCGATCCACCAGCGCAAGCGCGCGGTCGAGGCCGTCGTCGTCGACCCGGTCGATGCTCAGCGCCGGGTCTCCGCGGACTCGTCGGCCGGTGCGGTGGTGGGCTCCTTGGACGGGAGCACGAAGCGGTAGCCGACGTTGCGAACCGTCCCGATCAGGGTCTCGTGCTCCGGCCCGAGCTTGGCCCGGAGTCGGCGCACGTGGACGTCGACGGTGCGCGTGCCGCCGAAGTAGTCGTAGCCCCAGACCTCCTGCAACAGCTGGTCCCGGGTGAAGACGCGACCAGGGTGCTGGGCGAGGTACTTGAGGAGCTCGAACTCCTTGAAGGTCAGGTCGAGCGGCCGCGGCCCGATCGTGGCCGTGTACGTCGCGTCGTCCACCACCACCTCGCCGGTGCGGATCACGTGGGCGTCGGGCTCGTCCTCGTCGCGAGCGGCGTGCAGGCGGCCGATGGAGAGCCGGATGCGGGCCTCGAGCTCGGCCGGCCCGCAGGTGTGGAGCACGACGTCGTCCATGCCCCAGTCGTGGGCCACCACGGCCAGCCCACCCTCGGTGACGACCAGCACGACGGGGCAGTCGGTGCCCGTCGTCCGCAGGAGGCGGCACAGGTCGCGGGCGTGCGCGAGCTCCTGCCGGCCGTCGACCAGGATCAGGTCCGCATCGGGAGCGTCGATGAGGGCGCTGCCCTCGGCGGGCAGGATCTTGACCTGGTGACCGAGCAGCGCGAGCCCGGGCAGCACGTCGGCGCTCGGTTGGAGGGCGCTGGTGAGCAGGAGCAGCGTGCTCACGTCGTCACCTCCTACCGCCGGCGGTCGACCCTTCGGACGCCTCGTCCCTCGGCTCCTGGGGAACCGCCGACAACCGATGCGCAAGGATATCGAGCATGGGGACGCGACCAGGCGACGACGCGGGGGATGAGACCGCACCCATCACGGTGCGCTACTGGGCCTCCGCGCGCGCCGCGGCCGGAGTCGAGAGTGACGCCCTGCCCGTCACGGGTCCGCTCACCCTTGCCGACGTCGTACGACGGTCCGCGGCGCTGCATCCCGGGACCCGCCTGCCGGGCGTGCTCGAGGCGTGCTCGGTGCTGGTCGGCGACCAGCCGGTGAAGTCGCGCCGGCCCGACTCCGTGCTGGTGCGGCCGGGACAGATCGTGGAGTTCCTGCCACCGTTCGCCGGCGGCTGATCCCTCGGGTCGCGCCGCTCGGCCGGCGAGCTCACCGCGGTCGATGGGTCAACGACACCAGCCGAAGGCTCTCGCTGCCACCCTTCACCGTCACCTCGCGCACCGTCCCGATGTCGCGCACGTAGAACTTGTGGTCCCGGACCCCCGGCTCGAGCACCGTGGTCTCCCGGGTGAGCAGGGCATGGTGCGTCCCGAGCATCGGGACCGTCACCCGGGCGTTCCGGCGGACCACGGTGAAGACATCCTCGGCGTGCCCGGGGAAGTCCTCCTGGTGGTACGACGGCCCCGGATGCGGATGCCGGGTCATGAAGATGCCCGCCTCGGCGCCGTGGACGCCGGACATCCAGGAGCCCTCGCGGCTGTTGACGTGACCGTGCCGGTCCAGCGTCGCGGTGTGCTCACCGAAGTACCAGACCGTCCCCGACAGGGTCTGGGCGTAGAAGTCGTGCGTCCGCTCGTTCAGCCGGCCGTTCTTCCACACGCGGTCGAAGACCACGCGGCAGACGACACCGTCGACGATGCGCGTGCGGTAGGTGACGACCAGGACGTCGCGCTCGCGCTTCCCCTCCTCGGCGCCCCGGTAGACGTACCGGTTGCCGGGCTTGAGCGGGAACCAGCGGTTGTCGACGACCCCGTGCGTGAAGTGCGACGGTGCCGGATGGTGCCGGCGGACGGCGGTCTGGTGACCGGCGGCGGACGGCCTCTCGGATGGCGCGGCCGCGGCGCTCCCGGTCGCCAGGAGACCGAGGCCGACGATGCCGGCGAACAGGGTGAGCGAGTGACGGTTCATGGCTCCTCCTCGGTGAGGCGGGGTGGTGCGGTGTCGCGCCGACGGTAGGTCCGCCGGATGAGCGCTCCATGAGCGCTCATCGATGGCTCATCTGCGGGCGCACACTGTCCTCATGCGGATCCTCCTGGTCGAGGACCAGCCGAAGCTGGCGCGGCTCCTGCGCAAGGGCCTGCTCGAGGAGGGCGTGACGGCGGACCTGGCCGCCACCGGACTCGATGGCGTCTGGCTGGCCACCGAGCACGCGTACGACGTGGTCGTGCTCGACGTGATGCTGCCGGACGTCGACGGCCTGGAGGTGTGCCGCCGGATCCGGGCGGTCGACGACGGCACCCCGATCCTGATGCTGACCGCGCTGGGTGCGGTGCCCGACCGGGTGGCCGGCCTCGGCGCGGGCGCGGACGACTACCTGGTCAAGCCCTTCGCCTTCGACGAGCTCCTGGCCCGGCTGCGTGCGCTGGCGCGGCGCGGCGTCGTGCGCCGATCGGACGAGCTGGCCGTGGGCGACCTCCGGCTCGATCTGGCCGGCCACGTCGTACATCGGGGGACCACCGAGGTCACCCTGACCGCGCAGGAGTTCGCGCTGCTGGAGGCGATGGCACGCCGTCCGGGAGAGGTGCTCAGCCGCGAACGCCTGCTCCACCTGGCCTGGGACCTGGCCTACGAGCCACGGTCGAACGTGGTCGACGTGTGCGTGAAGGGGCTGCGCGACCGGATCGACCGGCCTTTCGGGCGGCGGTCGCTGCAGACCGTGCGCGGGCTCGGTTACCGCCTCGTCGAGGACGCCTCATGAGCCGACTGCCGATCCGGCTGAGGCTGGCACTGTCGTTCACGGCGGCGGCCGCGGTGCTGCTGACCGCCGTCGGCGCGTTCGGGTACCAACGTCTCGCGGCCGGCTCGTCGCAGGCGCTCGACCTCGAGCTCCGCCAGCGGGCGCAGGACCTGATCGGGCCGGTCAGCACGCCGGGCGCCTCGCTGACCGCCCTCGCCGGCACCGGCTTCGTGGAGCGCGGCGAGAGCTTCGCCGAGGTGATCACGCCCAGGGGCCGTCTCCTCGAGGCGACGCCGACGCTGGACGGCCGCCCGCTGCTGTCACCCGACCAGGCCGCCACGGGGGCCCGGCACACGGTCACCTTCGACCGGAGCAGCGCACCCGGCCTGGACGAGCCCGCGCGCCTGCTCGCGACCCCGTTCACCCGCTCCGGGCACCCGCTCGTGCTGGTCGTCGGCGACACCCGGGAGAACGGGCTGGAGGACCTGAGACGGGTTCGCGACCAGCTGCTGGTGGGCATCCCGCTGCTGGTGCTGCTCACCTTCCTCGGCGCCTACGCCGTCGCCGGGGCCGCCCTACGGCCGGTGGAGGCGATGCGACGGCGTGCCGCCGAGCTCACCGCGGCCGATCCCGCGTTGCGGCTGCCCGTGCCCGACGGCGGCGACGAGCTCACCCGGCTCGGGAAGACGCTGAACGAGCTGCTGGCCCGGGTCGAGGCGACCCTGGAGCGCGAGCGGTCCTTCGTGGCGCACGCCAGCCACGAGCTGCGTACCCCGCTCGCGCTGCTCCGGACCGAGCTCGAGCTGGCGGTACGACGCCCGCGGCCGGCCGGCGAGCTGGTCGGCGCGATCGACTCGGCGCGGGACGAGGTCGACCGGCTCCAGCGGTTGGCGGAGGACCTCCTGCTCCTCGCCCAGGCGGGGGAGGGACGGCTGCCGGTCGACGCCGAGGAGCTCCCGGTGGCGGCGGTGCTGGAGGACGTCCGCGACCGGTTCGCGGCGACAGCCGCCCGAGCCGGTCGGTCGATCGAGGTGGAGCCGGTCGCCGGCGTGGTGCTGGCGGATCCTCAGCACCTTCGTCAGGCCCTGACGAACCTGGTCGACAACGCCCTGGAGCACGGCGCCGGCGTCGTACGGCTGACGGCGAGACCCGACGGCGACCGCCTGGCCCTGGTGGTGGCCGACCAGGGGGCGGGGTTCGCGAACGACCTGCTTCCGCGTGCGACTGAACGCTTCGTCCGCAGCCGCGGGTCGACCGGAGCCGGCCTCGGGTTGGCGATCGTGGCCGCCGTGGCCGACGCCCATCACGGCTCGGCGGGTGTGGGCAACGTGCCGGGTGGCGCCGAGGCCTGGATCTCCGTCCCGGCGGTGGAGGTCCGGTCGGGCGAGCCGATCGGCGCCTGAGTCAGTCGTCCCGGAGCGCCGCCAGGAGCTCGGACGGCGTGATGCAGCCGGGCCCGGCGCCACGGGCGGCCGCCCCGGTCATGAGTGCCTGGACCCTCGCGTTGGCCGGGGTCGGCACCCCGTGCAGGCGACCCAGGAGGGCGATCTCGCCGTTCAGGTAGTCGGTCTCGATGCCCGAGCCGCGGGCCAGGCTCTGCCAGGTCGACCCACCGGGCCGCGTCTCGCCCGAGATGCCGCGCAGCTGGAGATGGTCGCCACGTCGTTCCAGGTCCTCCGCGTCGGTGACCGGAACGATTCCGGCGGCGGCGAGCGCAGCCTCCGCCTCGGCCTCGAGCAGGGCGAGCACCTCGAGGACGGCGTCGGAGTCGACCCCGCTCCCGCACAGGGCCTGGACGGCGTTGCCGAGGTTGTTGAGGAGCTTGCGGTACTTCCAGCGCATGATGTCCGGCCGCGGCACGGCCTCGAAGCGCGAGGCGCGCAGCGCCTCGGCCAGCTCCTCGTCCACCTCGTCGGTGCCGCTCGGGTAGCCGCCGAGGTCGAGGATGCCGGTCGTCCCGACCGAGTGGGCCATGACCACACCCGGCTCGAGGTGGGCGGCGGGCATCATCACGCACATCCCGTGCACGCCGTCGAACCAGCGGGACAGCGTGCGCTCGTTCGCGACTCCGTTCTGCGCGGACACCACCGGGACCCGGCCGGCCGCGGCAGCGAGGTCGCGGGCAGCAGCCTCGGTGTCCTGGCTCTTGGCGGCGAGGACGACGACCTCGTCGCCGCGCCAGCCGAGGTCGCGCGGGTGGGCGTAGGCCGCGATCCGGAGCGTCACCCGTTCCTCGGGTGTCGCCAGGACGAGCCCCTTGTCCCGGACCGCCTCACCGTGGGCACCGCGGGCGACCAGCGCGACGTCGTACCCGGCCTGGTGGAGGCGCGCGCCGATCGTGCCGCCGATCCCCCCTGCTCCCAGCACCACGACCCGCACCGGCCCAGCCTAGGAACCGGAATGACGGACCGGTCTCCGGGGTTTCCCTCTTATGACTCTCGGTGCCTGGATCCTGGTCGCCGCCGTCGCGGCGGCAGCGGGCATCGGCACCTGGTGGAGCCTCACCAACGGGGTGTTCCGCGGGACGCGTCGGGTGCGGGGTGGTCCCGAGACCGGCGCCGGGCACCTCGTCCAACCACCGGTCGCGAGCGTGCTCGCGGGGACGACGTACGACGCGGCTCGCGGGGAGCGGGCGACACTGTTGCAGTTC
>Ga0068857_100001797_pt1 | contig 17256 bp, 14 predicted proteins | sample KBSCornC72_FD_66591 | JGI IMG/M metagenome (GOLD analysis project Ga0068857, IMG submission 66591) | Corn rhizosphere microbial communities from Kellogg Biological Station, Michigan, USA - KBS Corn C7-2 | ecosystem: Host-associated > Plants > Roots > Rhizosphere > Soil ...
AGGCCGGTGGAGACCCGATCCAGCGGAGCCTCGTGCTGCAGGCCCAGCGACGTGATCGGGAGCACGCTGAGGCCACTCTGGCCGATCAAGAAGGGGTACTCGTTGGTCCCGTGGCTGGAACCGCGATACTTGGCGATCCGGAGCCGCCGCGTGGAGACCTGGTCGTCGATTCGGTGGTCGAGCACAATGACGGCGTCGGACACGTACTCTTCGAGCCCGTGACGGGTGAGCGTTCCCTCACCTCGCTCGCCGGTAATGACTGCGGTCACACCCTTGTCCTTCAGCCACCTGAAGAGGCGCGCCAGCTCCATACGCAGGATGCCGAGATTGGAGAATCCCGCGAACAGCGCCTCGATGGTGTCCAGGACGACCCGTTTGGCCCTGATCGACTTGATCGCCTGATCCAGCCGGATGAAGAGGCCTTCGAGATCGTACTCACCCGTCTCCTCGATCTCATGCCGATTGACGCGGACGTGATCGATGACGATCTTGCGTTGAGCGATGAGCGCCGCCAGATCGAAGCCGAGCGAGGCGACATCGACGGTCAGGTCCTCGACGCTTTCCTCGAAGGTCATGAATACGCCGCGCTCTCCAAAGTCGGTGGCGCCGCGGACGAGGAACTCCGTGGCCAGGAGCGTCTTCCCGGACCCAGAGGCGCCGCATACCAAGGTCGGCCGCCCCCTCGGCAGCCCACCTCCAGTGATCTCGTCCAATCCGGTGATGCCCGTCGGGGCTTTCGTCAATGCCGCGTGACGTGCGGGAGCCGCCACTGGCCGCCGTGCGGCCGCTTGCCGACGCGTGGATCTAGGCTGCCGCGATGGTTTGTCCAAGAGGCATCAACTATCCTCCCGGCGACGTCTCAATACAAGCCTTGGCCTGCCGGCAAGGAAGGAGGGCGCGCTCAGGGCCTTCGCGCCGGTCGTTTCGACCCCCTACCCCACCCCCAGCTCCGCGGCCAGTGTCTCGATCTGCCGCCAGGTCTCGTCCTCGATGGGGATGCCGTCGCGCCGGCGCTCGACCTCGAGGCGCGCCTCGGGCTCGCCGGGAATGAGGATCTCGCCGCCGCCGGGCACGTGGGGCGCCGTCTTCACCCAGGCGAAGAAGGTCGCGACCTGCTTCCGGAACTCGGGGAGCGGCATGAAGCGCTCCACGTCGAGGCAGATCATCAGCGTACCGTTGGCGAAGACGCCGGTGCCGGGGCTGGCCGCGCCGGTGCCGGAGAGGATGCCGCCCAGGAGCTCCACCGCGAGGGACATGCCGTAGCCCTTGTGCTCGCCCGCGGTGAGGAGCGAGCCGGGCGGCGTGCCGTAGAACACCTCGGGGTCGGTGCCGGGCTTGCCCTCCGCGTCGATGAACCAGCCGGGCGGGGCCTGCTGCTTGCGGTTCTTCTTCACGCGCATCTTGCCCTCGGCCACCACGCTGGTCGCGAAGTCGAGCACCATGGCGGGGCCGCCGTCGCCGGGGACGGCGATGGCGTGGGGATTGGTGCCCAGGCGGCGGGCGGCCCCGCCCCAGGGCGCCACGTTGAGGCCGAACACCGCGTTCACCCAGAGCATGCCGACCAGGCCCTGCGCCGCCGCCATCTCCGCGTAGTCCGCGAGCCGGCCCACGTGCGTCGTATTGGCCAGCGTCACCGCGGAGAGCCCATTGGCCTTCGCCTTCGCGATCGCCATCTCCATGCCGCGCCGGGCCACCACCTGGCCGAAGCCGCGGCCGCCGTCGAGCCGCGCGATCACCGGCGTATCCGCGAGCACGGTGATGGGGCTCTTCGGATTCACGTGGCCGGTGCGGATGGAGCCCGCGTACTGCGGGATGCGGATGGCGCCGTGCGAGTCGTGGCCGCGCAGGTTGGCGCGCACGAGCAAGGTGGCGACGAGGCGCGCGTCGGCCTCGGGCGTGCCCATGCCGGCGAAGATACGGGTGGCGAGCGCTTCGAGCTTGTCGGCGGGGATATTTGGCATGGCGTCAGGATACCGGAAGACGGAGGAACTTCGCCGCGGTTTCGCCCTCGATGAGGCGCCGCGTGCCCGGATCCAGCCCGGCGGCGCCGAGCGAGGCGAGTGGATCCGAGTCGCCCATGTCGAAGGGGTAGTCGCTGCCGATCATCACGCGGTCGGCGCCCAGCTCGTCGATGATGAAGCGCAGGTTGCGCGGCGAGAGCGTGAGCGAGTCCACGAAGATCCTCCGCGCGTACTCGCGCGGCTCCCTGGGAATGGCCGCCGGCCCTTCCTTCCGCACATGCCAGCCGTGATTGAGGCGGGCCAGCGTGAAGGGAAAGGCGCCGCCGCCATGCGCGAACGCGATGCGGAGATCGGGCAGGCGCTCGAGCACGCCGCCGAAGATCAGCTTGGAGACGCACAGCGCCGTCTCCAGCGGATTCCCCACGATCAGGGGGAAATAGTATTGCGTGAGCCGCTCCTGGCCCACGAGCGGGGTGGCCGGGTGCACGAACACCGCCATGCCGAGGTCACGGCAGGCGGCGAAGAACGGGAACAGCGCGGGGTCGTCGAAGTCGCGCCCGCCCGGGCAGGTGCCGATCTCGACGGCGCCGAGGCGAAGCCTCTCGCGGCAATAGCGCAGCTCGTCGATGGCCAGTGCCGGCTCCTGGAGCGGCACCGCCGCCATCCCGCTGAAGCGCGCCGGATGCCGCGCCACGAGCGCGGCCACGTTCTCGTTCTGCATGCGGGCGAAGGCCTGGGCGGCCTTGGGCTCCGCCCAGTAGCAGAACATGATGGGCGGCGGCGAGAGCGCCTGGTGGTCGATGCCGAGGCGGTCCATGTCCTCGATGCGCCGTTCCGGGCTCCACGAGCGGTCGTCGATGTCGCGGAAGAACTGATCGCCCGTCATGATGGTGGCGCGGCAGGCGTCGCGCGGGTCGAGCCGGGGCCACTTGCCGCCGCCGTAGCGCGCGGCAAAGTCCTCCCAGCGCGGGGGGACCAGATGGGTGTGGAGGTCGATGCGCACTACTTCGCGTCCGTCTTGCCGATGAACTGGATGGTGGCGGCGATGCGCTGGGCGTCACGGTCCCAGAAGGCCTTGAACTCGTCGGCGTCCTGATAGGCCATGGGCGTCTTGGCCTTCTCCATGGCCGACTTGAACTCGGGGTCCTCCACCGCCTTCCGCGTGGCGTCGCGCAGGGTCTGGATGACCGAGGCGGGCACCCCCCGCGGCGCGAAGAGCCCGGTCCAGATGTAGTACTCGACGTCATAGCCCAGCTCCTTGAGCGTGGGCACGTCGGGGAAAGCGGCCAGCCGCGTGGCGCCCCAGGTGGCGAGCGCGCGCATCTTGCCGGCCTCGATATGCGGCGCGGCGAGCGCGGGTGGCGAGGCCCAGAGCTGGGCATGGCCGCCGAGCACCGCGGTGGTGGCGGGCGCGCCCCCGGTGGTGGGCAGGTGGCGCATCTTGAGGCCCGCGGCCTGGAGGAACATCTCCAGCGGCAGATGCGACGCGCCGTAGGGCCCCGACGACGCGAAGGTGATCTCGCCGGGGCGCTTCTTCGCGTCGTCCACCAGCTCCTTGAGCGTCTTCCACGGCCCGTTCACGGCCAGGATGGGCGGATCGGCGTTGAGCCGCGCGATGCCCACGAACTGATCGCGCGTATAGGTGGCCGGGCGGCCGAAGAGCTTGTCCACCTCCGGCGTGGAGGAGATGCTCACCAGCGCGATGAGCAAGGTATAGCCGTCGGGCTTGGCCACGGACGCGAACTGCGCGCCGACGGCGCCCGCCGCTCCCGCCTTGTTGACGATGACCACCGGCTGCTTGAGCAGTCGCTCGAGGCTGGCCGCCAGGGGCCGACCGGTGAGGTCGGCGATGCCGCCGGGCGGGAACGGGTTCACGATGGAGATGGGGCGGCTCGGATATGGCTCCTGGGCCGCCGCGCCGGTGACGAGGGTGGTGAGCGCGAGGACAATGATCGCCGCGATGCGCATCATGGCTGCCTCCTGTGGGTGGGGCGCTCGCGCAAAGGTACTGTAGAATGACCGAAAAATGAAGCAGGAGCGCGAGTTCTTCGACCCGACGTCTCTCCCCTGGCGTCCGGCCGCCGGCTACCCGGCCGGTGTCTGGGAGCAGGTGCTCGCGGGCGGCGAGGACGAGGGCGTGACCACGCGCTTTCTCCGCTTCGAGGCCGGCGCGGGCAATGACGCCGTCGTCACCCACGACTTCTGGGAGGAGATCTACATCGTCTCGGGCGCCTGCGAGGTCGGCGGTACCGTCTACCGCGCGGGAATGGTCGCGGTGCGACCGCCCGGCATGCCGCACGGCCCCTTCCGCTCCTCCGGCGGCTGCGTGAACTTCGAGGTGCGCTACCGGGCGCGCTGACGTGACGGCCTCCGACCGCCTCGCGCCCGCGTGGCGCTCTCCCTCGCTGTCCATCCGGATCGGCATCTCCGCCTGTCTCCTCGGCGAGCCCGTGCGTTACGACGGCGGGCACAAGAAGGACGGCTACATCACCGGCACTCTGGCCCGGCACTTCGACTGGGTGCCGGTCTGTCCGGAGATGGAGCTGGGGCTGGGCACGCCGCGCGAGACGCTGCGGCTGGTGGGCGATCCCGCGGCGCCGCGCATGATCGCGACCCGGTCGGGCACCGACCTCACCGCCGCCATGGACGAATACGCGCGACGGCGCGTGGAGGAGCTGGGGACTCTGGGGCTATCGGGTTACATCCTCAAGCGCGCCTCGCCCTCCTGCGGCATGGAGCGCGTCAAGGTCTATCCCGCGGCGCCCGGCCGCGCGCCGGCGGCCGCAGGACGCGGCCTCTTCGCGCGCGTCCTGCTCGCGGCCTATCCGTCATTGCCCGTGGAGGAGGAGGGCCGGCTCACCGACCCGCGTCTCCGCGAGGGCTTCATCACGCGTGTCTTCGCCTACCGCCGGCTCACCGCGCTGCGCGAGTCGCGGCCGGGACGCGGCGACATCGTGGCCTTCCACACCGCGCACAAGTACCTGATTCTCGCGCACAGCGCCGAGGCCTATGCGCGGCTAGGACGCCTCACCGCCGCGGCGAAGTCGACGCCCCGCGCGGACTTCCTCGCGCGCTACGGCGCGGAGCTCATGGCCGCGCTGGCCCTGCCCGCGACCACCAAGCGTCACGTCAACGTGCTCCAGCACATCGCCGGCTTCTTCAAGGATCGGCTCGACGCCGCCGAGAAGCGCGAGCTCGGCGGGCTCATCGCCGACTTCGCCGCCGGCGTCGTTCCGCTGGTCGTCCCCATCACCCTCATCAACCACCTCGTCGCGCGCCATCAATTGACCTATATCGCGGACCAGATCTACCTGCGCCCCCACCCCCGCGAGCTGATGCTCCGCAACCACACCTAGCGCCCGGGGGGCTCTTCGGAGGACAATGAGCGGGATGCCCAAGGTCCTCGGCGACAAGCGCCCCGGCGGATCCCGAGCGGATGTGGTGCCCTGGGTCTACCTCGTGGCCTTCCTCGCGGGCACGGTCATCGTGGTGGGCTTCATGTGGTACCACATCGGCAACGAGCGCCGCGTCGCCCTCGACCAGTGGCGCGCGCGGCTGTCCACCTTCGCCGACGACCGCGCGCGGCTGGTGTCGAGCTGGCTGGACGCGCGGCGGGCGGACGCGGAAGTGCTGGCGGGCTCGCCCGCCGTGCGCGCGACGCTGTCGGGCGAGGGTGACCGCAGCGTGGGCGCGCAGCTCGAGCGCGTGGCCGCGGCCTACGGCTATCTCGCCATTGCCGTCGTGAATCCGGCCGGCCAGGTGGTGGCCTCGTCTCGCGCCAGCGAGGTGCCCGCGCGGGTGGGCGAGGCCGCGGCGGCGGCCATGCGCGCGGGGGCGTTCCGCGCCGACATCAGCGGCGACGCCAAGGGGCCGCGACGGCTCGTCTTCGCGGCGCCGGTGCCCGGAAGCGCGGGGCGCGGAGGCAAGCCGCTCGGCGCGGTGGTGCTCAACATGGCGCCCGAGCGGAGCTTCTATTCCCTGCTCACCGAGGAGACGGTGCCGACCCGGACCGGCGAGGCGCTCCTCTTCAGGCGGGTTGGGGCCGAGCTCACCTATCTCTCTCCGTTCCGGGGCACGCCCGCGGGCTGGGCGGCGCAGAGTCGCTCGCTGAGCGAGCTGGCGGCGAAGGTGCCGGCGACGGTGGAGGGCAAGGCCACCTTTGCCGAGCTCACCGACTACCGGGCGGCGCGGGTGTTCGCGGCCATGCGCTGGCTTCCCGGCCCCGGCTGGGGCCTGGTGCTCAAGATCGACCGGGACGAGGCCCTGGAGGACTTCCATCAGTCGGGCCGGCTCGCGGGGCTCGCGGCGACCCTCCTCATCGTGGCGGGCGGCCTCCTCCTCGCGGGCGTCTGGTATCAGCGGCGCGGCTCGCGGCTCCTGCGCGCGCAGATCCGCCAGGAGCGGGCGATCTTCAACCTCAAGAGCTACGCCGAGAAGATCGTGGCCAGCGTGCCCTCGGGGCTCCTGGTCCTGGCCTCCGACCTGCGCATCCTGTCCGCGAACCGTTCCTTCCTCGAGTCGTTCGCGCTCCAGAACAACGAGGTGGTGGGGCGCCGGTTCGACGAGGTCATCCAGGCGGACGGGCTCCTCGTCCGCATCCGTGAGGTGCTCCAGTCCGGCGTGGCGCAGCACGACGTGCTGTTCGACCTGCACGTGACGTCGCGGCGCGACGCGCGCCCGGCGCGCATCACCGTCACCGGGATCCGCATCGCGGAGGAGGAGGAGGCGCGGCTCCTCCTCACCATCCAGGATCTGTCCGAGGAGGAGCGGCTGCATGCCGCCCGGCGCGCGTCCGAGCAGCGTTTCCGCGATCTCGTGCAGGGACTGGACGCCATCGTGTGGGAGGCGGAGGCGCGCAACCTCCGCTTCACCTTCGTCAGCCAGCGGGCGGAAGGCCTGCTGGGATTTCCCCCCGAGCACTGGCTCCGCGAGTCCGACTTCTTCGCCCTCCGCATCCACCGCGAGGACCGCGAGCGCGCGCTGCAGATCTGCCGGACCGCGGTGGCGGCGGGCACCGACCACGAGTTCGAGTACCGCTCGGTGACCGCGGACGGGCATGTGGTGTGGCTGCGCGACATTGTCCACGTGCTGCGCGACAGCGAGGGGAGGTCGCGCCAGCTCCGCGGCCTCACCGTGGACCTCACCGAGCGCAAGGGCGCGGAGATGGCGCTGCGCGCCAGCGAGGACCAGCTTCGTCAGGCCCAGAAGATGGAGGCGGTGGGCCAGCTCGCGGGCGGCATCGCGCACGATTTCAACAACCTGCTCATGGTGATCCAGGGCGACAGCGATCTCATCCGCCGCAAGGTGCCCGAGGGCGATCCACTCCGCCGCAACGTGGACGGGATCCGCGAGGCGGCCCAGCAGGCCGCCACTCTCACGCGCCAGCTCCTCGCCTTCAGCCGCAAGCAGGTGATGGCCCCCAAGGTCATCGACCTCAACCGCGTGGTGGCCGGGATGCAGGCCATGCTGCAGCGCCTGCTCACGGAGACCGTGGAGCTCGTCTTCGTGCCCACGCGCGACGTGGGTTACGTGAAGGCGGATCCGGGCCAGCTCGAGCAGGTGATCATGAACCTGGTGGTGAACGCGCGCGACGCCATGCCCGAGGGCGGTCGGCTCACCATGGAGACGAGCCGGCAGGAGCTGGACGAGATCGCCGTGCGTGGCCACGGCGAGGCGACGCCGGGAACCTATGTGGTGCTCGCCGTCAGCGATACCGGACATGGCATGGACGAGGCCACACGCGCGCGGCTCTTCGAGCCCTTCTTCACCACCAAGGAGCCCGGCAAGGGCACCGGGCTGGGGCTCAGCACCGCGTATGGCATCGTGCGCCAGAGCGGCGGCCACATCTGGGTCTATTCCGAGCCGGGCCAGGGCAGCTCGTTCAAGATCTGCCTGCCGCTGGTGGCCGACGAGCCGGAGCGCGAGGTGGCGAGGCCGGAGCCGGCGGGGGACGCCGCGCGGGGCGCGGAGGTGGTGCTGCTCGTGGAGGACGCCCCGCGAGTCCGTGAGGTGGTGCGCGAGATCCTGGAGATGAGCGGGTACGCGGTGCTGGAGGCCCGGGACGGCGCCGAGGCCCTCGAGATCAGCGAGCGCCACCCGGGCCGCATCCACCTGATGGTCACCGACGTGGTGATGCCGCAGATGAGCGGCCGCGAGCTGGCGGCTCAGATGGCGAGCCTGCGGCCGGACGTGCGCGTGCTCTTCATGTCGGGCTACACGGACAGCGCCATCGTGCGCCACGGGGTGCTGGACCCGGGCACCGCCTTCATCTCCAAGCCCTTCACGCCGGACGCGCTCGCGGCCAAGGTGCGCGAGGTGCTGGACACGCCCCGGCCCGGCGGCAGCCCGGGCGGCGGCAGCCCGGCCGCCCCCGCGGCGCGGCCCACCACTCATCTGGGCGGCGCGCGCTCCGCGCCCACCCGCCACTGACATGACGCCCATCCGCGTCCTCATCGCGAAGGTCGGCCTCGACGGTCACGACCGCGGAGCCAAGGTGGTGGCGCGCGCGCTGCGCGACGCGGGCATGGACGTGATCTACACCGGCCTGCACCGCTCGCCGGAGGAAGTGGTGGCGGCGGCCGTCCAGGAGGATGTGGACGTGCTCGGCATCAGCATCCTCTCCGGCGCGCACATGACGCTCTTCCCGCGCGTGCGGGACCTGATGCGGGCCGCCGGCGCGGACGACATCATCCTCGTGGGCGGCGGCGTCATTCCGGACGAGGACGTGGCCGCGCTCAAGGAGCTCGGCGTGGCCGAGGTCATCCTGCAGGACACGCCGCCCGACACCATCGTCGAACGGCTTCGCCAGCTCGTCGCCGAGCGCACCCCCCGCTAGCCGTGGGTCTTCCGCCGCTTTCGGGCTGGCCGCCGCGCTACGACGCGTCCTATCAACCCGCCGCGGACGCCGAGTGCTGGCGTCCGGAGCTGGAGCGCGCCGTGCCCGCGGAGCGCGATCGCTACATCCTGGACAAGCTGCGCCACCAGCTCCGCTGGGCGTGGGAACGCAGCCCTTTCTACCGCCGCAAGTGGGAGGCGGCCGGCGTCACGCCGGAGTCCCTCCGTACCCTGGCGGACCTCGCGCGGTTTCCGGTGGTGCAGAAGGCCGAGCTGCGCGCGGCGCAGGCGGCGCATCCGCCCTTCGGAGACTATCTCTGCATCGAGCCGTCGGCGGTGGCGCGCATCCACGGCACCAGCGGCACCACCGGCCGCCCCACCGTGTTCGGCATCGGCGCCGACGACTGGGAGCGCATCGGCGAGGCGCATGCGCGGGTCCTCTGGGGCGCGGGGCTCCGGCCCGGCGACACCATGCTCATCTGCTCCTTCTTCAGCTTGTATCTCGGCTCCTGGGGCGCGCTGGTGGGCGCCGAGCGGCTGGGCGCCACCGTCTTCCCTTTCGGAGCCGGCGCCGCCGGCCAGACCCTCTCCGCCGTGCAGTGGGCGCGGGATCTGCGGCCGCGCGCGTTCTACGGGACGCCGTCCTATGCGCTGCACTTCGCGGAGACGGCGCGGCGCGAGGGCATCGATCCGCACGCCCTCGGCATCCGCCTTCTCTTCTTCTCGGGGGAGCCGGGCGCGGGCATTCCCGCCACCAAGGCGCTCATCGAGTCCACCTTCGGCGGGCTCTGCGTGGATCTGGGGAGCATGGCGGAGATGACGCCGTGGATGACCAACGGCGAGTGCCGCCACCGCACCGGCATGCACCTCTGGCAGGACCTGGTCTACACGCAGGTGTGCGATCCGGAGACCTATGCGCCGCTGCCCTATGGCGCGGAGGGCACGCCCGTCTACACTCATCTCGAGCGGACCTCGCAGCCGATGATCCGCCTGGTGTCGGGGGACCGCGCGCGCTGGACCGACGAGCCCTGCCCGTGCGGGCGCACCTACCCGCGGCTGCCCGCCGGCCTCTACGGCCGCTTTGACGACATGATCGTGGTGCGCGGCGAGAACATCTACCCGAGCGCGGTGGAGGACACGCTGCGCGCGGTGCCGGGCTTCGGCGGCGAGTTCCGCATCATCGTGTCGCGGCGGGAGACCATGGACGAGCTATTGGTGCGGGTGGAGTACGCCGCCGGCCAGGGCGGGGCCGAGCAGCTCGACGCGCTCCGCGCCGAGCTGCGCAGCCGGCTGCGCGCGCGGCTGGGCGTGCATCCGGTGGTGGAGCTGGTGCCCGAGGGCACGCTGGAGCGCACCGAGTTCAAGGCCCGCCGCGTGGTGGACGACCGCGACCTCTACCGCCACACGGTCACCCGGCCGCCCATTCTCCAGCCCTCCAACCCCCAGCCGCCCATCCCCAAGCCCCCCATCCCCAAGCCCCCCATCCAATGACTCCGGTTCCCGATCCCGGCGCCCTCGTCACCGAGCTGGCCGGCGGCTCCGTGCGCGCGCTCGCCCGCGGCCTCACCTGGATCGAGGACGGCGGGCCGCGCGCGGAGAATCTGATCGAGCGCGTCTACCCCCAGACCGGGCGCGCGCACGTGATCGGCATCACCGGCTCTCCCGGCAGCGGCAAGAGCACGCTCGTGCGCGCGCTGGCCCGCGCGGCGCGGGCGCGCGGCAAGACGGTCGGCGTCATCGCCGTGGATCCGACCTCGCCCTACTCGGGCGGCGCCATCCTCGGCGACCGCATCCGCATGAACGATCTCGCGCTGGATCCCGGCGTCTTCATCCGCAGCATGGCCACCCGCGGCGCGCTGGGCGGGCTGTCGCGCGCGGCCGCCGACGCCATCGACCTCATGGACGCCGCCGGGCGCGACCCCATCTTCGTGGAGACGGTGGGGGTGGGCCAGGACGAGGTGGAGATCGCCAGCGCCGCGCATTCGGTGGTGGTGGTGAGCGTGCCCGGCCTGGGCGACGACGTGCAGGCCATCAAGGCGGGCGTGCTCGAGATCGCGGACGTGCACGTGGTGAACAAGGCCGACCGCGAGGGCGCCGATCGCACCATCGCCGACCTCCGCAACATGCTCATGCTGGCCCCCATGCGCGAGGGCGCCCGGATGCCGCCGGTGCTGGCCTGCGTGGCCGCCCGTGAGGAAGGCATCGACGCGCTCTGGGACGCGCTGGCCGCCCACCTCGACGAGCTCAAGGCCACCGGCGAGCTGGAGCGGCGCCGCGCGCGCATCGCCCACAAGCGTGTGCTGGGCATCGCGCACGAGGTGCTGGCCCGCGCGGTGGCCGACCCCGCCCGCGGCGACACCGGGCCGCTGCTGGCCCGCGTGGCCCGCCGCGAGCTGTCGCCGCATGCCGCCGCCCGGGCGCTGCTCGCCACCTTGCCCGCCGCCACCAGATAGGAGACGCCGCCATGTTCGACCGTGATGCCATCGAGCGCGCCCGCCGGCTCGCCGCCGCCTGGGAGGGGAACGAGCTGCGCAGCTTCATCGAGCGACAGCCGGAGACGCGGCCCGGTTACGAGACCCTGTCCGGGCTGCCGGTGAACCGCGTCTACACGCCGGCCGACATTGCCGAGACCCCGTTCGAGGAGATCGGCCTGCCGGGGCAGTTCCCCTACACGCGCGGGCCCTATCCCACCATGTACCGCGGGCGGCTCTGGACCATGCGGCAGATCGCCGGCTTCGGCACCGGCGAGGACACCAACGGGCGCTTCCGCTACCTCATCGAGCAGGGCCAGACCGGGCTCAGCGTGGACTTCGACATGCCGACCCTGATGGGGCTCGACTCCGACGACCCCAAGTGTCTCGGCGAGGTGGGACGCGAGGGCGTGGCGGTGGACACCCTCGACGACGTGGAGGCGCTCTTCGACGGCATCGACCTCGAGCGCATCTCGGTGTCCATGACCATCAATCCGTCGGCGTGGATTCTCCTCGCCATGTACGTGGCGCTGGCGCAGAGCCGCGGCCTCGACCTCAACCGCCTCTCCGGCACCGTGCAGGCGGACATCCTCAAGGAGTACATCGCGCAGAAGGAGTGGATCTTCCCCATCCGCCCCTCCATGCGGATCATGCGCGACATGATCGTCTACTGCTCGCGCAACATGGCGCGCTACAACCCCATCAATATCAGCGGGTATCACATCTCCGAGGCGGGGGCGACCAGCGTGCAGGAGGTCGCCTTCACCATGGCCAATGCGGTGGCCTACGTGGAGGAGGTCACGCGGGCGGGCGTGTCCGTGGACGAGTTCGCGCCGCGACTGGCCTTCTACTTCGTGGCCCAGGCCGACTTCTTCGAGGAGGTGGCGAAGTACCGCGCCGCCCGCCGCATCTGGGCCAAGATCATGAAGCACCGCTTCGGCGCCACCCGCGCCGAGTCCATGCGGCTCCGCTTCCACTGCCAGACCGCGGCCGCCACCCTCACCAAGGCCCAGCCCATGAACAACGTCGTGCGCACCGCGCTCCAGGCGCTGTCGGCGGTGCTGGGCGGCGCCCAGTCGCTCCACACCAATGGGCTGGACGAAGCCTATGCCATCCCCTCCGAGGAGGCGATGAAGCTGTCGCTGCGCACCCAGCAGATCATCGCCTACGAGACGCGCGTGCCCCAGGTGATCGATCCGCTGGGCGGGTCCTGGTACGTGGAGTCCCTCACCAACCAGATCGAGACCAAGGTGTTCGAGATCCTCGCCAAGGTGGACGCGATGGGCGGCACCATCAAGGCCATCGAGGAAGGCTGGTTCCAGCGGGAGATCGCGGATTCCGCCTACGAGACGGCGCGGCGCCGCGCTTCGGGCGAGCAGCCGCTCATCGGCGTGAACATGTTCACGGAGCCGCCGGCCCCGGTGCCGGTGCCCATCCACAAGGTGGCCGCCGACGTGGAGACCCGCCAGGTCGCCTCGGTCAAGGCGGTGCGCGCCCGCCGCGACGGCGCGCGCGTCGCCGCGCTGCTCGAGCGGCTGGCCGCCGACGCGCGCGACCCCGCCGTCAACCTCATGCCCGTGACCATCGAGCTGGTGAAGGCGCGCGCGAGCATGGGCGAGATCACCGCCTGCCTGCGCGACGTGTTCGGCCGCTACGTCGAGTCGCCCGTCTTCTGAGGAGCCCCGCCATGCCCGCCCCCCGCCCCTTCACCGTCGCGGTTTCCGAGGCCGTCCTCACCGATCTGCGCGAGCGCCTCGCCCGCGCCCGCTTCCCCGACGAGCCGCCGGGCGCGGGGTGGAGCCACGGCTCCGACCTCGCCTACGTGAAGGCGCTCGCCGCCTACTGGCGCGAGACGTATGACTGGCGGCGCTGGGAGGGCGAGCTCAACCGCTTCCGCCAGTTCACCGCGCCGGTGGCGGGCATCGACCTCCACTTCATCCATGAAGAAGGGCGGGGCCCCCGACCGATGCCGCTGCTCCTCTCTCACGGCTGGCCGGGCTCGGTGTGGGAGTTCCACAAGATCCTGCCCATGCTCACGGACCCGGCGCGCTTCGGCGCCGATCCCGCGGACTCCTTCACCGTGGTGGCGCCGTCATTGCCCGGCTATGGATTCTCCTTCGCGCCCGGCCAGCCGCGCTTCGGCGTGCCCGAGATGGCGGATGCCTTCGCCGCGCTCATGAGCGACGTGCTGGGCTACGCCCGCTACGGCGCCCAGGGCGGCGACTGGGGGGGCTTCATCACCGCGGTGCTGGGCTTCCGGCAGGCCAAGCACCTCACCGGCATCCACATGAACTTGCTGCCCCTCCGCCGCGATATCGCGCGTCCCGACGCGCCCACCGAGGACGAGAAGAAGTATCTCGAGGAGCTGGGATACTTCCTTCGTGAGGAGACGGGCTATCAGATCATCCAGGGCACCAAGCCGCAGACGCTGGCCTATGGCCTCACGGATTCGCCGGTGGGGCTGGCCGCCTGGATCGTGGAGAAATTCCGGACCTGGAGCGACTGCGGCGGCGACGTCGAGCGGCGCTTCAGCAAGGACGAGCTGCTGACCAACATCACCATCTACTGGGCCACCGGCGCCATCGGCTCCTCGTTCTGGCCGTACTACGCGCGCCTGCACAGCCGGTGGCCGCTGCCGGACGGCGCCCGGGTGGAGGTCCCCTCCGGCTATGCCGCCTTCCCCAAGGAGATCGTGCGCCCGCCGCGGGCCTGGGCGGAAAAAGTCTTCAATATCCAGCGCTGGACGGTGATGCCGGCGGGCGGCCACTTCGCCGCCATGGAAGAGCCGGAGGCGCTGGCGGCCGAGATCCGCGCCTTCTTCCGTCCGCTGCGCTGAGGCGTGGCGCGCGGAGGCAGGTTGTCCGTTGCCCGGTGGCGCCGCGAATCACCTCGGCGCCCTTGCTATACTCGGTTCGGCGGCGCGAGGACGCGCCGACAGGGAGGCCTCTCATGAATCGTGCGAACTGGTGCTTCACGCTCTTGGTCCTCGCAACCTTCTCGATCCTGCCCCTCATCGCATCCGCCGACGAAACCTGCAACTCGCCCTACATGGGCAATCTCATCAAGGGGCAGGAGGACTACGTCTATGTCTGGACCCTCGGGGTGAAGGGGATGGGGGACGGCTTCGACAAGCTCGTCACCATCGACGCCAACCCCACCTCCAAGCAATACGGCAAGGTGATCCACAAGATCTCGGTGGGCGGGCGGGGCGAGGCGCATCACATGGGCTTCACCGATGACCGCCGATTCCTCTGGGCGGGCGGACTCGACGACAGCAAGATCTTCGTCTTCGACGTGGGCACGGACCCTGCTCGGCCGAAGATCGTGAAGCGCATCACCGACTTTCCCGCCAAGACCGGTTTCATCGGCCCCCACACCTTCTACGCCATGCCGGGACGCATGCTGGTGCAGGGGCTCTCTAATACCAAGGACAACGGCGGGTCCACGGGCTTCGCCGTCTACAGCAACCGCGGCGAGCTCATCAACGTGCAGCCCATGCTCTCCGAGAAGGGCGGGGACGGCTACGGTTATGACCTCGCCATCAATCCCCAGAAGAACGTGATGCTCTCCTCGAGCTTCACCGGCCGCGCCAACTACATGCGCGAGCTGGGCAAGCTGGTGGCGGACGGCGAGGCCATGAAGAAGTTCGGGAACACCATGGTGGTCTGGGACCTCAAATCGCTCACCCCGAAGAAGGTGCTGAGCGTGCCCGGGGCGCCGCTGGAGATCCGCTGGTCATTGCGCCAGGGCGACAACTGGGCCATCACCGCCTCCGCGCTCACCTCCAAGCTCTGGCTGGTCAAGGAGGACGCGGCGGGCGAGTGGCAGGCCAAGGAGGTCGCCACCATCGGCGATCCCGCCAAGATCCCGCTCCCGGTGGACATCAGCATCAGCCGCGACGGCACCGGGCTCTGGGTCAACACCTTCATGGACGGCAAGACCCGCTACTTCGACCTCACCAATCCCGAGCAGCCCAAGCAGACCTACGAGAAGGTCACCGGCAAGCAGGTGAACATGATCTCGCAGAGCTGGGACGGCAAGCGCGTGTACATCGCCTCCTCCCTCCTGGCCAACTGGGACAAGGGCGGCGACGACAACGAGCAGTTCGTCCGCGCCTTCAAGTGGGACGGCAAGGAGCTGACGCCCATCTTCGAGGTGGACTTCAACAAGGAAAAGCTGGGGCGCGCGCATCACATGAAGTTCGGCTCCAAGGCCACGCGGGCGGCCTTCACCCCGGCGCGGACGGCGAGCCTCGTGCCCGCGCGGTGAGGGGAAGCTTGGCCAGGGCGAGCGCGGCGGCCGCGCTCGCCCTGATGTCCCTCGCCGGCCGCGCGCCGGCGCACGAGCCGCCGGTGGCGCCGGATCCGCCCGCGATGATGGACTTCGTGCCGCCGGCGCCCGGCACCTACCGGCTCTACGACATCATGCCCGCGCCCGATGGGACGGTGCTCGATCTGGAGGGCCGCCGGGCGCGGCTGGCGCGCTTCACCACCGGCAAGATCACCGTCCTTTCCTTCATCTACACCAATTGCGACGATGCGCGCGGCTGCCCGCTCGCCTATCAGGTCTTCCACACCATGCACGACCGGCTGCGCGAGACCCCCGCCCTGCGCGACCGCGTCCGCCTGGTCACGCTGAGCTTCGATCCCGCGCACGATACGCCGGCCGTCATGCGCCGCTACGCGAATGGCGTCATCACCGAGCGCGCGCCGGGAGTGGAGTGGACCTTCCTCACCACCGGCTCGGCGCGCGAGCTCCTGCCCATCCTGGACGGCTTCGGCCAGGACGTGCAGGTCGATCGCCGGCCGCGCGCGGGCCGGGCCCCGCGCCTCGGCCACGTGCTGAAGGTCTTCCTGATCGATCCCCGCGGGATGATTCGCGAGATCTACACCACCTCCTACCTGTTCCCCGACGTCGTGCTGAACGACATCGAGACCCTGAGGCGCGAGTGAAGCTCGGCTGGGCTCTGCCCGTGGCCGGCGCGTGGGCGACGGCTGAGAACCAGGCGCGTACCGCGCAGCACGCGGAGCGCCTCGGGTACTCGGGTCTCTGGGTGCTCCAGCGGCTCCTCTACGCGCTCGAGCCCAAGGGCCCCTACCCGCCCCTGCCCAATCAGCCCTGGCCCAAGATGTTCGAGAGCGTGATGGACCCCATCGTGGCGCTGTCCTACGTGGCGGGGCAGACCTCGCGCATCCGGCTCGGCACCAGCGTGCTCATCATGCCGTACTACTCGCCCATCCTCCTCGCCAAGCAGCTCGCTACCCTCGATCAGCTTTCCGGCGGGCGGCTCGACGTGGGGCTGGGCCTTGGCTGGTCCGAGGACGAATTCGACGCCTCCGGGGTGTCCTTCAAGGAGCGCGGCCGGCGAGGCGACGAGTTCCTCCGCTGCCTCAAGACGATCTGGACCGAGGACGTGGTGGAGTTCCACGGCGACTTCTATCACGTGCCGCGGTCCCGCGTGCTCCCCAAGCCGCGCCAGAAGCCGCATCCCCCCCTCACCATCGGCGGCTACAGCGACGTCGTGATCAACCGGGCCGTGAACCTGGGCGACGGATTCAACGGCGGCAACATGCCGCTGTCGGAGGTGCGTCCCCTCATCGCGCGCATTCGCGCGGCGGCGGACAAGGCCGGGCGCGACCCCGCGAGCCTGCACGTGGTCTGCCGCGGGAGCTTCCGCGTCCAGGACACGCCCCAGGGTCCGGACCGCCGCGCCCTCTGGGGCACCCTGGCGGAGATCCGCGAGGACATCCAGCGCTACGCGGAGGCCGGGCTCACCGAGCTCTTCCTGGAGGGCAACTTCACCCTCGCGGATGCGCCCATCGAGCGCGCGCTCGATCTGATGGACGCGCTGGCGCCCGCGCGCTGAGGTGAGGGCGGCACGGTCGGACCGCCTTTGACTTGGCCGCCGGAGTCGGGATACCCTCGCCGTGCTCACGCATCGGACGGCGTCCGGCGCCACTCAAAGAGGAGGACTCATGCTCCGAATCAAA
>Ga0068857_100001809_pt1 | contig 17202 bp, 10 predicted proteins | sample KBSCornC72_FD_66591 | JGI IMG/M metagenome (GOLD analysis project Ga0068857, IMG submission 66591) | Corn rhizosphere microbial communities from Kellogg Biological Station, Michigan, USA - KBS Corn C7-2 | ecosystem: Host-associated > Plants > Roots > Rhizosphere > Soil ...
CCACGGCGTTTGGATTGGCCAGGCGACCATTGCGCCGAATCTTCGTCTACTTCTGCCGCTTCAAGGTACTCGGCATCGCGATAAATGAGCACATCGCGCACGTCCGCGCGTTTTCCCACTGCGCCCAATTTGAGACCGGAAGGCAATTCCGTAGGCAAATCTTTCAGGCTGTGCACAGCCATATCCGCTTTATGTTTCAATAACGCGATTTCGAGATCCTTTGTAAACAGCCCTTTTGGAAGGGTGATGCCTTCCTTCGCAAGCGACGCGGTTTGTAATTTGTCGCCGGTCGTTTTGATGACCTTGAGCTCGAAACGAAACTTTGGGAAATCAGTCCGGCATTGCGCCAACACGGCGTTGGCCTGGGCGAGAGCAAGCGCACTGCCGCGTGTGGCGATGATGATTGGAAGATCACTCATGCCCAAACGCAGGTCTGATGCGAGGATCACCACTCAACCCCGGTTTTCCAAATAACCCCTCGGCTCTTTCCCGAATGATTTGTTCACAACGAGCGATTTCTTCTTTTCGTTGTTTCAAATAATCGTCAGCAATCGTTTGAAGGTCATCGATGTTATACAGAAACACGTTCTCCATGAAATTGACGCCAGGGTCAACGTCTCGCGGCACAGCGATGTCGATCAAAAGCAAAGCCCGGTTACGGCGCAATTTCATCAGTGGTTCCAACTTAGGACGGTCCAAAATATGATGCGGTGCAGAAGTGCTGCTGATGACGATATCGATCTTAGCGAATTCATTGGCCCAGTCTTCAAACAGGATCGCGCGCCCGCCCAATTCCGCTGCTAGAGCGAGTGCCTTATCGTACGAACGGTTGGACACAATGATGCTTCGCGCGCCGCGCGAAAGCAAAGCTCGTGCAGTCTTTTCGCTGGTGTCCCCCGCCCCGATTACCAGCACGTCACGCTGGCTCAACGTAGAGAAGATTTTTTCTGCCAATTCAACGGCGACCGAACCGATTGAAACGCTGCCGCGTTGAATATTTGTTTCGGTCCGAATCTGTTTGGCTACATTGAAGGCCTTTTGAAAGGCCTTGTTCAGCCGACTGCCAGTGTGGCCGTGTTTCAAAGCCACATCGTAAGCCGCTTTTAACTGCCCCAGCACTTCGGTTTCGCCCAGGACCATGGAATCCAGTCCGCAAGCAACTTTGAACAGATGTTGAACACTTTGCGGTTCATTGAAGGCATAAATCTCATCCGTCAATGGGTCGCGGTAGTCATGGCATCTCACGAGAAATTCCTTCAGGGAATCGCAAGCCTGGCGGAATTCGCTGGAAGTTGAGGCATAGATTTCGACGCGATTACAGGTCGATAGAATGACCGCTTCCTCAGCCACATGGGAGTCCCTCAGCAATTGCAACGCGGCGGGAACGTGTGCCTGCTCGAAGGCGAATCGTTCCCGCACGGTCACGGGCGACGAATGATGGCTCAGGCCGATGACGACGATGGGCATGCTAGTGTCCGCGGAATGCTTTTCGCGATGCGTGATGCGTGATGCGTGAAAAGGACTCGGTGCGCTTCATTGATTATGGATCGGAGAGAGCAAATTTACGCCCCAGAATGTCAGAAGCACGAACACAAAGATGCCGATTGCCCCGAGAGCAAAACGTCGGCCGCCCTGGGCAAATTTCCAGCGCATGACTACGAGGCCAAGATAAATCAACCAAACGAGCACGGACCAGATGACTTTGGGATCTCCGCGATGCGCGTCCGGATTATCCATCCGAAATAGGTCATAACCACCTATCGCGAGACCAACCGTCAAGAGTATGAAGCCAACCAGGAGCAGGCGACCGACAATTGCTTCCAACCGCTGAATGGGTGGCATCAGCGAAATGACGGCTTTCATCTTGTGGAATTTCAAATTCCGTTCCTGAGTCAGATACATCAGAGCAGCAACCGAACTGAGTCCGAAAGCACCGTACGCCAGCGACAGCAGCGCCGCATGAAGGCTTGTCAAGGCGCCTGTCGCCTCGGGATTCGCGCTATGCGTTCGGTCAAGCGCGGGCATTAGAGCGAAAACGCCAATGCAAAACAACACCGGCGAAGCAAATGCCCCCAGAAATCGCAATCGAGACCAAACTCCAACCACAAGGTAAACAGTGACAATCGTCCACGCTGCAAAGATGGTCGCCTCATAAAGGTTTGATACCGGACAATGATTCAACCGAAAGCCGCGCAACGTCATGGACGTCGTATGCAAAGCGAATGCGGTCAACAGCAGGAAATAATTCGTGCGGTTATCCTCGCGAAAACCTTTCCGCCAAAGGAAAACCGAATAGACCATGCTCAAACCATAAATTAATACGGCAAGCGCAAAAAAATGCCGATCAGCATTTTGACCTGTGAACCAATCCACGAGAATAGGGTAACGTGTTATTAATCAGTCGCAATATTGAACTCGCCGCCGGGGAATAACGAAACGGGCAAAAAATCACTTTCCGGGGGACGTCGTCAACCTGCTTTGAATTGCGGGTAGGGCTTCTGCGGCTGTCTTGTGATTTACATCCATGTAACCAGCAAAACCGCCACTGACTGATGCTGTCGCCGGTGACGTGCCCGTCACGTAATAGGCATTTCCATTGTAATAAATAACGCTCGTCCCCGGCGCGGGAATCGCTGGGTGGTCAGCCCGATTTGCATAGGCTGCGAGTTTGCCGTCCGGATCAAGCGCCGTTACAGCGAAAACGCCCGGGTCGGATGCTGGATAAAAGGGTTCGGTGCCGCCATCATTCCCATTGGCGCCGAATATAACAATGCCTTTGCCGCTCAATTCTTTTAATAGATCGCGGAAAGCGGGGCTATCGTTTGGACCGCCCGAACTGACATTGATGACGGTAGCACCGTTGTTGTACGCTGCGGCAACGCCGCTGGCGAGGTCAAAGGTGGACGAGGTTTCGTTGGGCCCATACACATCGATTGGCAGAATTTGCACGGATGTGCTGCCTTTCGTATTTGCTTGCAAGCTTCGTAACGCGGTCTCTGCCATTGCTGTGCCATGCGATGGAGAATTTGGATCGGGGTCGCCATCGACGATAGAAACCTCTTTGAGAAGGAACGCATCGAGACCATTGCCCAGCGGTTGCACACCGGTATCCACCAAACCAATAATGATGCGACCTGTCGCGGGCGGATCCTTGAGCTGCAATTGCGGGGGAGGCACAGTCGTTGAACCAAGTTGCACGGGGACGGTCGGACGATCGATGACATAATTGTTCTCAACCGAAGCGACATCGGAATTGGAGGTCAATTGATCGTGCGCAGCATCTGCTGCGGCTTGATCTTCGAAGCTGAGGCGATAGGCGTTTATGCCGTCAATACGTCCGACGACTTTCGCTCCAAGCAGTTTGGCAAGATCTTCGATCTTTGCGCCCGGCCTCAGACGCACGATCAATTCGTTCGGAACAACTTTATTTTTCGTTTCTTTTGGCGCAATCGGCGCGGGATGAATCATCCGCGTCGCGTTTTGCATTTTCGTGCGGAACACAAAGAGCCTGGGCTGTTTTGCGTCCGGCATCAAAAAGAAGTTTACCTCGCCGAGCAATTTATGGAGCGCCTCGCCCGGCGGAAGATTATTGAACTTTGCGGATACAGTGTGAAACGTCTCGGGTTCGACGAAAACGTGCCATCCAGTAACAGAGGCGATTTTCTCGAGAAGCGTCGGCAAATCAGTGGAGCGAATATCGGCGCTCACGCTGTTGGTTTCCCATCGCAGCGTGTCGGCGGCCTGCAAAGATAAGACGCTAAAAATGCTAATCAGCGCCAGGAAGCAGAATCGGCGGGTCTGCCGCCAAAGGCGGCCGGAACACAAGTTGCCCAACGTGAATTTCACATCCATAACATTATCAGACTCGTTTTCGCCCGCTACCATTCGAAATCGCCTTATTATACTCAATTTGCCGTTCGAAGGCGATAAAATCGTTGCGCGGCGCTTCCGTTGGTTTCAACCCATTGTCCTGACGAGTTCAAGACCGTTACACTATCCCGAACCTGGAATGGGACGGCGAGATTCGTCGTGCTCAGGATTTCATAAGTCTTTCCCGGAGTCGCAGACCAGGTTAGCGTCAATGGCGGCAAAGAAATTGAAATTGGGAAGGGAGGTTCCGTCGCAAACAGGCGGATCCATTTTGTTTCGGTCTGGTATTGCTTTCCCGTGACCGTCATAACGATCGCATAAAATGGGTGGAGGCCAACCCCGAGATTCGTTCCCGCCACATTGAATGAAGCACTCGATTGTCCGAGCACACTGCCGAGCGAACCACCGGTGCTAAATAATTCGATTTTCGAGACATTGTTCGTATTCGCAACCACGGAAAATTGCAGTGTATTACCGACGAAATTATTTGTCGCGCCAATCACCAAAGTAAAGGCGGCGCTTAAAGGGCTGTTCTGAATGAGAACATTTTGTGAAATCCGCTTCTGAGTACGCACATGGCTGCCTTCGTATGCCACCGCAGTCAGTTCGTGATATCCATCAGATAATGCGGTTGTGTTCAGCGCGACAGTTAGCGGCAGATTCGTCAGTCCCGCAGTCACATACAAATGATTCCGCGGTTCCAAATCAGTGACATTCGCTTCAAGAGTGTTCGTTATCGAAGGAGTCACGTCTAAATTTAGTCCGCCTCTCATCCGAACCTTGACCTGCGCCGCTGGCCAACCCGGACTTCTTGGGCGAACATCGAAGTCCCCGGAATGATCGTCCGCTCCGAATGCAAAAGAATAATCTTCATGCATCAACACGTTTTCAATCGAAACTCCATCAACGCCCTGTAGGTTCGGGTTGCTATTAATCAGATCAAAAAAAACCTTGGCGAACTGCGAAATCGTGACGCCACTCGTGTTGTTAGTCAGCGAAACTACAACTGTCTGCCCGTTAGTTTTGATGACGTCCATTTCAAAGAAACTGCCGATCTGCGGAACGTTCGTAACGGAGTAACTGCGAATTCCACGCGCGGGACTATCGAGAAAAGTTGTGCTGTCGTCCGTAAGCCGGGTTGTCAATGCGGACGCTGTGCCAATCGAGTTGCTGATTGCGACCGACACTTGCGCTCCTCGTTTAGTGCTATCAAACGATTGGAATTCGATCCGGTCGCCGTGCGCAAATGCGTGCACTTTCGTGGCATTCGCGAACGAAGTCTCGTTAAGTCCGGCGGCAAGATTCGTCGCTACCGTCTTAATCGAAGCACCTATGGGAACGGCGTAGTTCGTCGGAAATCCGTTGAGTGTGACATAGATAATGTTGTTAGCGCTCGGAGGAATGTTCGTTGCAGTTTGGAGGAAAGTCCCATCGAGGAATAGATCGACCTGCTGCACTGGATGTTGAGCGTCGCTTGCCGCAATCTGCAACGACAAATTCGTTATACCACTTAACCGCGCGTTGAGTGGAAGGTTATTCCATGATGCGCTTGGTGTTCGCGCAAATGGCGCCGCGAGTGGTTCGCCAACCATCAAACCTTGGTATGGATTGGCGACACTCTGATAATAGCATTCGGCGAGGCTGAATCCCCTTGCCTGGTAAAAATAATTTTGCGGCGCAGGAAACTTCTCTAAATAGTTACAAGGTTCGACAACAGTCCCGTAGCTGCCTGACGCCCCGGCGTTGATAAAGGCCAGCAAAGTCGTATGTCCTCCGCTGTCCCCAAAAATCAGCCCGCCATAAGACGTCAGACTGTCCGCAATCGCGCCGGGGACAAATGTATTTGGCGAAATATTGAATTGGAACACGCCTGTTTGAAAACCGAGCAGGTTCGTTAAACCGAGTGGCGAATCTAAATTGGTCTGCAAAATGGAATAACTGCCGTGGACTCGCGCGTTGAATATCGCATCGTCAAAATTTACATAACGGACATTTCGAAAAGGATCGCTGCTATGAGCAAGATTCACGGTCTGGGTTGGGAAGGAACCATCACTGGCAAGTCCCTGATCAATGATGCTCTTGGCGTGATCGAGCGTATCTGAGGTGATCATCATGGCGAGGAACGAATTCGTCGTTGCAGTAGTGGGCGGGGCTGAATGAAAAATGTCTTCGCTGCCGGCGTAGGAATTAGCTGAAGCCGCCGGCAGAGAACATGAAGAAGGTAATCCAGGTCCTGGCGGTGGATCGTCCGGTTTGAAGCCATAGTACAGGCCCGCCGTGGTGGAATTCAGCCCTGTTGCATCAGTTACCTGAAAAGGAAAATCCATGGACAAAACGACATAATCGATTTGGCTTGTCAGGTTTCGCGACGTTAGCATCGAAAGCAATGGATTAAGGATAACCGTCTGGAAATCGCCCTCCGTCCAGTTGATATTTCCTCCGGTCCACGAAGTTCGCAGAACATTTTGCGGCGGCACGTTTCGTTTCTCACAATAGTAATTTCCCAGCGCCACTGAATTAGTGCTGTTTTGATTTACCACCACCACCACATTTAACCCGCTTCCTCCTCCATAAATCTCTCGCACAACAGTAAACGTCAGGACCAGGGTAAAAAACAGTTTCCCACAGAACTTCATTTTCTGCTCATTTTCGCCGCGAAAGCTCTGACAGTAAAGTGCTGAAGGGACTTTTCCCATACACGTCATCATAAGAAAGGGAATGGGCGAGCAAAGTAGCCCAACTTTCATTTGAAAATCCGGGCATTTGCCCCATCTTATTTCAGGGCAAATTGTAGTGAATTATTCGATTTTGCTGGTTGAAGTTTTGATGCTGGAAAGCGTCAAATAAGATGGATTCGCCCCATGCAGGGCCATCCCGAAAGATGAAAAGCGTAAGTGGTACCGCTCATATGAAAACGAAGTATCTCATTTTTGCCGGTCTTGCAGCTCTCGCGGGTTTGCTGGCTGGCTGTGAAACTGTCCCGCCAGGGGTCGAACGCGGGCCTCATGGAACCATAGCTTACGACATGCTAATCGAGGCCTCGGCGCCTGGGGCCAGAATTGAAGCAAATGGCGAATATGTCGGTAACACACCTGTCCAAGTGAAGGTTTTTGGTGATCGCGACGGAACCTTTCACGATTTCGGGAATTCTGAGTACGTGATTCAAGCATTTCCGCTGGCAACGAACCAATATGCGCAAGTGCGAGCCTATGGTACTGGACGAGGGTGGACTCACGCGGATCGGATTCCCCAACGCGTTTACTTCGACATGGATCAGAAACCGGCGCCTCCTCCGGTGGTGACTGAAGGCCCTCGGTATTATCCTTATCCCTACTATTATGGGCCGTATCCTTACTACTACGGGCCTTATTGGTGGGGGCCGCGCGTGGTAATCGGTCCACGATTTTATTGGCACCGCCATTGGAGATAGGTGCCAGCGTGAGAGCCCGCCGCATACGGCTGGCTCAGGTGTTACGTAGCACTTCTCGAAGAAAGCGGCCGGTATGTGACACACGCGCCAAGCCAGGCTTTGTAATTTGCTCGGGCGTACCTTCAGCGACTATCTCTCCGCCTGCCTCTCCGCCTTCTGGCCCAAGATCAACCACCCAATCCGCTTCAGCTATCAAATCAAGATTGTGTTCAATCACGACGACCGAATGCCCGGCGTCCACCAAACGCTGGACGACATCGACTAAACGTTGCACATCGGACGCATGAAGCCCAATCGTCGGCTCTTCCAGAATGAACAAGTTCCGCCTCGGCATCCGGTCGAATAAGTCCGGCTCCTTTAGCCCCGTCAACAAATGCGTCACTAATTTAACCCGCTGCGCCTCACCACCGCTCAAGGTGGGACTTGTCTGCCCGAGTTTCAAATATCCCAAACCCGTATCGCACAATGCCTGCAATGGGCGCTTAATGCGCGGCACGCTGGCAAAGAAAACCATTGCCTCATCAACCGACAACTCCAAGACCTGCGCGATATTCTTCCCGCCATATTCAATATCGAGCGTCTCCCGATTGAATCGGCAACCGTCACACACTTCGCATTTCACAAACGCCGGAGGCAAGAAATTCATTTCAAGCTTAATCGTCCCGGCGCCTTCACATTGCGGACAACGACCTTGCGCGCTATTAAATGAAAATCGGCCTGGCGAATATCCCCGCAATCGCGCCTCAGGCACCTGCGCGAATAGCTTCCGAATGTCATCGAAAAACCCGACATAAGTCGCAGGAATCGACCGCGGCGTTCGTCCAATCGGCGATTGATCCACTTCATACACCGATTGGATTGACTCAAATCCGGTGACGTGAAGCCCGTTCGCATGGGTGGAGCCCGCGCGAGCCGTTCTTTTTCGGCTCTTAACCGCCTCCGTCACGCCGGGTAGCAAACATTCGCGAATCAAAGAACTCTTTCCGGACCCGCTCACGCCCGTAACAACCACAAAGCGCCCCAGCGGAACTTCCACAGTCAAATCCTTCAAATTATTTTTGTTCGCTTTGTGCAGAGTGAGCCATCCAACCTCTTCTTTAGACTTTAGATTGATTGGCCGCCGTTTGCCTCTCGTGGGATACTTCTTTTTCGTCCTCAGGCACTGCCCGGTTATTGATTCAGGATGGCGCATTAATTCGTCAAGAGTTCCAGAGGCAACGACTTGTCCGCCATGGACGCCCGCGCCCGGCCCCAGGTCGATAATGAAGTCGGCTTGTCGCATCGTTTCATCATCGTGCTCAACCACGAGCACAGAATTGCCTCGCTCTTTCAATTGCCGCAGCGCGGCCAGCAATTGTTCATTGTCACGCGCGTGCAAACCTATTGTCGGCTCGTCCAGAATGTAAAGAACACCGCTCAAATTCGACCCGAGCTGCGCCGCAAGACGAATCCGCTGGCTCTCCCCTCCCGACAATGTCGGCATGCCGCGGCCAAGCTGCAAATAACCCAGGCCAACTTCGCATAGAAATTTCAATCGCTCCCGAATCTCCGGCAAAATATCCCGTGCAATGAGCGCCGCCCGCCCTTTGAACTTCATTCGACGAAGCAATTCTGCGGCATTCTCTACAGAAAGCGCCGAAAGCTCATCGATCGTCCCCTTTCGCCAATTCGCAATTTCCAATTTGAAATCTTCAATTTGGAGCCTTACCGCCCTCGCTATCGAATTTATCCTTGCGCCATTGCACTCCTGGCATGGCTCACGATCTCCTTCTTGCCAACTATACCACGATTCCTCAATCGCATCCGCCCTGGCGCCGCGATCCACTTCCGGCAAATAAAACAGCTCACCAAAACCCCGGCAATTGGGACACCAACCTTGCGGTGAATTGTAGCTGAAATTCTTTGGATCCAGGACTTCGAACGATCGCCCGCATTTAGGACACGATCGCTCCGTCGAATGCACCGACACCTCCCCCTTCCCGTCCAACGCAAACAACATCCCATTCCCCAGCTTCAGCGTCTCGTCAATCAACTCCTGGTAGGAGGCGAATGGCACCCCCTTCCTGGGTCCCCCGCCACGCCTTGCTTTACCGTTCTGAGTTAATCGCCCCGTCACAATCTCCACATCATGTTCACGAAACCGATCCAGCCTCAATCGCTCGCTCGTTTCGCAAATCTTTCCATCCGCACGCACTTCAGCATATCCATGCCTTGCGGCCCACTCGGCGACATCGGTATGAAATCCCTTTCGATTCTTCACGACGGGCGCAAGCAGTGTTAACTCTCCACGCTTGCGCAATTCGGAGCGCAATCGTCGCCCCAACTCGTCCCGCGTTTGTGCTTCCACCGGAATCTCGCAATCCGGACAATATTGCGTCCCCAGCCTTGCATAGAGCAGCCGCATGAAATGATAAATTTCCGTAACCGTCGCGACGGTGCTCTTGCCACCGCCGCGGCTGGTGCGTTGCTCGATACTGACGCTCGGCGGGATTCCGGTGATCAAATCGACATCCGGTCGCGACAATTGCTCCACGAATTGCCGCGCATAAACATTCATCGAATCAAGAAATCGGCGCTGCCCCTCGGCAAACAATAAATCGAACGCTAACGTGCTTTTGCCTGACCCGCTGACGCCCGTCACAACCACAAATTTTCCGCGCGGAATCCGCAGCGATAAATTCTTGAGATTATGTTCCCGCGCGCCATGGATCGCGATGGCGTCCTCGGTCCCACTACTAAGATTTCGATCGTCGAACACAGGTATAAATTTTATTATTGAGATGCAGACCGCGCACCACCGCTGGTTTGACTCCCGGGTCTATCTATTTCCTTCCCTTATTTAACTTATTCAACTCGTTTAACCTATTTAACTTTTTCCCGCTCCCATTTCCGTTGAAACGCAACACCTCTCTGAGCGCTTTCCCAGTATGACTCCGCTCAATTGTAGCGATCTGCTCCGGCGTCCCTTCTGCGACGATTTGTCCGCCTTCATCCCCCGCATCCGGCCCCAAATCGATAATCCAATCCGCCGATTTAATGACATCGAGATTGTGCTCAATCACAAGCACCGAATGCCCGGCGTCCACCAACCGTTGAAAGACTTTTAACAGCACTCGAACATCATCGAAATGCAGGCCGGTAGTTGGTTCATCGAAAAGAAACAGCGTCGATCGCTCCGGTTGACGTTCCTCCTTTACAACATTTGCTCCATACCGCGTGGCTGCCGAGATTTCCTGTTGTTTGTTTGCACCACCGGTTCTCGCAACTGATTCGGCCAAATGTCGAACCAATTTCAACCTTTGACTCTCGCCACCCGATAACGTATTTATCGGCTGTCCCAATTTCAAATATCCCAGCCCAACTTCCTCCAACAGTGCGAGACTCTCTTTCGCGCGCCGGGCCGGCCTTGACTCCGCAAATTCACCCAGAAATTCCACCGCCTCTTCAATCGTTGCATCCAGCAAATCCGCAATCGAATACGCCTTCCCTTTCACTTCCTTATTTCGAGTTTCGGATTTCGGATTTCGGATTTCGGCTCTTTGACTCCGGACTCGTACCTCAAGGATGTGGCTTCGGTACCGTCGTCCATCGCAATCTGGACAGCGTACGAACACGTCACTCAGGAACTGCATCTCGATCTTTTCAAAACCCGCACCCCGACAACGTTCGCATTGTCCCTGGCTTGAATTGAAACTGAACGCGCTTGCGTTCAATCCGCGCTGTTTTGCTATTTCCGATTGAGCGAAAAATTCCCGAATGCCATCGAACGCCCCGATATACACCGCCGGATTTGAACGCGGCGTTTTGCCCAGTATTGATTGATCTACGAGCACGACATCGGCCAGATGCTCAAATCCTTCTACGACCGCTCCCGAGGAATTTCCCTCGGGGGTTTCCTGACCCGAGCCATTTTCATCCTGGTCGCCATCCATTCGCTCGGACGCCTTTAATTCAGCCTGCCGCATTTGCAATTTTTCCGTCAGTGCAGGCAACAAGACCTCGCGTATCAACGTCGTTTTGCCCGAACCGCTTACACCGGTCACACAAACGAACCGTTTCAACGGAATCTCCACAGCGAGATCCTGCAAATTATTTCGGCTCGCATTCGTAATGCGCAACCTGGGACAATTCTCCTGCTCCATTCCCCTCTGAGCATCATTCAAAACCCACGCTTCGTTTGGCAAATCGCTGCTATACGAGAATCGCGATTTTTCGACGTCGCGTTGCCGTCGAGGCAACAACTCGGACTCTCCCTCTGGCTCGTTAACTACCCTTCTTTCGGCGATTTCAATCCTCTTCCTTCCGCTCAGATACTGCCCTGTCAAAGTATCCTCTGCCTTTAAAATCTCAGGATAGGTACCCTGAAACACTACATTGCCGCCTGTTGCTCCATGGCCAGGTCCGAGATCGATAATCTGATTCGCGGCCCGCATCACGCTCGCTTCATGTTCGACTACCACGACCGTATTTCCGGCATCCCGCAGTGCCTGTAAAATTCCCACCAATCTCTCGGTATCGCGCGCATGCAACCCAACGCTCGGCTCATCCAAAACAAACAACGTATTTACCAGGCGCGTGCCCAAACATGTCGTCAAATTCACTCGCTCGGTCTCGCCACCCGACAAAGACCGCGTCGGTCGATCCAGTGTCAAATACCCCAGGCCCACATCATTCAAATAACCCAGCCTTGCCCGGACCTCATTCAACACCATCCTCAACGGATCATTCGCATTAGCCTTGTACTTCTGAGCAATTTCCTCAACAAACCGACATGCGTCTCGAATCGGCAACTGATAAAAATCCGCCAGCGTCAAACCCTCTGTCCTTTTATTCCTCTCCCCATTCGACCCTTTTCCCTCGACTTTATAGAGCAGTGCTTCCGGTTGGAAACGCCGCCCCTTGCAATCCGGGCACGGTGTGTACGCCCGATACCTCGAAAGCAACACACGCACATGCATCTTGTAAGCTTTCGACTCTAACCACCGAAAATAGCCCTTCACTCCGTACCAGGCGCGCGGCCAATGATGCTCTTCATCGGTTCCATACTCAGGATCGCCATCGATGACAAAATCCTGCCACTTCTTGGGCAACTTATAGAAGGCCACGTTCGTCGGCACTTCAAGTTCCCGGCATGCTCTCATCAAATCCCGCTGCGACTCCAGCCCGTGGCCCGTCAGCCACGGCTTCACCACCCCTTCTGCCAATGTCTTTGACCGATCCGGAATCGCCAGATTGTAATCGATACTGATCACTCGCCCGAATCCGCGGCATTTTGGACACGCCCCAACCGGATGATTGAAACTGAACAGCGCCGGAGATGGCTCTCGATACTCAATATCACACTCGGCGCAATGCAACCGATTGCTAAATGGCACCAGCTTGGTAGGACGCGAAGGGCTGGCCCGGCTTGGGCTCCCCGCAGCGCCGGAAAGTTTTTCCTTCGCAGCCTCTTGCAAGAAGTGAACCGCCAGCTTCCCTTTTCCGAAGTGATATGCTTGCTCGGACGCCTCCACAAAGCGCGCCCGATTCGCCGGCGTAACCTTCACTCGATCTTGAACTACTGTTAACGATATCAAACGCTTCTTGTGGTCGGCCACCCTCGACAAAACCTCATCCAACCTTTCGATTCTCCCATCAACCAGCAATCGTTGATACCCCTGCTTCGACACCAGCGCCAGCGATTCCTCGAGCGAAAGCTTCTCGCTCAATGCCAGATCAAAGGTAATCAAAACTTCCCGGGAATCTCCTCCGACACTCGAGCTTCGATTTTCAGACTTCGAATTTGCTTCGGATTTCGAATTTCGAATTTCGAATTTGCTCACATTTTCCCAAATATTCTGCGGACTATCCTTCCTCACCTCCCGCCCGCATTGCCGGCAATGCAACCGCGCCACATGCGGCCACAACATCTTCATGTAATCGCAAATCTCCGTCATCGTTCCGACCGTCGAGCGCGTCGTCTTCACCGCATTGCGCTGTTCGATTGCGATCGCAGGCGGGATTCCCTCGATGCTGTCCACCTTCGGCTTGTCCATCCGGTCAAAGAATTGGCGCGCATAGGGCGAGAATGTTTCTATATAGCGCCGCTGTCCCTCCGCGAACAACGTATCAAACGCGAGCGAACTTTTGCCCGAACCACTCAAACCAGTCACGACGATGAGCTGGTTTACGGGCAGATCGAGATCGAAATTTTTCAGATTGTTGTGGCGGACGCCTCGAAGACGAATGCAAGACCGCGCGGACGACTTCACCATTCTTGACGCAAACTACCGTCGATACAACTCCGTTGCAAGTCACCTCCGATTCGTCCTCGAATAGTAATCCTAATATTAATTTTCTCTCTCACACCTCCACGGCCAAAAACGTATCCCGATTCGCCAGCGTTCCTCGCATGTCCCTCTTGTAACAATGTTGATTCGTCAGAACCACATCCTTCACCTTATTCATCTTCATGAAATTCCCAGGATGACTGTACGATTCTTCCCAACCATTCGTCCGAGGACGCTCATTCGGTGTAGGCTGACAATAAAGCGAATGGTCGAAATGCGCTTTCTCATGGACCTTCCCGTCATGGATGTGAACCGTTGGAAAGAAAAGTGTCTTCGCTAATTGCCTCGGAAAAGAAAAAGCCATCGGATGAACTTTCATTACTCCCGGTTTGAGCTTAAAGACCGCAAACCCGTAACTTTCATATGCAGGCAACTGTTTCCAGGCATCCTTCGGCAGCCGAAATCGCTCGTCTAATCGTGAAAAATCGTTCTGTGTCGGCACAAATGAAGCCTCGAAATCGCCCACCTGGACGACCTCCAGTTTCGCTGAATTCGTCATCGAACGTCTTTGTGTCGCTTCTGATGCTGACTGTGTCAGCGGCTTCGGAAACCCGCTCTCCAAATCCGCAAAGAATTCCGGATATCCCTTCAAATCAATAAACTTCACATCCTTCTCTCCCGCCGGAGTCTTCACAGGTAACGGCAAAATCATCGCGAGATCCTTCCTCGCATTCAAAGTCATGCTGTAAACAAGAAACTGCCGACCCTCCGCATCTGGCCGCGCAAAAATATTCGTCCCGCTTACCGATATGACAGGTTGAGAAAAGCAACACATAAAATCCTTTGGTTGAAGTATTCAAACCTTGAAATCGGAGTCAGTTTACTCCCACGCTGTTCGTTACGGAAGAGAATTTCTCACGATCACCGCGCACGTGCTGCCGTCCACAAGTGTGGCCTGCAAACAAACTTGCCATTGGGCAGCTTCACGTTGTGCGGCAGTTGATGCTCTTTGATCGGCCCGAGTGGCAGAAACTTACACTCCACCGGCAAGCCCTTCGTTTGATAGTAATCCGTCCTGCGCGTCGGTTGCTCGTTCGGCAACGAAGGAATGTAAACTGTCACCTTCACACGTGGCCGATTCGTCGCGACCCATTCTACCGCCGGTTGAATGTCAGAATCGCCGGAAACAACGCAAATTCGATCACATCTGCCCTCTATCGCATCCGCCATCATGTGAACAGCAATGTTCACGTCAGTTTTCTTTTCCTCCTGAAAACTGTACCGGCATCCGTTCGCCTTGCAGGTCACTTCGCGGATCTGGAACGTTCCCAAGACAATCATCACCCTCGGAAGAATTCGAAGAGCGTCGAAATATCTTTGCTGCCGTTCCCTTGCATCGCTCCCAATGACGTGCGGATCCACCATTGCAGAGAACATCTTCACAGATACGACTTCTTCATGCGGCCGCAGCGCCTCAAAAAGACTCTGGATATTAACCCATTTCCACTCAGGATAATGTTTAAAAACAGCGTGATACCAGTTATATCCGTCAATGTAGATGATGGCTCGCGGCATCGAAATCCAATGTGTACTTGTGATTTAATGTGTTGACAAAAATTACACGCACGCTAGTTTAAACTAACTTCTCACCCAAAAGGTGATGGGGGTCATGCGAAAGCGTTGCCCCCGCTTTTTTTTTCGTTGCGTGTCACCATTCGGTAGCATCACGGCCATTGCTTTTTCATAAGATCCTCGAAATGTGCCAAATGCGTCTGTTCGACCTCAATTCGCCGCGCGTACCAGCGCGACATTAACTCGGCGTCCGCTTTGTCTTGGATCAGAAAGTACCCCTTGCCTGGGTAATGGTCGTTTGAGCCAATGAAGACATCTCCTGACCGGCTTTGCTTAAGCAACCCTTGCTGAAACGTCTGCTGCCGAATAGAAATCCCATTATTCTTGAGGTGAGTTTCAATCGCGGACCAAGGTTGAGCATTTTAGTGCCCAGTGCCGTTTGCGAGCAAAAACTCAAGAATTAAGCGTTCAGCACTTCCCGGCCTGAGAGATTTCACATGATTCTTCGCAGCATCAATGAACGGCATAGTCGTCGATTTCCATTACTTCTGAAACGCCACAATCCGGTTCGTATTCGTCCCCTTGTAGTTATTGTCCACGCCCCAACAATTCGCCGTCTTCGTGAATTTCTGGTCATTTATCAACACTAACATTGGCTCCAATCCCGCCTCTAAGCCGCACGGCAAAACCGCTTCTTCCAGTTTCGTTTTCCCCCCATGCACCTCACCAACCTCGAACGCGACATGCCCGCCAGGTTTCAGCACACGATACAACTCCCGAAAAACCTTCGTCATCTCTGCTTTCCACTGCTCCAACTTTTTCGGCACGGTCAATTTCACTCCCTTCGGATCAATTCCCAAAAACCAACAACGCAGCCAATTGTCATCCGCATATTGCACAATGTCCAAAAACGGAGGTGACGTCACCACCAGGCCAACCGAATTTGATTTGATTTCCGGAGTTGAATCCGCCGAGTGCGTCAGAAGTTTTGCTTTGTTCGAGATAGACATCAGGGTCGCTCGCCCTGCCACGTCGAGATCCTTCAACAAAATGCGGCTCTTTTTCAGAATAATCTTGCCTACATCCCGCTTTGGCGGTGTTTGCTTCCGCTTTTCATTAATCTTCAACTGGGACTTGGCTGATACCGCCTGATTTGGCGGCATCGTATATACCGAAAAAAAGCCGGGCGAATGACCGGTCAGTCGATTCAAGGCGATCAATTCAATCCACTCGTCCACTGAATCCAGGCCGTACGTTTTCCGCCGCTTCATCAGGTATTTCTTCAAAGAAGAAATCGCGCGCAACGTCTCCGGATGGTAAAAGACGAGCAAATCCTGCGGCATATCTGCCGGATCATTCAGATCGATTTCCTTCAATCGCTTCTCAATTTTATCTAACCTCGGCGGATTCAATCTTGGTTTTGTCAACACAGTGCTTAGTGGATTGACGTCATTTCCCATTGGTATCCGGCCCAACAACGCTGCCTCAAGGGGAGTTGTTCCCCGCCCCATAAACGGATCATAAACAACCTCTCCCGTTTCTGTCAGCCGTTCGATGAAGAAACGCGGCAATTGTGGTTTAAAACAGGCTCGATACGAAATTTCGTGCAATGAATGAGCTTGCCTCTGTCTCGCTGTCCAAAACTCGTTTACATAAGTCGGCACTTCCCAGCTTTTTCCATGCGCGTCCACAAATGCAGTCGCTAATTTCCGCGTGGCCTGCCCAAACTCCCGAAAATTCGCCAACTCGTCTGCCAAAGGCTGCCGTTTGACTTGCTTCCGTGCCGGAACATAATTCAGAGGTAACTCAAGGGGTTCCGCCAACGTGTGCGCCAATGATTGCATTGTCCCTTGAGAATAATAAAACGGTTTTACATCGCGATAAATTTCTCGATATTCGTTGGTCGAACGACAAAATGCAGAGAACCTCTGCGACCGATCGAAATCACCTCAACGGCCGCTGAAGCAAAGTTCATTCGCCTCGGCTTATCTTTTCCAGTGCTTCAGTAGCTGCACGACGCTGTTCGTCAAATGCACTCCTCTGTAACGTTTGAAGTACCGG
>Ga0068857_100001811_pt1 | contig 17199 bp, 15 predicted proteins | sample KBSCornC72_FD_66591 | JGI IMG/M metagenome (GOLD analysis project Ga0068857, IMG submission 66591) | Corn rhizosphere microbial communities from Kellogg Biological Station, Michigan, USA - KBS Corn C7-2 | ecosystem: Host-associated > Plants > Roots > Rhizosphere > Soil ...
GATGTCGCCCGCTACTGCTCCGCGATCACGCGGACGTTCGCATCGGTGGCGACCGTGCGCGTGCGCAATCAGGCGACGATCGGCGGCAATCTCGCGCACGCCGATCCGGCGCAGGATCCGCCGCCGATGCTCATCGCGCTCGGTGCCGAGGTGGTGGCGGTGTCCAAGGCGGGGGAGCGTGCGATTCCCGTCGAAGATCTCTTCGTCGATGTCTTCACGACGTCGCTGCGCCCCGGCGAGATCATCAGCTCCGTTCGGTTCCCCGCGCTGGCCGCGGGCACGCGCGCGACCTATCTGAAGTTCCTGCCGCAGACGGCCGACGATTACGCGACTGTCTCGGTGGCCGCGGCGCTGCGGCTCGCGACCGACGGCACCGTAGCGGACGTTCGCGTCGCGCTCGGAGCGGCCGGGCCCACGCCGAGACGCGCTCGCTCGGTGGAGGAGGCACTTCGCGGCGCGAGGCCCGATGCGAAACGCATCGCCGACGCAGCGGCGCTCGTGGACGGTGACATCGATCCGTTCGACGACGTGCGCGGATCCGCCGCGTACAAGCGCGAGATGGCGCGTCTCTGGACCGAGCGCGCGCTCACGTCGCTCGTGTCAGCGCCATGAAGCTGACGCACACCGCGCTCGTCCGCGCCCCGCGCGCAAAGGTGTGGAAACTCGTCACTGACGTCCCGGCCGCGGCGCGGTGCGTGCCAGGCGTCGCCGCTGTCACGCCGTCCGGCTCCGGCAAGTACAAGGGCTCCCTGCTCGTCCAGCTCGGGCCGGTCCGGCTCGTGCTCGACGGCGACATCGCACTCACGTCGACCGACGAGGCGGCGGGCAAAGCATCGCTCCGAGCCGACGCGAAGGACACGCGCCTCGGCGGTACGGTCCGCGCGACGATGGATCTCGCGCTCGCCGACAAGGGCGACGACACCGAGCTGCGCATCACGAGCGACGTGCAGATCGCCGGGCGCATTGGCGAGTTCGGGCAGCCGGTCATCCAGCGCAAGGCTGATCAGCTGATGACGCAGTTCGCCGACTGCCTCGCCCGCACGCTCGCGTGACCATGCTGACGAAGACCTCAGCGCCCGACATCTTCGAAACGCCCGAGTGGCGGATCGAGGGACGCGACAAGGTCACCGGCGCTGCGAAATACGCGGCGGACATCACGCGGCCGGGGATGCTGCATGCGGCGTTCGTCGGAAGCATGTACGCGCACGCGCGCGTCGTGTCGGTCAACGTCGACGCCGCGCGCAAGAGTCCCGGCGTGCGCGCGGTGATCACCGGCGCGGACGTGCGACCCGCCCGTTTCGGTCGCCGTCTCCAGGACTGGCCGGTCCTCGCGTGGGATCGCGTGCGCTTCATCGGTGACCGCATCGCAGCGGTCGCCGCGGACTCGCTCGAGGCCGCGGAGCAAGCGGCCGCGCTTGTCGAGGTCGAGTACGAGGAGCTGCCGGCCGTGTTCGATCCGGAGGCGGCGCTCGCGGCCGACGCGCCGGTCCTGCACCCAGATGCGGCCCAGTACAAGTACTTCGGCGGCGCCCGGCCAGAACGGCCGCACCCGAACGCGCAGGGACACGTCGTGCACGAGCACGGCGACGTTGCCTCCGGGTTCGAGAATGCCGCGGCCGTCTTCGAGCATGAGTTCACCGTTCCACGCATCCATCCCGCGTACATCGAGCCGCACGCGAGCGTGGTCTGGATCGAGGGCGAGATCGTCCACGTCGTCACAACGAACAAGGCTCCGTTCTCGCTGCGCGATCAGATGGCCGTCACGATCGGCGTTCCCGCGGAACGCATCGTCGTCGACACGCCACACGTCGGCGGTGACTTCGGTGGGAAGGGCCTGTCGCTCGACGAATTCGCGTTGTATTTCCTCGCGCGCGCGGCGGGCCGGCCAGTCCGCTCCGTGCTCCGCTACACGGACGAGCTGCAGCTCTCGAACACGCGGCATTCCGCGCGCATCCGTCTGCGCACCGGAGTCGATCGCGAGGGCCGCATCACCGCGCATCAAGCCCGCGTCGTGTTCGACGGAGGTGCGTACGCGGCGGGGAAACCGGTCGCCGGCGTGCTCCCGGGCGGCCCGACTCTGACGCTCGCCGGATACCACGTACCTGCCGCGCGCGTCGAGGCGGTTGCGGTGTACACGAACACCCTGCCCGCGGGCCACGCGCGCGCGCCGAGCCAGCCTCAGCACACGTTCGCGGCTGAGTCACACCTCGACCTCATAGCGCGTGCGATGGAGATCGACCCGGTCGAGCTTCGAGCCCGCAACGCGATCCGCGAGGGCCAGACGGACGTGGAGGGCGCGGTGTGGCACGACTCGCAGGCGCCGCGTGTCCTCGCGATGCTTCGCGCGTCGTCGCAGTGGGGCGGCGCGGTCGGGAAGGATCACGGACGCGGGGTGGCCTTCTCCGCGCGGCACGTCGGTCGCGGAAAGACCTCGCTGACGCTGACACTGCGCGCGGACGCAGCGGTCGAGGTCCTCACCGGCGTGGCGGATCAGGGCGGCGGCGCGCACACCATGATCCAGCGGGTCGTCGCGCGTGAGCTCGCCATCGATGCGTCACGCGTCCGCGTGGCGCAGGGCGACACGGGTCACGCGAACGTCGACCCCGGCGTCGGAGGCAGCCGCGTCACGCCGGTCGCCGGCAACGCCGCGCTAGACGGAGCTCGAAAGCTCAAGGCGCGACTCGCCGAGCTCGGTCTGACGCTCGACCAGGCGGCGCGTACCGTGGCGCCGCTCGTCGTGACGGGTGAGGGCGAGCAGAACGAGCACCTCTACGGCGTGTATGCCTACTCGATCGAGGTGTCGGTCGATCGTCAGACGGGCTGCTTCCGCGTCGTCGATGCCGTGCTCGTGGCGGACGTTGGCACCGTGATCAACCCGGTCGCGGTGCGCGGGCAGCTCGAGGGCGGCTTCGCCTTCGGCCTGGGCCAAGCCGTGATGGAGGAGCTGCGCGTCGAGGACGGTCGCGTGACGACGACGAATCTCGGCGACTACAAGATCCCCACGATCGCCGATGTGCCACCGCTGCGCCTCGTTCTCATCACCGACGCGCCCGGACCCGGGCCGTTCGGCGCGAAGTCCGCCGGTGAGCTTGCTAACCCGGCCGTCGGCGCGGCGATCGCGAACGCGATCGACGCCGCGGTCGGCGCGCGCGTGATGTCGCTGCCGATCACGGCGGAGAAGGTGCGTACGGCGCTCAGAACGGCGGACCGTCGCTAGTATTCGGTCCGATCTTCGCGGGGAGGCGGCATGTCGCATTTCAACGACAAGGTCACGCCCAAGGACTTCGTGAAGATGGCGCCCGAGTACAAGGATCTCCTGATCCGTCTGCTCACCATCCAGGCGGACTGCGAGATCGGCGGACCGCACATCTACGTCGACCACTGGACCCTTCGCGCTCCGACGGTCGACGACCAATGGCGTGTCGCGCGCATCGCGTCAGAGGAGATCGACCACTGCCGGAAGATCCTGCGCCTGCTCAACCTCATCGATGTCGACCGCTCCGACATCCTCGAGCGTCCGCGCAGCAAGCGCGAGGTCGACGCCTTCAAGGAGGACATGCCGACCTGGGCGGACTTCGCCGCGTTCGGCTTCCTCATCGACAAGGTGGGTGAGTACCAGCTCGAGGAGATGGTCGGCTCGACGTTCGCGCCGATAGACGACACGCTGCCGGTCATCCTCCGTGAGGAGAAAGGACACGTCGCGTACGGCGAGCAGCAGCTTGAGAAGCTCGTGAAGTCCGGCGCCGACGGAAAGGCGCAGGCACAGGCGGCGATCGATAAGTGGTTCGTCGTCGGGCTGGACATGTTCGGAAAGTCCGGGTCGTCGCGCACGGAGCGCTACCTCGAGTGGGGCCTGAAGCGCCGCACCAACGAGGAGGCGCGGAGGCAGTACCTGGCGGAGATGGAGCCGAAGATCGCCGCGCTCGGGCTTGTCGTGCCGGATCGTCTGCTGGGCAGGAAGTACCTCTAGCGGACCTCGGCGCGTGACGGACTTTTTCAACCTTTCGACCGTCCTGCTCGACGAGCACCTCACCGCGGGTCACGGCGATCGCCCGGCGCTTCGCTATGAGGGCGCGACTCTCAACTACAGCGACGTTTCGCGGCTGGTCGCGCGCGCGGGCAATGCGCTCCGCGCGCTCGGCGTCGAGATCGAGGACCGCGTTGCGCTGCTGCTCCCTGATTCACCGGAGTTCGTCGCGACGTTCCTCGGCGCGATCCGCATCGGCGCGGTGCCGGTGACGATCTCGACCCACCTCATGAGCGAGGACTACGCCGAGCTGCTCGCCGACTGCCGCGCTCGCGTGCTCGTCGCGCACGCGAGCGTGATGCCGCGCATCGCGCCGATCCGACGCGGCCTGCCGCATCTGCGACGCGTTGTGATCGCAGGCGGCGACCAGGGCGACGACGTCGGGTTCGACGAGCTCACCCGCGCGCAGCCGTACGAGCTCGCGCCCGAGGCGACGACCGCCGACGACATGGCGTTCTGGCAGTACTCGAGCGGCACGACCGGACGTCCGAAGGCCGTGGTGCACCTGCACGGACCATCCGTCGCGCCCGCGGACCTGCACGGCGCGCTCGTCGTGGAGATGCAGCCGGAGGACCGCGTGTTCAGCGTGGCGAAGCTGTTCTTCTCATACGGCCTCTGCGCGTCGCTGCTCATACCGTTCCGGCACGGCGCGTCGTCGATCCTGCTCCCGGGCCGGCCCGAGCCGCGCCTCGTGTTCGAGACGATCGCGCGAGAGCGGCCGACGCTCCTCTATTCGGTCCCGACGTCCTACGCCGCGCTCCTCGCACTGCTTGATAGCGAACGTCACGACATTTCGTCACTGCGACGCTGCATCTCCGCGGGTGAGTCCCTTCCCGCGCCGACCTTCGAGCGCTGGCGCGCGCGCTTCGGTCTCGAGATCCTGGACGGCATCGGGTCGACGGAGATCGGCTACATCGCGATCTCGAACTTCCCCGGTCGAGTCCGTCCCGGCACGTCGGGCGAGGTCATACCCGGGTACGAGGCATGCGTGCAGCGTGCGGACGGCGAGCCCGCCGCGATGGACGAGGTGGGCGATCTCCTCGTGCGCGGGCCGTCGACCGCGGCTTTCTACTGGCGCCGTCGCGCCGCGACCAAGCACACGTTCCGCGGCGAGTGGGTGTTCACGGGAGATCGCTACTCGGTCGATGCGGACGGGTACTACACGAACCACGGTCGCTCGGATGACCTCCTTCGCGTGAGCGGCCACTGGGTCTCGCCGCTCGAGGTCGAGTCGGTCCTACTCCGGCATGCGGCCGTGCGCGAATGCGCGGTCGTTGCTCGGGCCGATGGCGACGGCCTCATCAAACCGTGCGCGTATGTCGTCTGCACGGAGGGCTCGACCGGAGAGCCCGCGCTCGCGGACGAGCTCAAGGCGTTCGTGAGGGATTCGCTCGCGCCGTACAAGTACCCGCGCTGGGTCGAGTTCATTCCCGAGCTTCCGAAAACGTCGACCGGCAAGATCCAGCGGTTCAAGCTGCGGCAAGCCGCGTCCTAGAAGCGCCGGCGCCGCCTCGGTCGTGTGGTACGCGGCCTGCAAGGGAAGCCGCCGCCTGTCAAAAGGAGGTGCTCGCATGGAGCGAAGTGGTTCGTCAGGAGTGATGGCCGTCATGGTGGTCGCGCTCGTCGCGATCGTCGTCGTCTTCCTGCTCGTGAGCGGCGTCTTCGCGCCGCAGAACGGCGGCATCGACATCCACCTCTAGCCGCCTGATCGCGCTAGCGGAAACGCGAGGACTGCCGGCGCCGGACGATCGTGTCGACCAGCGCCGGCAGCCTTTTCTCCTTCACGTACGCGAGCGCGCGCTTGATCGCGGGACCGGCTTCATCCGGATCCGCGATCGGACCCTCAGCGAACCAGCCGAAGCTCCTCGCGAGCATCGCGAAGTCCGGCGCCGGATCGTCCAGCTCCTGACCGACGCGCGCGTTCTCGACCGGAGTGCCCCGGTGATGCGCGACGCGGATCTGGTGCTCGAGGTCGTTGTAGTACGCGCGGTTGTTGTACATGACCACCAGCAGCGGGATGCGGCTGTTCGCCGCGGTCCAGAGGGCGCCCGGGTCGTACATGAGGTCGCCATCCGGCTGGATGTCGACGACGACCGTGTCGGTGCCGCGATAGGCGAGTCCGACCCCGAGCGAGACGCCGATCTGCGTCGCCGTCCCGAACGAGCGTCCCGGGTGCCGCTTTGGTGAGTCGACGTCCCAGAGCTTCAGCGTCCAGTCCTCGAGCGTGTTCGCGGTCAGCACCCAGTCCTCGTTCTTGATGACGTTCCAGATCTCCGACGCGAGGCGCGCCGCCGTCATCGGCGACGCATCCCAGTCCGTCTTCGCGTCGCGTTCCCACTTCTGACGAAGCGCGTCATGAGCTGCGCCGATCTCCTTGCGCCGCGCTGCGCGGTCGCCCGCACCTGCCTGCGGGCCGACGAGCGCGCGAAGTGCGGGGAGCGCGAGGCGCGTGTCCGCGACGACCGACAGCGACACCGGCTGGAAGTCTCCGAGGTCCTCGGCCCACTTGCTCTGCCGCAGCTCGGAAAGCCCGATGTCGACGATCGGCGTGCCGGCGGGAACGCGGGAACGCTTTGCCCGGTCGGCGCTGTCACGGTCGAGCTCGCTGAGCGCGCGGTGTAGGTCGCCGACGTCGAGCGCGATCACGAGGTCGGCGTCCTTGAGTGCCTCGCCGCCCGACAGGTTGAGCGGATGCCGGTTCGGGATGTTCACGCGGCCGTGGAGGTCGATGACCGCTGCCGCGATCTCCTCCGCGAGGCCGACGAGCTCGGCGACCGCTTCAGGATGCCGGCCGGTGAATTCCGTCACGATGACCGGCCGCTTCGCGCGCGCGATGAGCTCGGCGACCCGCGCGAGCGCCGCCGGGTCGGCCTGCACCGGCGTCGGGCGCGCCGCGCCAACAACGTCGCCCATCGCGACCGCGTGATCCAGCGCATCCTCCTGAAGCCCGGCGTCGTAACAGAGGTAGACCGGACCAGCGGGCTCCGTCGTCGCGATGCGATACCCGCGCGCGAACGAGTTCGGGAAGTCGTCCACGGTCGCCGGCTGGTCGTCCCACTTCGTGAAGTTGCGGACAGCCTCTGCCTGCACCTGCGCGGTGTGGATCCAATCGATCGCCGGCCTGCGCCGGCGCCGATCGAGCGGGCCCGTCGCGCCCAGAAGCATGAGGGGCACACGATCGAGGTGCGCGTAGTACACGCCCATCGTCGAATGGAGCAGGCCGACGACGTCGTGGACGATCGCGCCCATCGGCCGTCCGGTCGTCTTCGCGTATCCGTGCGCGACGTTCACGGCGACCTTCTCGTGCGTGCACAGGATGATCTCGGGCTTGCCCTCGCCGTAGTTCACCAGGGAGTCGTGCAGTCCGCGGTATGTAGCGCCGGGGTTGAGCGCGACGTACTCGATGCCGAAGGCCTGCAGGAGATCGACGATGACGTCCGAACCGAAGCGGGGCGAGCGCGTCACAGCGCCCGCCCCGCCCTAGTCGCGATTATTTGCCGACGCCGCGCTTCTCGGCGTCCGCGACGTACTTGTCCTCGATCACCTTACTGACATCGAGGTCCTTTACCTTCGCGTTCGTCGCCACGAGCGTGTCGCGCGTCGCGTTGAACGACGCGACGGTCGGATGTGGGTACGACGGGAAGATCGTGCCAACGTAGAAGTCGTAGGTCTGCGAGAGGGCCGCGGCGTCTTCGGCCTTGGACGTATCGAGCTTCAGCAGCTTCGCGAGGATCGGGATCGTCTTCGCCTTGTCCTTCTTAGCGATGCCGATGGCCTCGATCTCCGCGTCGACATACGACTGCACCGCCTGCGGGTTCTTGTCGGCCCACGACTTCAGGACGATGGTGCAGTTGTCGGTGGCGGCGATCTTCTCGGCGCCGAGGTCATAGATGACCTTGAAGCCGGAGGCCAGCAGCTTGACGGTGTCGGGTGGGTGACCAGGACCCGCGTACGCGGCGCCGCCGATCATGCCGGTCGCGAGATTCGCCGTCGATCCGAACGCCTGAATCGTCACGTCCTTCGCCGGATCGAGGCCCAGCCGCTTGAGCGACTCGACCGCGGCGACGTACGCGGAGCCGCCGACGGTCGCCACGCCGACGGTCTTGCCCTTCAGGTCGGCGGGCGTCTTGTAGTCGGCCTTCGCGAGGAACTGCCACGGCGTGACCGGTACGAAGAGAGCGACGACCTGCATGTCGGATCCGCCGACGAATCCGCTCATCGCTTCCGTGCCACCGAAGTTGCCGATCTGCGTCTGGTTGGACACGAGCGCTGCGGCGGACGGCGCGCCTCCGTCGATGAGGCTCAGCTCGACGTCGAGGCCGCGCTTCTCGAAGAGGCCGAGCTCCTTCGCCATGAAGGGCGCGAGGTTCGCCGGAGTGACGTTGCCGTACGACGATTTGATCTTGATCGGCGTCGGCGATGCGGTCGGTGCGACCGATGCCGCGACGGTCGGAGCCGAGCTCGCTGCCGGAGTGCTGCCCCCGCACGCGCCGGCGATGAACAGTGCGGTGATCCCAAGAGCCAGGACACGGCCGATGCGCATCCCACACCTCCGAGGTTGCCGGTCCGCCCTGCGGGCGACCGGAGCGCGAATGGTTATACCATTCGGCCGCCCCTGAGGCTCGCGCTTAGGCGGCGCGCTCCTCGAACATGGTTCGCAGCTCGGTCAGGCGGGTCCGTGTCGCCCGAAGAAGCGCCCCATCGAGGTAGGACGGCTGCAGACCAGACGCCCAATAGAGGACCGCTCGGTGATTCGGCTGCTCTGACTCACGACGCGTGCGCAGCGTGACGTCGCGGCCGAGGCCACGGAACTCCAGCCATGTCTCCCATATCCCGTCGATCCGTTCGCCCGCGTGCACGGAGGCGACATATGCGCGCCCCTCTGGGTCGCGCACGACCTCTGAGAACGTATGGACGAGATCGTTCACGGATCGCATTCATGCATACGCAGTGCCGTTACGAATTCGTGATACGCACTAACTGCGCGCTTTCGGTCGCTCTCCCTTTCCTACCAGCCAGCCCCATCGGTCGAGGGCCTTCTGCTTCGTCGCCGGCGTGGGGAGCTGAGACCGCGGGAACTTGTCGCGCCATTCCCACGGCCGCGTCGCGTCGATCACGGCGCGTGACGAGAAGCCCTTCTTGTCGGGGTGGATCCGCGGGTCGAGCGGTCCGCTCCACGCGCGGGGAATGATGTCGATCGACTCGGCGGGCTCGGAGCGCGTGCACATCGCCCAGAGCACCTGCTCGAGATCCATGACGTCGATGTCGTCATCCACGACGACGACGTAGCGGCCGAGGTACGCGCCGGTGTGCACGCTCGCCGCGGCGTGACCGACCTGGCGCGCGTGACCCGCATAGCGCTGGTTGATCGAGATCGCGTTGAAGAGGCGAGAGCCGCCGACCTCGTGGCACCACACTCCGACGATGCCGGGGATGCTGGCCGCTTCGAGGTCGCCGCGAAGCCGTGCCGATCGCATGAACGCGCGGTAGAACGACTGCTCGTCCGGCGGGACGTTCGGCGGCGACGCGAGGATGATCGGGTCGTTGCGGTGGTAGATGGCGTGCACGCGGAGCACGGGCTCTTCGCGCTCACCCGAGGCGTAGTACCCGGTCCATTCGCCGAAGGGACCCTCGACCGCCTTGTCGTTCGCGTCGGCGAAACCTTCGATGACGATCTCCGCATCGGCCGGGATCGGCAGGCCGGTGACGGGGCCTTTCACGACGCGGTACGGCGTGCCGCGAACGCCGCCGGCCCAGTCGAACTCGGTGATGCCGTATGGGATCTCGGTGCAGGCCGCGAGGAACAGCAGCGGGTCGCCGCCCGGCACGAAGGCCACGGGCATCTTCTCGCCGCGCGCGAACCACTTGTCTCGGTGCTGGCGACCGTGCTTGCCTGGTGAGATGTAGAAGCCGAGGCGCGTCTTGTCGTGGACCATCACGCGGTACGTGCCGAGGTTCACCCAGTGCTCGTCCGGATCGATCGTGATGTCGAAGCTCCCGGTGCCGAGGTAGCGGCCGCCGTCGAACTCGTGCCACTTCGGGGTGGGGAAGATCGTGCAGTCGATCTGATCCCCGCGGAGGACATTCTCGAAGACCGGACCGTCCTTCACGACCTCGGCCGCGATCGTCGGGATGCCCTTCCGCACGCGCTCCTGCCACTGCTTCACCAGCTCATGCGGCGACGCATCGATCGGGAGGCCCAGCGTGATCGCGATGCGCGCGAACGAGCCGAGGCCGTTCGACAGCACGCGGAAGCCCTTCTTGTAGCCGGGGATCTCGTCGAAGATCGTGGCCTTCGACGGACGCGTCCGGCCGAGGAGCTCGGTCGCCATTCCGATGTCCTCTTCGGCGTTCGCGCCGGTGACGACCTGCAGCTCGCCGATGTCCTCGACCTTCTTCAGCCAGTCGCGGAGATCGGTCGGGGTCTTGGTCTCGGTGCGGATCGTGGTGGCCATTTGGCTGCCTCCTACGTCTCGTCGTCTTCGAATGTACGCGCCAGGGCTCGTGGTCTCCAACCGTCATCGGGGATCGCTGTGCAGTGTTCGACCGGGAACTCCACCCAGACCTTCTGGTCGCGGCGGAGCTGCGTCGTCGGATGCGCCCGTGCGCGGACGAGCAGGTCGCCGATCTCCACGACGCAGTCCAGGCGATCGCCAAGGAACGCGGCGACACGGAGCGTGCCCGCGAATTCGTTCGGTTGCCCGGCCGGCTGCGCGCGCACCACGATGTTCTCCGGCCGAAGCACCAGCAGGCCGTTCTCTCCGGGTTTGAGCCCGTCCGCCAGCGTGCACGTGACCGTGCCACCGAGCGCACGGATGCCACCGGTCGTCACAACTCCGGGGAGGAAGGTCGCTTCACCGACGAAGTCGGCGACGAATCCTGATGCCGGCGCGCGGTAAAGGTCGCGTGGCGCGCCCTCCTGCACGATCTTGCCCGCCTGCATCACCGCGATGCGATGCGAGAGGAACAGCGCCTCGCCCTGGTCGTGCGTGACATAGATCGTCGTAATCGCGAGGCGCCGCTGCAGCTGCCGCAGCTCGATGCGCATTCGCTCGCGCAGCTTCGCGTCGAGATTCGACAGCGGCTCGTCGAGGAGGAGCACCTTCGGGCGGCGCACGAGCGCGCGCGCGAGCGCGAGCCGCTGCTGCTGACCACCGGACAGCTGCGGTGCGGGGCGCTCATCGAGGCCTTCGAGACCGACGAGCGCGAGCGCGTCTTCGACCATCCGCGTCGTCTCGGCCTTTGAGGGCGGATGCTCGCTCACGCGGAGCGGGAACGCGACGTTCTCGAAGACCGTCATGTGGGGCCAGATCGCGTACGACTGGAACACCATGCCGATGTCCCGCGCGTAGGTCGGGACGAAGTGCCCTGGGCCCGAGAGCACGGCGTCGTCGAGTCGGATCGTGCCGGACTCCGGCCGCTCGAGCCCTGCGACGCAGCGGAGCGTCGTCGTCTTGCCGCAGCCCGACGGACCGAGCAGCGTGAAGAACCGTCCTTCTTCGACGCTGAAGGAGATGTCCTCGACGGCGCGGACGCCACCGCGATCGGTCACGAACGTCTTGCGCAGTCCTTCGACCTGTAACACGCCTAAGCCTCGCGGATCGTGCGGCCGCCGAGCCGCTGCAGGACCGTGACGAGTATCACGAGGATCACGATGAGAAAGATCGAGAGCGCGGCGATGCTCGTGTAGTTTCCGGAGTCGCGGAGATCGAAGATGCGAACGGCGAGAACGACGCTCTGGCTCGAGTAGAGCAGGACGCTGCTCCCGAGCTCGCGCAGCGACACGATGAAGATGTAGATCCATGTGCCGATGAGCGCGGGCCGAAGGAGCGGCAGCAGCACGAGCCGGAACGTCGGCCACCAGCGCGCACCCGCGGCGGCCGCGGCCTCCTCGAGCTCGCGGTGCACCTGGATGAGAGCCGAGCTCGCGCCACGGATGCCGTAAGGCAGGTAGCGGGTCACGTACGCGACGAGGAGGATCCAGAGCAGCCCGTAGATGCGGATCGGGATCGTGAAGTACACCCAGATGAGGCTGATGCCGAGGACGATTCCGGGGATCGTGATCGGCACGAACGCGAGGAAGTCGAGCAGCCCGCGTCCGGGAAGCCGCGTGCGCACCGTGACCCAGGCGATGACCGCGGTGAGCGCGACGACGATTGTCGCGGCTCCGACACCCAGCAGCAGGCTGTTGAACACGGCGGTGCGCGTGAGCTCGTCGTTGAGGATGAACGCGTAGTTCGAGAGCGTGAGCTCGTTCAGCGATTCGAGCGACGGCACCGAGTAGACGCGCACGAAGCTGGCGTAGAGCAGCACGAGGAACGGCAGGACGATCGCAAGGAACGCGTAGAGGCCGAGCCCGGCGAGCGCGACGTAGCGGAAGCGCCCGAGCTCGAGACGCCGCGGCCGATACGCCTTGCCGGTGACGGTCGTATATCGCTCGATGCGCCGCGTGGCGCGGCGATGGAGCACGAGACCGACGACGGAGATCGCGAGGAGCACAAGGCCGTACGCCGCCGCGAGCCCGAAGTTTGGCGGGTAGAGCTTCAGCGAGAGGTAGATGCGCGACGTGTAGACGAAGATGCGGCCGGGTATCCCGATGATCGCCGGCACCTCGAAGCCCTCGAGCGCGCGCACGAAGAGGATGAGCAGCACCGAGGCCACGCTGGGGAGGAGCAGCGGCAGCGTCACGCGGCTGAAGGTCCTCCACGCGTTCGCGCGGCTCGCGGCGGCCGCCTCTTCGAGGTTCGGATCCATCGCGCGGAACGCCGCGCTCATGAGGATGAACGCGAGCGGCGCGGTGTGCAGCCCTTCGATCCACATCATGCCCGGGAGGCTGTAGACCGAAAGCGTGAAGCCGAAGACCGCCTTCAGCGGCGCGTTGATCCATCCGATCTCGGGGCTGAGCAGGAAGAGCCAGGCGATCGTATGCACGATCCCCGGGACGATGAGGGGCACGAGGGCGATCCCGTACCAGAGGCTGCGCGCGGGGACGTTGGTTCGCTCCACCGCCCATGCGACGCCCGTCCCGATCGCGAACGCGAGTGCGGCCGAGCCGCCGGCGTACATGAGGGAGTTCGCGAGGAGCTCGAGCGAGGCCTGATCCGTGAGGACCCGCTCCAGGTACCGCGTCGTGAACTGGAAATCGAGCGCGCTGCCGGACGCGGACACGGCGCCGAGCACGAGCATGACGAGCGGTACGACGGTGAGATAGGCGAGGAGAAGGGCCGCGACACCGACGATCGCGACGTCGGCGCGCCACGCCGGGAGATGTATCCCGGCGCGGCGCGCGGCGGTCGTCGTCGCCATCAGACCGAGGTGGTTGTTACTTGACGCCGAGCGTGCTGTTCCAGAACGCCTGGTCCTTGTCGAAGTCGGCACGCAGCGCGAGGCTCACGTAGAAGATCGGGGCGAAGTTGTTGAGGTCCGGGTACTTCGGCGGGACCTTCGGGTTCGCCGGAACGCGCCCTGTGGACTGGATCGCCTTCTGTCCGTCGGTTGAGGTCATCCACTCCATGAGCAGCTTGGCCGCGTTCGGGTGCGGCGGCTTGTTCGCGAGCGCGATGCCCTGCACGTCCGTGATGATCGGGTTCGTCTGCCCCCACGTGATCGGCTTGTTCTCTTCGTTCTTGAGCTGGGCGAGACGATGCCCGTTCGAGGAGAGCGTCACCGCGAACTCGCCGGCCGCGAGCAGGTTCGCCATGTCGGTGTGTCCACTGCGCAGCGACGGCTTGTTCGCCGCGATGCACTTGAGAACGGCCTGCGCCTCGGCATCACCGAGGATCTTGCGCATAGCCGAGTACACGACGACGTCGCCCTGCTCGACCGCGATCTTTCCGGACAGCGCGGGATTGCAGAGGTCCTTCCAGGTCTTGATCGTGACGCCCGCCGGCAGCTTCGTCGTGTTGATGCCGGGGATGTCGTTGTTCAGCCGCGCGGCGATGAAGGCGCCGCTCGCGTCCTTCACTTCGGCCGGGTAGTCACCAGCCGACGCGACGATGTACTTCTGTGTGTAGCCCTGGTCGATGATGTAGCCGACCTCGAAGAGATTCGACTCCACGACATCGAACAGATCCTGTCCCGCTTTCTTTTCCGTCACGACCTTGGTCGTCAGTACCTCGCCCGAGGCTCGCGTGTGCACGACCTTGACGCCCGGGAACTTCTCCTCGAACTTGGGGAAGACCTTCTTGCCGTCGTCGGCATTCATTGACGAGTAGATCTGGACTTCCTTCTCGGCCTTCGCGAGCTCGTAGAGTCGAGCCATGACGGTGTCCGGCGAGTCGGTCGTCGTCGGCTTGGCCGACGCGCTCGCCGCGATCGTGGGGCTCGCTTGCGTGCTCGGCGTGGTCCCACCGCAGGCCGCGAACATGAGTCCAAAGATCGCTAGAGCTACGACGAGCTTGCGTTCCACCTCGCGCACCTCCCAGAGGGCGCGAATGTTAATACCATTGGACCAAAGACGACTCGGGGGCCACACTTCAGGCGGATGAAGCTCCAGGCGCGGGACGTCGTCATCCACCATCGCCGCCAGCGCTACGGCGACATGCTCCTCGCGGTCGACGGCGCGACGATGGACATCGGCGAGGGCGAGTTCGTCGCGATCGTCGGGCCCTCCGGCTGCGGGAAGACGACGTTCCTCAATGCCGTCGATGGGCTGCTCCCGATCACTTCCGGCACCCTCACCCTCAACGGGCGGCAGATCGACCGTCCCGGCCACGACCGCGGCATGGTCTTCCAGCAGCCGAGCCTGCTTCCATGGCGCACGGTGATGGGGAACGTCATGTACGGGGTCGAGCTGCTCGGCCTGCCGAAGGAAGAGGCACGTGCCACCGCCAAGCGGTTCGTCGAGTTGGTCGGGCTCGAAGGATTTGCCGAGTCTTATCCCCTCGAGCTCAGCGGCGGGATGCAGCAGCGCGTGAACCTCGCGCGCGCCCTCGCCGTCGATCCCGAGGTCCTCCTCCTTGACGAGCCCTTCGCCGCGCTCGACGCGCAGACGCGGGAGACGATGCAGCACGAGTTGTTGCGCATCTGGAATCAGACACGCAAGACCGCCGTCTTCATCACGCACGACATCGTCGAAGCGGTGTACCTCGCCGACCGCGTGATCGTGTTCACCGCCCGACCCGGACGCGTCAAGGAGATCCTGAAGGTCGACATCCCGCGCCCGCGCGACCTGCGCGTGAAGCGCGATCCGCGCTTCGTCGAGATCGAGACGCGCATCTGGGAGAGCATCCGCGAGGAGGCGGCCCGCGACACGCTGGCCGCGACCGCGTAAGTGGCGGAACGCGTCGAGGAGCCTATGAAGTACGAGACCGTCCAGATGGGGACTGGGCAGCTCTCCGCCCGGGTGCAGCGTGACAACCCCCTCGTCGTCACGACGCCGCTTCCGCACCAGAACTGGTTCCAGAAGCACGAAGCGTTGGTCATCGGCACGGTCGCGGTCGTCATCTTCTTCGCGGTCTGGCAGGCGGTCGGGTCGGCTCGGATCGTGTCGCGGCTGTTCCTGCCGGCACCGACCGACGTTATCGAAGCCTTCACCGAGCTCGTAAAGGACGGCGAGCTCGCGCAAGATCTCGGGTACTCGGGCGCTGAGTTCGGCATCGGCTACGTGCTCGCCGCTGTCATCGCGATCCCGCTGGGTCTGCTCCTCGGCTGGTATCCGCGGTTCCGGTACGCGCTGGATCCGTTTGTCACGTTCCTTTACGCCACGCCGCGCATCGTCCTCCTGCCGCTGTTCATCATCTGGTTCGGGATCGGGATGGAGTCGAAGGTCGCCGTCATCTTCCTCGGTGCGTTCTTCGCGATCCTCATCAACACGACGGCGGGCGTGCGGAACCTCGACGCGCATCTCATCAAGGTCGCCCGGTCGCTCGGCGCAGGCGATCTCGTCATCTTCAAGACCATCGCGTTGCCGGGATCCGTCCCGTTCATCCTCACCGGCCTGCGTCTCGGCATCGGACACGCGCTCATCGGCGTCGTCGTCGGCGAGCTCGTGGCGGCTCAGCACGGGATCGGACGAATGATGGCCATCGCAGGAGCGACGTTCCAGAGCTCGAAGGTCTTCGCCGGCCTCTTCTTCATCGCGGCCGCGGGCATGCTGCTGACCTACGCGTTGCAGCGGCTCGAGCGTCACTTCGACGCGTGGCGCCCGCAGCGCTGACCGCGCGATGACCGCAGAGACGAAGGACGACATCTACGCCGTCGCGAAGCTGGTGCTCTCGCGCATCGCGCACCCCGTCTCGATCACCGGCGCGGCCCATGCAGGCGAGCGCTCATGCGGTACGAGCACGCTGATGTATGTCTCGCACTCGCCGGCGATGGTCGCGATCGCGGAGCACCCAGGGTCGCGGACCAGCCGGCTCATCCGCGACGGCCGCGAATTCAGCGTCTCGCTCCTGCACGACTCGCAGCAGGATCTGGCCGCGGCCGCCGGGAAGTCGGCGCCCGGCCCGGACAAGTTCGCGACGCTTCGCATCCCGGTGGTCGAGCCGCCAGACGGTCTGCACGCTCCCGCGGTCGGGGGGAGCATCGCGATCCTCTGGTGCCGTGTCGTGCATTCCGTGGAGACCGGTGACCACCAGCTCTACGTCGGCGAGGTCGTAGCGCATCAGATCGATGACCGCAAGGTGGATCCGCTGCTGCGCTATCGCCGACGCTATATGCGCAGCGGTCACTGGACGAGCGAAGAGTCGCCGGAGGGCTATCCGACCTGAGCGCTGACCCGGGTGAGCTCCGCACCCTGATCGCGACGGCCGCGCGCGCGCTCGCCGTGGCCGGCCTGTTCGATATGCACGGCCACATCTCGGTGCGGGACGGCGACACCATCTACATCAACGACCGGGGGTCAAGCCGCATCGCGACACGACCCGATCAGATCGCCGCCGTTCAACTTTCGGACGGCAAACCGATCGGCGATCGCGAGCCGCCGTCCGAGACGCCGCTGCATCTCGCGATCTATCGCGTGCGCCGCGACGCGGGCAGCGTCGCGCACTTCCATCCACGCGCGGCGACCGCGCTGGCGGTGGCGGGGCGGCCGCTGATCGTCGCGTCCAACGCGGGCGCCTGGTTCGGCGGCACAGTTCCGGTGTACGACGATCCGGAGCTCGTGCGGACCGATGCGCTCGGTCTGGCGCTCGCGCGTGATCTCGGCGCCTCGCGCGCAGCGCTCCTCCGCG
>Ga0068857_100001818_pt1 | contig 17141 bp, 15 predicted proteins | sample KBSCornC72_FD_66591 | JGI IMG/M metagenome (GOLD analysis project Ga0068857, IMG submission 66591) | Corn rhizosphere microbial communities from Kellogg Biological Station, Michigan, USA - KBS Corn C7-2 | ecosystem: Host-associated > Plants > Roots > Rhizosphere > Soil ...
GTCGCGCGGGCTGTGAGACGGATCGTGCCCACCCCGGCCCGCATCTCGCCGAGCGATGGATACTCGCTTCCGACAACGACGAGCGGCGCGGGCCGCCCGTCGACCTGGAGATCCGTCAATCTGACCACCAGCTCGGCGTACGCGCGTCGCTCGGAAGGCGATAGGGCGCCATCGCCGTCGCTGTCGATCAGCGGCGCAACCCGGGGCGCGACATTGATACCCGGCGTCAGGTCGATTTCCACACGGACGTCGTCAGGCGCGAGCGCAATCCGCGTTGCCTGCAGATATTCATCGAGGCGATGTGCGGCGGCAGTGGTGGGACATGCGAGCCAGAGGCCGCACGCGATGAGCGCTGTCCACCTCATGGCCTGACCAGCTTTGCACCGTAGTCGTTCGTGGGATCGCGATAGATGGTGTGGATGTGATCGAGGTCTCCCTGCTGCGGCGCGTACTCGATGACCAGCGTCGGGCCCTGCACGCGGAAGTACGCGATACTGCCCGGCGCCGTCGGACCGCTCCACGCAAAATATGTACGGGGCAGGTTCGTCCGTATTTCGGCCATCGTCGCCGCGGCTCCCTCGTCGTTGAGAATGCCGACCCATTCGTGCACGAGATCGAGCAGCATCGATTGCTGCGCCGGGGTGAGGTCCGATGCGGGGATGCCCTCTGTCGCGATCGTCTTGCCGTCCTGCCCTGGACCGAGCACGAGATCGCTGACCCGGTAGTTCAGGACCGCCTGTTTCTGCTGGCCCGCGTCGAGCGCGTTGATGAGCGCGAATCCTTTATCGTGCTCGTCGCCAAGCGGTCGAATCGAACGGCCGTCGAGCGTAAACGTTGCCGGCTGTGTCGCCGGCAGGCTCGGGGTCATGACATTGGCGCCGCGCGCGATCGTCACGTTGATCGCGAGGTGATGGCCCCCGAACTGAATCATCCACGGCGTCGTGGCCGACGGAGTGCCGAGGATACCGATGTAGTACTCGGCCACCCCGAACTGAATTCCGCCGCCGCGACCGGCGCCCCCCGGCCTGCCGCCGGTACGGCCCCCTCCACGATTCTTCAGGACCTCATCACCGTTCATGATGTCGGTGACCTTTTGATATCCCTCGCCGCTGAGCACCGCCTTCAACAACGTGAGCGCGGCGTCATGCTGAGCCGGGGTCAAATCGCCGAGTCGAAGGCTGTTGCGCTGGTAGATGCCGCTCGGCAGGTTCGACCAGTTGGTCTTCTGCGGGCTGTCGAACGCAAAGAGCGCCTTCGGGCGCTGCGCATCGTCGAGTGTTTTCAGAAACGCGCTCGCTGCCGCGACGGCCCGGGCAGTCGCGGCGCCGCCTGACGCCGCCGGCAGCGCGGCGCGCTGGGGTGCGCCCGCCAATATCGGCAGGATGGCTGCCGCCAGAAGGCTTCCGAGGAGAAGGAGATTCTTTCGCATCGAGTGAGCCTACTCCAACCGCCGGCGTCTGTGGCGATCCGTACTTCGTATCGTCCGTAGTTACAGTCTCGCGCTCTCGAGTGCAGCTCTGTATTCGCGCAGAGCCTGAAGGCGGCGATTTCCTCGCGATTCGACGTGGTACTTGATGTGCAGCGGGGCCGCCGCGTGAGCGGCCGGCCGGTTGTCGTCGTCGCATCCCCTGACCGAATTGAAATTGCGCTGCTGTGTGACTGGCTGAGGGCAGACGGCCTCGAGCCGCGGTCTGCGCCGAGCCTGCAGGCGGCGAAACACGACGTGCAATCACGCCCGTACGACGTCCTCATCGCGGACGCCGCCTTTGCCTTCGACGGGGATCTGCAAACCGTCGCGCGAAATCACAACGCCCGAGCGCCGCTCGTGGTCGTCGGTGGCGACGCCGCGGCGCGAACACGCGCCGAACGCCACGGCATCTTTCACCTTGGGCGGCCCGTCGACCAGGCGCTGCTCCTCTGTCATGTGGCGATGGCGATTACCGAAGGCCGACCTCCGCGACGATCGCCGCGCAAATGCATTCCCCCATTCGAGGCCATCGTCGAAGGCACGCAGGCCTACATCATAGATGTCAGCAACGAGGGGATGCGCCTGACGCTGCCGCGCGGACGCTCGGCCCCTCCGCCACAATTCGCATTCCGCATCCCGCTGATTGGGGTCGCGCTTTCGGTCCGGCGTGTCTGGATGAATGCGGCTCCCGCCGGACACTCCGGCGCCGCCTGGTGTGGCGTCGAGTTGTACCAGGCGACCCAGAGGGCTGAACAGAGCTGGCGCACGTTCGTCAGCACGGTATCGGGCCGATAACGGACGCCGGAGTCGGGTCTTTTTTTAGAACCGCACGCGAACGCCAGTGAGGAACGGCATCGTCCATCGGGCGCTGTTGTCGTTGATGGTATCGAGGCCGGTGCCTTCGAGCCTGTCGACCGAAGACATACCGCTCACCCAGCGGAGACCGACCTGGCCGAACACATCGAACTTTTTGCCGGCCTGGACTATCAATCCAGCGTTGGCGCCCAGTGTGAAGGCCGCCGTCTTGTCGTAGAAATCAGTGGCATTGCCGGCCAGGTTCGCCCCCGGCGCGACGAGGATCACGTCGGTTTCGTCGATGAACGCCAGCCCGAGCGTGCCTTCGCCGTACGCGCGGACGCCTTGCGTAACATCGACGTAGCGGCGAAGGCCCACATCGAGTCCAAAACTCTGGTAGTCGGCGTACTGCCCGTAGAGTCGTGACGCACCGATATCGCCCATCTCCGTCAGGTCGGCGTCCAGCGACTGAAACGTGAAAGTGGCTCTGACCTCCGTGATCTCGTCGAGCAGATAGCCGCCGCCGAACCGGATGTGAAGGCCGGTGCCGTACACATCGTCGTAAGTGTTCTTCGTGATCACCACCGCCTGGTTGTTGAGGGTGCCGATCGCGCTCGAGTTGATGTTGCCGCTGATGCTGTTGTCCCACCCGATGCCGAACTCGACGCTCCACGGCGTGTCCTTGAAGACCGGCTGTGCCTGCGCGGGCGATCCGGCAGCGAACGATAACAGGACGATGCTTCCAGCGATGATCGATTTCATCGGTATCGATACTCCTTTCAACCCAAGGCCTTTTCGGACCGGCGGATCATTTCTGCGGCGGCAGCGCCAGGCTGTCGCGTAACCAGCCGAGGTACATCCCGACGGTGTCTACCGCCGACCGCTCGACCTGTCGCCGCAAAAAGGAACCGGCAGCGCTCAGTTCAGTGGACTTCATACGACTGCCGGCAATGAGGTAATACCCTCGACCGTCAACGGCATCCTGCAGCGAAATGACGAGCGCTCCCACATCGAAATACCGGCTCGCATAGATCGTCTTGTCGGCGATCAGGACGTCGCTGGGCGTCGGTCGATAAATCACGAGGTGATGGAGGCTTACGATCGACGCCTTCCCCACCGGCATCGTCGACCAATACAGTCGCTGCTCGACGCCGGTGAGCGTTGCCGAAGGAAACCGCCGGAGGTAGTCGGCAAGCGCCGGCCCGAGCTCGTATACATTCTTGGCGCCTTGCACGAGATCGGCGAAGCCGTTACCGAGCGCTGCGTCCCCGCCTTGGACATATGCCTTGGCGTACCTCAGGAAGACTTCTCGGGCCAACGTGTTCGCCTGAGTGGCGGCGTTCGGCGTTCCCCATTGCACCTTGGTGTTGAAATCGTTGACGGTCTCGGGGGACAAGCGAAGATCGCAATTCCGGCTCGAGCATTTCTGTAACGCTGCCAAATCGACCGCATCAAGCGTGAGGTCCGCAAACGACGCGACTGACGGTGGAGAGCTCACTGCACGCGCCAGGCCGAGCTCGGCGGAGCCACGAAAGTGCGCGATGTCGCCGATCCATGCCGCCAGGCGGGTCTTGTCCCCGTCGAGCCGAATCGCGCCGCCGACGGCAAGCTCGTCACGGCCGGCGCCTGCGATCATTTTCGCCACCGGTTGACCGGCGCGAGCCTGCGCGAGATCTTCCTGGGAGAACCGGAAGCGATCGGCGAGAAAGCGCTCCGGGTCGACACGCCCGGCTTGAGGCATCGTCGTGTGGGCCGCGACAAGCTGCGAACCCAGCACAAGAACGGAAACTACGTGGCGGAGGGCGTCTTCCATTCTGGGCCGGAGGCGTGTCGACCGAGACAGCACGTTCCATGCCGCGTCGGCCGCTTCACAACGCTCGCGATTGCCACGATCGAATGGGAGTGGGGACTGAGGTCGCGACCTCCATTATGTTGGAGCAGTTCCGGCACCCCGGACGCCGTTACTTACGCTTGTTCAGCTCGTCGAGCGTACGCTTCAACTGCTCCAGTTTCTGCCCAGCCTCACCGAGCTTCCCCTCCGCCGTAAGCCGCTGGTAATCCGCCAGGGCGTTCGCGGCTTCAGCAATCAGGGCCTGAATATCGTTTCCGGGGGACGGCGGGGTCGCTGCAGATGCCGCCGTCTGGGCCGGCGCCGTGGTCACGGCAGTCGATCCCGCGGCCCCAAACAGTTCATTGAGTGCCGCTTCGAATGTGGACGCGTACACCAGACGATCCTGCAGGGCCAGAACGATCAACCGCAGTTCGGGCATAGGGCTGCGCTCGGCCTGCAGGTAGATCGCCTGGGCGTACAACAGCGCGTGGCCGATCGGAATCACGAGCAGCGGCCCGCGCCGCACACGCGATCCCTGCTGGTTCCATAGTGACAACTGGCCCGACAGCTGCGCGTTCTGATCGATACGCGCCTCGACCTGCAGCGGCCCGTCGACGAGACGCGTCTTGGGAAAGTCGTAGACAATGGCGTCGCCGTAGTGCTCGGCGTCGCTGCGGCCCGCGATCCACCCGATCAGATTGTTGCGGTTCGCGGGAGTGAATGGCAGCATCTCGACGAATTCCATGTTCGTCTCACCGGGCAACTTCATCAGCAGGAAGTTCGGCTCCATCGGCGCCCGCGTCATCTCCCGCGTCTCCGGCTGCTGCGTGACATCGCTCGCGACGGTCCAGAGATCCTCGCGGTTGTAGAACACCTGCGGGTTGGTCATGTGATACAGGCCGTACACGTCTGCCTGGAGTGCGAGCAGCATTTCCGGGTACCGCACGTGAGCGCGGAGACCCGGCGGCATCGCCGAAGCGTCCTTGAACAGCGTCGGAAACACGCGTCGGTACACGGTGATGATCGGGTCGTCGGGATCGAAGACGTAAAACGTCGTCGTCCCGTCGTAGGCGTCGATGACCGCCTTGACGCTGTTACGGAGGTAGTTGAGCTGTGTGCGTTCGCTGTTATAGGAACGTGAGTATGGATAGTGGTCCGACACCGTGAACGCGTCCATCATCCACGCGAGTCGGCCGTCGGCGCCGAGCACGATATAGGGGTCCACATCGAATTTCAGAAAGGGCGCCAGCGCAATGACACGCTCGCGGACGTTCCGGCGCATCAGCAGCCGGCTCTCGCTGCCGACGTCGTCGCTGAACGGCAGTTTGCCGAGGTCGCCACGGTCGAAGGCGATGAGCAGACGCCGGACGAAACCTCCCAGCACGATTCCGCCGGTCCCCTCGTAGGAGGTGAGGCTGTTGGTCTGACCCTGCGGATAGTTGAATTCCTGCTGCCGCGTCTTCACGTAGACGTCACGGTTCGTCATTTCACCGAAGTAGACTTCCGGCCTCGTCACGATCAGATCGCGCGCCGCGCTCTGGACCGGCATGTCCCTGAGGAGCAGCGCTGGCAGCCCTTCCGGCGTGAAGCCGTTCACCGCGTTCATCGTGAGCCCGTAGCCGTGTGTGTAGATCAGCTTTTCGTTGATCCAGTTGCGGCTGCTCTCGGGCAGCTTCGACACGCTCAGCTCCCGCGTCGCCAGCATCACCTGGCGGAGCGTCCCGTCCACGACGTAGCGATCGATGTCGATGTCGGGAAAATCGTAATAGGTGCGAATCTCCTGCAGCTGGCGCAGTGTGTCCTGGAGGACCCGCCAATCCCACAGACGAATGTTCTGCAGCGTCGCCTGGTTGTTCGCGGCATCGGCGGCCTGGACGGTCGTTTCGGCGGGGAACGCCCGCTGAGCGAACCGGTGCAGCCCGTAGGCCTGACGCGTGAACTCGATGTTGTGCGTGATGTACGGCTGCTCGCGAACCAGCTCATTGGGTTTGACGATGAAGCCGTTGACGTAGCCGCCGACAGCGATTGTGCCGGCATACACCGCCGTGGCCGGCAGGGCAGCGGCAGCGAGCCAACGGATCTGCGGTGCCGCAAACGCGGCGAATACCGCCAGCACCGCGCCGGCGCCAAGCGCAACCGATACGAGCAGCATCCCGGTCAGCGTGACGTGTGCGTCGGTGTAGGTGACGCCGGTGAAGATCGTGTGCTCTTCGAATAGCCGCGCGAAGCGCCCGAGATAGACCTGGGCGGCAAGAGCGAGCAGGAGGAGCGCCCAGCACAGAGCGAGGCCGCGTGATTCGCGAGCACCTCGCGGTCCCAGCCTGCCTCTCGGCGACCGCCGGGTGCCCGACGTGGCGAAGAAGAACAATCCCAGGACAAAGACGAGAAAGGCCAGCCTGAACAACCAGTCGGCGAACAGCTGCCAGGCCGGAAGCGTGAACAGATAGAACGCGAGCGGGCGGCCGAAGATCGGATCCGCGGCACGTCCCGCGGCGGAGACTGCGGCATCGCGGCCGTACCACCACAGCGCGAGCGTCGGCCACTCATGCATCATCGCCGCGGCCATTCCGAGCGCGATGAGCGTCGAGACCAAGAGGGCGATCAGCAAGAGAACAGGGCCAACGGGAAGCTGCACCGGACGGTTATTGACGATGATGAAGCCACCGGTACCGAACTCGCCGAAATGCGGCGGCTTCAACATCCGGAAGGCGCCATACAAAACGACGAATGTCGTGACGCCCGCCAGGGTGAACGCGATGCCCTGGAGATTGAGCGTCGTCCAGAACACGTCACGGTATCCGAGAGATGCGAACCACAGCGCCTCGACGTAGTACGACACCGCCGTCCCGGCGCTGAACAACGCTGCGATGACGAGGATCACGGACAGCAGCCCGAGCCGGCGGCGCGAGGGCGGGGGCGGAAAATCGATCGTATCCGGGGGCTGGTCGTTCATGAGGATCGTCCGGTGCTCATTGTCGCTCATCTGGCTGTATACTTCTCGCGGCGCGGAGGGCGCCGCCGGGTCCGCGGAAAGGGTCCAACCCACCTTCAGACAGACGCCGTTCAAACTCCCGCACGTCCTTCGTGCTGCCTGGTTGCGGACCGCAGGTGAATATGCATGGAGGAGCCATGAACAGATCCCTTCCCGCCCGGCCGAATCTCGAACATCTTCGTACACAGGCGAAGCGCCTTCTCACGGATCTCCAGAAGGGAGACGACGCGGCCGCGCGCACCCTGATCGAACACCTCCCGGCAGCCAAGAAGATGACGCCCGCACAGGTGAAACGCGCCGGCTTCTGCCTCGCCGACGCGCAGTCGGCCATTGCGCGGCAGTCCGGTTTCGGCGCGTGGCGTGCGCTCGCCCGGCACGTGGCACAGCTGCGTGCGCTGGAAGGCACGTGGCAATTCGAGTCGCTGCAGGTCGACGGTACGCCGATGCCTGCCTCTATGCTGGGCGGCTCGCGGCTGCTGATCGATGGCGATCGATTTCGAACGGAATCGCCCGAAGCGATCTACGAAGGCGTTTACACGATCGATGTCGAACAGAATCCCGCTTCCATCGACATCGAATTCGTCGAGGGCCCCGAGGCAGGGCACTGGTCGTACGGCATCTATGCACTGGACGGAGACACTCTGTTGCTGTGTCTCGGCCTCACGGGAGCCCGCCGGCCGCTGCAGTTCGCGACAGCCAAGGGCTCCGGCCACGCGCTTGAACGCTTGAAGCGGTCGTCAGTGGGCCGTCCCTCGGACGTCACCGGCGGCACTCGTCAGCCGGCGCCGGAAAGGCCCGCGTCGGCCGCGGCGATCGACGAGAACGAGTTTCGCGCGGAGATAACGCCTCTCCTGCAGCAGCTGCAAGGCGACTGGACGCCTCTTTCGGTGGTGACGGACGGCAGCCCGCTCCCTGCGTCGATGCTGGCGTTCGGCTCGCGCACCATGAGCGGCAACGAGACAAAAGTGGTGTTCGGCGGACAAGTGATGCTTCACGCGAAGGTGCGGCTGGACGAGTCGCGGACGCCGATCGGCGTGGACTATCTGAACGTGGGCCGCGGGCCGGCAACGGTGACGCTTGGGATCCTCGAGTTGCGGGGGGATGTGATGCGCGTGTGCATGGCCCCCGCGGGTGCCCCGCGGCCCGCCGACTTTTCATCGGAGAAGGGCAGCGGCCGCACCTTCAGTGAGTGGAAACGCCAGCAGGCGCCCGCTTGAGACGTCCGGTCACCTATCCTTGAGCGTCTTCTTGATCTCGCGTTCGAGCCAGCTATGAGTGTCGCCGCTGTACCCGGACCTGCGGGCACGCACAATACCGTCGCCGTCCAGAACGATGTAGGTGGGATACACGCTCACGTTGAACAGCCGAAGTACGCGATGCGGCGTGTCGAGGTACTGCGGCCAGTCCATGCGGTTTTTTTCGAGATAGCGTCGCCAGTTGTCCTCCTGGTCCTGGGCGATACCGAGGAAGACGACCGGCTGGCCGGCGAATTTGCGCTGCAGTTTGATCAACCCCGGCGTCGAGGCCACGCATGGGGCGCACCACGAGCCCCAGAAGTCGAGGAGGACCGTTTTCCCGGCGAGATCTTCGAGCGCGATGTACTCGCCGTCCTTGCTGGTGAAGCTGAAATCCGGGGCAAACGACTCGCGCGCACGCCGCGGATCCTCGATCATCTTCCGCGCGTTCTCGACGTCAGTGCCTTTGGGGGCTGCCTCCACGTACGTCTTCAACTCGCGAATCCCATCGGCATCGCGTCCCAGCTTCAACAGCGCGATGCCGAGATTCAGACGGGCGGCGACGAGCGACTCGTTTGCCGCGAGCGCTTCACGGAACTCTTTTTCCGCTTCCGGAAGTCTCTTGTCGTCTGGCTTGTCCGCAAGCGCGGTGAGCGCCGCGCCGCGGAGGTTGTGCATCTGCGCCTGGTGGGCCTTGTCGTCGCCGGCGAGCTTCAATCCATCGGCACACAGATCCAGGACGTTCTTGTGCGCTCCGAGCCCGCGGTAGGCGAGCGCCATTCCCACCACCGCGTCGTATGAACGTTTGTCCGTCAGGGAATACGCGTGCTTGTAGGCCTGGAGCGCCTGCACGAACATGCGCCGCTGCAGGTACGCATCGCCGTTCCGCAGCTCCTCTTCATAATTCGACGGCTTGTCCTGCGCGGCGGAAGCGGCACCCGCCGGGAAGACGAAAAGCACCAGCAGGAGAAATTGCGCTCCCAGTATGCGGCGCGGCATGACGGTCACATCACCCCGGCGTTCAGCGAGACGAGCTCGATCCGTCCATGAAGCTCGTGATCGCCCGCCGCATCGCGTCCGGCTGTTCGAGCCATGGAAAGTGGCCGCACTTATCCAGATACACCAGGGTCGACGCCTTCAGCAACGAGTGGATGTCCTCCGCGGTCTTGTCGCCGATGGGATCCTGGTGGGCCGCGATAATCAGCACCGGGCGATCGACCGCGCGCAGGCCGGTCCGGAGGTCGTAGTTTTTCCCGAGGTCCGTGAAGAGCCCCGCGTTCACGTCCGGATGATAAGACTCCGGCTTGAGCTGAGCGGCAAAGGCCAGCGCTTTCGCGCGATCGAAGAAGTATCCCGGCACGATGGCGCGGACCGATTCGATCGCCACTTTCTCAGCCGAGACCCCCTGCTTTACCGCATCTTTCCAATACCGCTGTCCGGCTTCGTCTTCCGGACGCAGCCGCACATGAATGTTGTCGTCGAACCAGGTCGTGAACTCGAGCGTCGGGCCGCCCGACGCGATCAGGATCACTCGATCGACGCGATCCGGATGCGCGGCGGCATATGCCATTGCGAGCATCCCGCCCCACGAGTGCCCGACGAGGAACAGTCGATCCTGCTTGAGGTGCTCGCGGAGCGCTTCGAGATCCTCGACCGCCGTACGAAGCGTGAGATCGTTCGCACCGAGTTTTGCGGGGCGGGATCGACCGGTGCCGCGCTGCTCGAACAGGATGTTCTGCCGCCCTGGGAAGAAGTCGGTGACCGGCAGCAGGTAGTCCACCTCGAAACCGGGGCCGCCGCTGAGCAGCACGACCGGCGTGCCGCTGCCCTGGCTCCGGTAGTACAGCTGCACGCCACCGCTCGCGAACGATCCGCCTTGCGCTTGCGACGACGGCGGTGTCAGGAGCAGCGCTGCGAAGGTTACCGAGATGGCAAGCGATGGCATGGCGTTCACTCCCGATACGCGTCTATCGTCTCGATCGATCCGTCAGGACGGTAGGTGAGCTCGGCCACCTTGATGTTGCGCAGGTGCGTCTGGCCGCCGGACATCTGCGCGTCGTGGTAGAAGAGATACCACTTCCCTTTGAACTCGACGATCGAGTGGTGGTTCGTCCAGCCAAGCACCGGTTCCAGGATTTTTCCGCGGACGGTAAACGGGCCGTACGGCGACTTGCCGGTCGCATACATGATGAAGTGGGTGTCGCCCGTCGAGTACGAGAAGTAGTAGGTGCCGTTGTATTTGTGCAGCCACGACGCTTCGAAGAACCGACGGCCGTTGTCTCCCGCCGACAGCGGCACACCCTTCTCGTCCAGGATGACAACGTCTCTGGGTTTTTCGGCAAAGCCGACCATGTCGTCGCTCAGTCGTGCGACTTTGGCGCTGAGCGCGGGGTCCGTTTTCGCCGGGTACTTGTCCTCGGCCTGGTACGAGCCGCTGGCCCAGCGCTGCAGCTGCCCTCCCCAGATCCCGCCGAAGTACATGTAGTACTTGCCGTCGCTGTCCTTGAAGACCGCGGGATCGATGCTGAAGCTGCCGTCGATCGGCGCAGGTCTCGCCTTGAACGGTCCTGACGGCTTGTCGCCGACAGCCACACCGATCCGGAAGACGTCCTGTTTGTCCTTCGCCGGGAAGTACAAGTAGTACTTGCCCGCCTGCTCCGCCGCATCCGGCGCCCACATCTGCCGCCCCGCCCATGGCACGTCCTTGATGTCGAGGGCGACGCCGTGATCGGTGATCGACCCGCCGACGGTCTCCATCGAGAACACGTGGTAATCCCGCATCGCGAAGTGGCTGCCGAGATCGTCAGGCGGCACACCGGCGTCGATGTCGTGTGACGGATAAACGAAGATCCTGCCGCTGAAAACATGCGCCGACGGATCCGCGGTGAAGATGCCCGGGATGAGCGGCTGGGTCAGGAACTTTGCCGGTTCGATCGGCCGCCCCTGAGAGGCGGTCAGAACCGCTGACGCGGCGGCCGCCGCGATGAGTGTGGCAGCACGCGACTGCACGTGGCTATCTCCTCTCACTTCTGTCGATAAACCCGGACGTAATCGACGGCATACCGCCCGGGGAATTTCGAGTCGTCGATGCCTTTCTGCCCGCCCCACGAGCCGCCGATCGCGAGGTTGATCAGGAGATACTGCGAAGCATCAAAGGGCCAGACCTGCGATCCGGTGCCTTCGTTCCGGAAGGTGAAGTATTTCTGCCCGTCGGCAAACACATCGATCCGATCCCGATACCACTCCATCGCGTAGACGCGAAAGTCTGCCGACGGATTCCCGATATCGATCGTCGCCGTTTTCTGCGTTCCCCTCGTGTGGTTGTAGGCGGTGGTATGGACGCTGCCATGAATGCGCAGCGGGTCGAACCCGACGTTTTCCATGATGTCGATCTCGCCGCACGCCGGCCAGCCGACACTGCGCCGGTTCACCCCGAGCATCCAGATCGCCGGCCACATCCCGACGCCGGCCGGCAGCTTTGCGCGCACTTCCACACGCCCGTACTGGAACTCGAACCGGCCGAGCGTGTTGACGCTCGCCGAGGTGTAGTCGAACCCCTGCTACGGCTCCTTCCGCGCTTCTATGACGAGCGCGCCCCCTTCGATGCGGACGTTCTCGGGGCGCGAGGTGTAGTACTGCTTCTCGTTGTTCCGGATGTAGCCGAGTTCGAATCCCCATTTCGCTGGATCGGGAGCGCCGGGAGTATCGAACTCGTCGGAGAAGACCAGAGTCCAGTCTCCTGAAGCCGGAGTCGGTGTCGGCGATTGCGGCGACGCGGCGGTCGAGTCGCCGCCACCGCAGGCAACCGCCACGAGCAGCAGCAGAGCGGAGAGCGGGCGGCGCGTCAGCACGGGGGACATGCTACACCCGCCAGGGAGAGAACGGAGGGGGCGAAGAAAACGGAGAAGAGCGCTGGCGCTAACCACGGAGGAACGGAGACACGGAGCTCTTTCTTCCGGAGAAGACCCCGCGAGCTTTCTAGAGGCTCTAACCAAAAGCGGCTAGAGCCGAGGAACAGAGTCGGCCCGGTGCTTGACACCGGCGCGCGGCTGCAAGCTAATAGGGACCGGAGATCCTGCCGATGACGAGTGCCTTGTCCCGACTGCGCTGGCTGACCTCTCTTGTCGCCGTGATCCTGCTGTTCTCCGCCGGCCACCCGGTCCGCGGCGCGAACAAGCGGATCGTGCTGATCGCCGGCAAGCCGAGCCACCCGGCCGGCATGCACGAATTCCGCGCCGGCACCATGCTGTTGCAGAAGGCGCTCAGCGGCGTGCCCGGGCTGACGGTCGACGTGTACACGAACGGCTGGCCGACCAAGCCGACCGGGGAGGGTGCGCCGGTTGACGACAACAGCCTCCTGAACGGCGCCGACGCCATCCTTATTTATTCGGATGGCGGCGGCGGCCATCCGGCGATCCAGCGCGATCACATTCAAGTGCTCGACGCCCTCGCCGCGAAAGGCGTGGGGCTCGGTTTCGCGCATTACGCGGTCGAGGTACCGGCCGGGCCGCCCGGAGACGCCATGCACCGATGGGTCGGCGGCTACTACGAGACGAACTTCTCGGTGAACCCGATGTGGGCTCCGAAGTACGACTCGCTGCCGAACCATCCGGTGACGCGTGGGGTGAAGGCGTTCAGCAACAACGACGAGTGGTATTTCAATATGCGGTGGACGCCGGACGCGGCGGCGAAGCGCCGGATTGTGCCCATCCTCACGGACAAGCCGAGCGACGAAGTACGGAAAGGACCGTACGTGTCGCCGCGCGGGCCCTACGATCACATCATCGCCGACAGCGGCAGGGTCGAAACGATGATGTGGGTGTACGAGCGTCCCGACGGCGGCCGCAGCTTCGGGTTCACCGGCGGCCACACGCACGCGAACTGGGGCGACGCCAATCAGCGCAAGGTGGTGCTGAACGCGCTGCTGTGGATTGCCAAGATGGACGTGCCGAAGAACGGCGTCGAGGACAAGATCACGCCCGAGGACCTGACCGTCAATCTGGATCCCAAGCCCGCGCGCCGTTAGCGGAATCCCGACCCGGCTAAGCTCCCACTTGAGAAGTGCAGTGTGGGCACCGCGTCGCCTTCAGCGGAATTCGCGACACGCAGAATGGGCAATCGCGGGAATCGGCGGCCGGCGGCGTGGGCGCCGGCGTTTTCAGCCGGTTGATCTGCCGCACCATCATGAACACCACGAACGCGACGATCAGGAACTGCACGACGGTGTTCACGAAATTCCCGTAGTTGATCGTCGGCGCGGCGGCGGCCTTGGCCTGCGCCAGCGTGTCGTAGTGGACGCCGTTCAGCGCGATGAACTTGTTGGTAAAGTCCACGCCCCCCAGCACCAGTCCAATGGGCGGCATCACGATGTCGTCAACCAGCGAGCTGACGATCTTGCCGAAGGCGGCGCCGATGATCACGCCGACAGCGAGGTCGAGCACGTTGCCTCGCGCGGCGAACTCCCGAAATTCCTTCATCATCGACATGCTTCAACTCCTCTACGTCCGCCGGTAGCCGCGCGTCGCCAGCCGCCAGCCGCTATTTCTTATAGCTGATCCGGTAAATCACTCCCGCGAGATCGTCGGACACGAGCAACGCCCCGTCCGGCATCACGAGCACGTCCGCGGGACGGCCCCAGGCCTGACCGCGCGTTGTGTCGCCGCTGGCCGACGCGACGCCCTGCAGCCACCCCTCGGCAAGCGGCGTGAAGCTCGTCATCCGGTTACCCTGGATTTTCGCGACCATCACGCGATACCCGATCGGCACGGTGCGGTTCCATGAGCCGTGCTCCGCGAGGATGATCTGATTGCGATACTCCGCGGGAAACATCGTCCCGGTGTAAAAGCGCATGCCGATCGCCGCGCCGTGCGGATCGAGCTTGCCCGCGGGCGCCTGGAACTCGCTGCACGGACGCTTGTCGCCGAATTCCGGATCCTTCACTTCGCCCGCGTGGCAGTACGGGAACCCGAAGTTCAACCCTTTGCGCGTCGCGTGGTTCAACTCGTCGGGCGGCACATCGTCGCCGAGCAGGTCGCGTCCGTTGTCGGTAAACCACAGCTCGCGAGTCGTCGGATGCCAGTCGAACCCCACGGAGTTCCGGACCCCTGACGCGAACACCTCCGTGCCGGTGCCGTCCGGCTTCATTCTCAGAATCGTCGCGAATCGCTGATCGTCCGAGCGCTCGCATACGTTGCACGGGCCCCCGACCGGGACATACAGCAGCCCGTCCGGTCCGAAGGCGATGTATTTCTGGCCATGATGGGTTTCGGTCGGCAAGTCCCTGGTGACGACGACGGGGGCGGGAGGGTTGTCGAGGTGCGCTTCAATGGCGTCGTAGCGGAGGATGCGGCTCACCTCCGCGACGTAGAGGGCGCCGTCGCGGAACGCGACCCCCTGCGGATCCTGCAGGCCGGACGCGATGGTCACAACGCGGTCGGCGGTTGCGGATCCTTCCTTATAAGTCACCGCGTACACCTTCTTCCCGACGCTGCGGCTTCCGACGAACAGGGTGCCTTTGGTGCCATGGGTCAGCGACCGCGCGTTGGTCACCCCTGTCGCAAAGACGGTGATCGAGAACCCCGGCGGCAGCTTGATCTGGTTCAGGGGCAAGTCGGTCGCCGGCTTTGGCGGAGCTTGGAGGACGAACGCGGCGGCGACCACGGCGGCAAAAAAGGCTTTCAACATACGTCGGAAGCATAGCCGATCGGGCGTTTTTGGGCGATTTTTTGGCCTCTTCCGTCAAAATTTTCGGTTTGTGCTATTTTCATAGCACCTTTTGCCGAGCACGTCCGTCTAATCGGCATGTTGAATCTGGAAGACCCGCTCATCATCATGAAGAGCCCCGAGACCCATTCCGATCTCAGCCGGCGCGAACGGCAGATCATCGATATTCTGTATACCCAGGGCCGGGCGACGGCCGCCGAAGTGCAACTGGCGCTCCCCGACCCGCCGAGCTACTCCGCGGTCCGCGCCATGCTGCGGATTCTGGAAGAAAAAGGCCACGTGCGCCACGAGCAGGACGGGCCCCGCTACATCTATCTGCCGACCGTCGGGCGCGACAACGCGAAACGGTCGGCGCTGCATCACATGCTCAAGACCTTCTTCGACGGTTCCGCGGAGCAGGCGATATCCGCACTGCTCGACGAATCGTCCGCGAAACTCTCCGACGCGGAGCTCGATCGGCTCGCCCGCCTCATCGACCAGGCCCGTAATACCGGAGCATAGCCATGCGCATGATCGATATTCTGTCCTCGACGTCCGGCGCCGCGTTGCTCCCAGTGGTCGATGCCATCGCCAAAGCGACGATCCTTCTTGCAACCGCCGGCTTTTTCTCCGTCGTGCTACGCCGCGGTTCCGCGGCCGCGCGCCACTTGATCTGGACGCTCGCACTCTTGAGTGCGCTCGTGCTGCCGGTGCTGTCGATCGCGTTGCCGAAATGGCAGCTGGCATTGATTCAGTTCCCAGCTTCCAGCTCCCAGCTGCCAGCTTCCAGCTTCCAGCTCCCAGCTCCCAGCTTCCAGCTCCCAGCTCCCAGCTTCCAGCTTCCAGCTCCCAGCTCCCAGCTTCCAGCTTCCAGCTCCCAGCTGCCGGTTGCGGACCAGGCCAGCGCCACACCGGCTGGTTTGGAGGCCCGCACCAGCGCAACGATTCGAACCGCGAAGCGCGAACCGCGAACCGCGATTTGGTCACGCCTGCCGTGGCCCGCGACGTTGTTCGTCGTGTGGCTGATCGGCGCCAGCGCGATTCTCGCGAGGCTCGTGCTCGGACTCATCGCGGTTCAGTGGATGTCGCGGCGCACCGAGCGCGTCACCGACGCGCCATGGCTGCCGCAGGCGCGCGCGCTCGCGGCGGAGCTTGGCATCTCGCCGCGCATCACCTTCCTGCGCAGCGGCCGCGCGGCGATGCCGATGGCGTGGGGGATCTTCCGCCCGGCCGTGCTGATGCCGCGTGACGCGGATCACTGGCCGGCCCGGCGTCTCCGGATCGTTCTGCTGCACGAGCTCGCGCATGTGAAGCGGCGCGATTGCCTGACGCACGTGCTGGCGCAAATCGCCTGCGCCGCTTATTGGTTCAATCCGCTCGCGTGGATTGCCGCGCGTCACGTGCGCACCGAGCGCGAGCGTGCGTGTGACGATCTCGTGCTGGCGTGCGGCACGCGGGGTCCTGACTACGCCGACCAGCTGCTCGAAGTGGCGCGGGTGATGCGCGCGGGCCGATTCCCGGCGGTTCTGGCGGGGGCAAGCCTCGCGATGGCGCACCGGTCGCAACTCGAGGGGCGCCTCATCGCGATCCTGGATCCGAGCGTTCCCCGAGCCGGCATTTCGCGGCTGCGCACCACGGTCGCGACGCTCGCCTTCGTCCTGGCGGTGATGCCGCTTGCGTCGCTGCAGCCGTGGACCGTCGCCGCGGCCGATGCGCCCGCCGCTACCCAGGCCCCGACGGCGAGCGCCGTCGCGGTGCCGAGTGCCGTGTCACAGGAAACGCAGCCACGTCCCGTTCCTGAACCGGTTGCCGCGCCACAGCCGGACTCTGCGGTGGTCGCCGGCAGCATCAACCGCGCCCTGCGCACGGCGACGGGACATATCGGTCCGGCAATCCGGCAGGGGATTGTGGAGGGCATCTCGGAAGGGGTGCACGCGGGGGTTCAGGCCGGGGTTCATTCGGGCGTTCTGGAAAGCGTGACCGCGACGATCGCCGACAGCGTCGCGGCCAGTGTCGAAGGGGCGCTGGCGGCGGGGCACACCCCTGGCGATCTCAGCGGGCGCATGCAGGCCGGCCGGATGGCCGCCGCGCAGGGAAAGGCTGACCCGCGCACAATCG
>Ga0068857_100001847_pt1 | contig 17049 bp, 17 predicted proteins | sample KBSCornC72_FD_66591 | JGI IMG/M metagenome (GOLD analysis project Ga0068857, IMG submission 66591) | Corn rhizosphere microbial communities from Kellogg Biological Station, Michigan, USA - KBS Corn C7-2 | ecosystem: Host-associated > Plants > Roots > Rhizosphere > Soil ...
AGTAGTCGCGCGAGGAGAATTATGACGTTGAATACAGGCGTTTCAGAGGACGACGATCTACCCTCGATCTCGGTCGACACAGACGTATATCGGAAACTGATCGAGCAGTTCTACGAAAGCTCAATCCGGCGGTATGGCATTGACAGCGAGCAGACCCGGATGTTTAGACTGCATTTAAGCGCGCACGCCGCGCAAGATTGACACGCCTCAATTGACGCGCCGCGTGGTTATCCCGTCCTTCTCTTGCCAAGCCGCAAGCACTGCGCCATCGGAGAGCACGGCAAGCGCCGGAAAAGCTCCATCACTTGACAGTGTCATTAGCGCCGCATCCGGTCTTCGCAGTTCGATTCTTGAGGCGCTGACCCAAGCAACGTAGACTCCCTTAGGGCCGGCTGCCACAGCCAAGTCTTTCCCTTGACCGAGCGCGGTTTCGTGTCCCCGAGGCTCCGCGAGGTAAACCGTGCCTTCGCGGCGCCACGCTGTAAATACGCGCTGCCGTGATATCACAATGCCACCGCCATCCATCGGACACCCTTTCAATTTCCAGGTGCCCATGCCGAGTTTCTCGGGCGGGCTAAACTCGGCGCCCGCGCGCGATCGTGTCAGGTACATGTCGCGCGAACCCTCCAGCCAGTTGCGCCACATGACCAGAAGTTCTCCGTCAGGCGCAAACGCTGCCGAAGGATGGCAGCACTCGCAGATGGTTCCGTCCGGCGATTGATAGACCAGAAAGTTTTTCGACCAGGTGGCGCCGGCGTCGGCGGAGCGCGCTCCATAAAGCGTGGTACCCTTGCCGGAGCGATGGTCCAGCCAGGCCGCGAACAAATTGCCTTTGGCGTCGGCGGCCAGGGTGTGGAGGCCTTCGTTAGGAGCGTTGGGGACATCATTGACACGGATGGCCGGGGACCATGTCTTGCCGCCGTCAGTGGAGCGCCAGACGAACAGGTCTCCGTCGGGGCCCGCGCCGTGGGCATGCGCATCCAGGCTGGCGGTCTTACTGGTTATCGCGCTGATGACGATGGTTTTCCCGGATATGGCGATACGCGGACCGCGGTGGTGGTTGAGCAAGACGTTGCCCGCCTGCTCGACCTTGACGGGCGCGGAAAAGGTGCGTCCAGAGTCATGCGAGACGGCGAAATAGATGGCACCGCCCGCACCGAAGGTAAGCGCGACGGTAGAGCCGCTAGCCGCTAGTTGGGGCTCGCGCGCCGGAGCATCCGGACCCATAGGGCCGAGATTCAAGGCCAGCATGGCGGCCAATATGATCGAGTGCATGGATCCTCTTTTTCGACGCCGTGTTTGACTCTACCTGGGTGTGAGTTTCAATAGCTTGCTGGTAAGCGGCGTACGGTATGACATCGAAGGCGTCCCGCTGTCGGTCAAGACATAGACGGCGCCATCCGGCCCGACGCGCACGTCGCGGATGCGGGTGTTTAATTCCGTCAGAAGAGGTTCTTCAGAGACAACTTTGTTGTCGACGATGGTAAGCCGAACCAGCACCATGCCGCGCAGACCGCCGACGAAAGCGCTGTTCTTCCACTGCGGAAATAGATTGCCCGTATAGAAAGCCAGGCCCGAGGGCGCGATTACCGGGTCCCAGTAATACACCGGCTCCTCCATGCCTTCCTTGTGCGTGCTCCCGTCGCCGATGGGCGTACCGGGATAATCGATGCCGTGCGCAATCACAGGCCAACCGTAGTTCTTGCCTCGTTCAATGATGTTTAACTCGTCGCCGCCGCGCGGGCCGTGCTCGGTTTCCCACAAACGCCCTCTCGGATCGAAGGCCAGGCCCTCCTGGCTGCGCAGGCCAGTGGCCCAGATCTCGGGCAGAACGCCGGGTTTTCCCAGGAAAGGATTGTCGGGCGCAGGCGCGCCGTCGGCCGTGATGTGGATGATCTTGCCGAGATCGGTGTCCATGCGCTGCGCGACGTCCCAGGGCGGCGAATCCGAGCGGTCGCCGATGGTCACGAACAGAGTGCCATCCGGCGCTATGGCGATGCGGCCGCCGGTCTTGCCGCCGAGTCTCTTAGACGGCATGGCCGGCTGGGCCCGAAAGATGACTTTGGCGTCCGTCAAGGCGCACTTGTCTTCGTCGAGTTTGGCGCGAACCACATAGGTGTTGCTGTCGGTAAAGGTGTCGCTGCCGGGGTTATTGACGTAATCGAAGAACGTGAAGAAGATTTGGTGGTTGGTGGCGAAGCGCGGATCGAGCATCACATCCAGCACACCAATGTCTTTGGCGCCGGGAGACATCAGCGCGGACACGCCGGCCACGGGCTCCGAGAGCGCGCCTTTGGGGTCGCCTTTCGGGTCAAAAATGCGGATGCTGCCTGGCAACCTTTCGGTGAGAAGCAATTTGCCATCGGGCAGGAACGCCAAGCTCCAGGTCACCGGCAGATTGTCGATCAGCGTCGTTACTTTAAAGGGTGCCGAGGCGTGATACGGCGCGCGGGTCTGCTGGGGGAATGCGGGATGGTTGTCGCTCTTTTCCGGGGGGCGGGTCTCGGTAGGTTTGCCCTCGATCCTGGCGGGCTCTGGCCTGATTGACGTCTGGGCGTTAACCACAGACGGAATGACCGCCAGGCAAGTCCCCAAAGCCGCGATCAAATAAGGTTTCATGCGCATTCTTCGATCCTATCACCCAGGGCGCTGGAGGCAAGGGCCATGCATGCTGTGCAGAGCCGTTACGATCTGTGATAACAGTAGGGCCATGTCGCGTTTGCTTACCGCCGCCTTTGCCGCGGGCCTGATGGCACAGGCCCAGATTCCCGCCGTCGATTCGCGCAATACCTATACTCCGAATGTTGACACCCATTTCGTGCCCCGGACTTACAAGACTCTGGCGGAGTGGGAGGCACGCAAGCAGGCGCTGCGCACTCAAATACTCTCTGCCGCCGGCCTGCTGCCGCTGTTTCCAAGGAACGATTTGCATCCGCAGATTTTCGGACGCATCCAGAACCGCGACTGTACTATCGAAAAAGTCCTGATCGAGACGCTGCCGGGCTTCTATCTGGCAGGGAACCTGTACCGTCCCCTCGCGCCCGCGCCGGCCGGCGGATACCCCGCGATCATCAGCCCGCATGGCCACTGGAGCTACGGCCGCCTGGAGAACACCGACATCGTCTCCATTCCCGCGCGCGCGATTAACCTGGCCCGTCAAGGCTACGTGGTGTTCAGCTACGACATGGTGGGCTATGACGACACCATTCAGACGCCGCACGATTTCGGCGACAAGCCGGTGGAGCAACTTTGGGATTTCGGCCCCTTTGGCCTGCAATTGTGGAACTCGATTCGCGCGATCGATTTTCTGGAGAAGCTACCGGGGGTTAATCCGAATATGATCGGCGCCACCGGAGCATCGGGCGGCGCCACGCAAACCTACAACGTCTCCGCGGTCGACGACCGAATCAAGTTTTCCGCGCCGGCCAACATGGTCTCGCTGATCATGCAGGGCGGGGGGCTGTGCGAGAACGCGCCCGGCCTGCGGCTGGACACCAATAATGTCGAGATTGCAGCCATGATGGCGCCGCGCCCCATGATCATGTCAGCATCGACCGGCGACTGGACGCGCAACATGCGTACGGAAGAGTATCCCGCGGTGCGCGCGATTTACGATCTCTATGACAAAGGTGGCGACGTTGAAATGTTTTTCCAGGACGCGCCGCACAATTACAACAAGCCCAATCGAGAGGCCACGTATGCCTTCTTCGGCAAGCACGTGCTGGGAGAAACGGATGCCTCCAAACTGAAGGAACGGTCTATCCAGATGGAGAAGCTGCAGAACATGATGGTTCTGCACAATCGAACGCTGCCCGCTAACGCCGTGACCTTCGCGCAACTATTCGAGGAATGGACTCGCTTCGCCAAGGAACAGGCCTCCGGTTTCCGCGAGCGCCTTACCGCGGCGCTGGCGGCGGAGTGGCCTTCGGAGGTAGTCAGCGAAGGGACAGGCGAGCGCATCGCATTGGGCCGCCCTGGGAAGGGTGACCGCATCCCCGCCATTTGGATCAAAGGCTCGAATCCGCCGGCGCTGGTGATTCATCCGGAGGGCGCGGAAGCGGCGCGCAAAGATCCGGCAGTCGCGCGCCTGCTCCAGGCGGGCCGCGCGGTTCTGCTGATCGATGCCTTTCAGACCGGCTCTGCCAAGGCTCCGCGCGACCGTTCGGTGAAGATGTTCCTCACCTTCAATAAGACTGACGATGCCAACCGCGTGCAGGATATCCTCACCGCGTTGGCTTGGCTGAAGCAGTCGAAAACCCAGTTGATCGGATTGGGAAAAGCCGCGATCTGGACTGAATTCGCGGCTGCGGTCGCGCCGGTCGCGGTCGACTTGCGGGCCGATCTCGCGGGTTTCCAGGGCACCGACGAAGAGTTCGTGAAAGAATTCTTCGTCCCGGGCATTCAACGCGCCGGCGGTCTGCGCGCGGCTCGCGCGCTGGTGAAATAGGCGGCCCGTGGGGCCGCCCTACAATTCCATCCGCTCCAGCTTGCGGTAGAGCGTCTTGCGTTCGATGCCGAGGATCTTGGCGGCGCGGGTCTTGTTGCCGTTAGTGGCCGTCAGCACGCGGCGGATCTGGTCGGTCTCGGCCTCGGCCAGCGATTCGTTGCCATGATCGCGGGAATCCATCTGCTCGATTGCGGCCTCGACAACCGCTTTATCGATGCGGCCGCCCGGCGCCAGGATCGTCAACCGCTCCATTAGGTGCTGGAGCTGACGGATATTGCCGGGCCAGCTGTAGTCTTCCAGCGCCTTGACGCCGCTGTCGGTGATCTTGGTGTTAAGTCCGTAGCGCTCGTTATAGCGCTTCAAAAAGTAATGCGTCAACAGTGGAATGTCGCTGGTCCTCTCGCACAGCGGAGGCACAGTCAGCCGCACCACATTCAGGCGGTACCACAAGTCCTCGCGGAACTTGCCCTCTTCCACCATCTTTTGCACGTCTTTATTGGTGGCGGCGATCACGCGCACGTCCACTTTCTTGGCGCGCGCGGAACCCAGCGGGCGGATTTCGCGTTCCTGCAAAAAACGCAGCAGCTTGAGCTGGAAGCCGAGGTCGATATCGCCGATCTCATCCAGGAACACGGTGCCATTGTGAGCTGCTTCGAACACGCCCATGCGATCGCGGTCGGCCCCGGTGTAGGCGCCCCGCAGTGTCCCGAACAGTTCGCTCTCGAGCAGCGACGGTACGATCGCGCCGCAATCCACCGGCACAAACGGTTGTTGCGCGCGTTTGCTGTTGCGATGAATCATGCCCGCGATCAGTTCCTTGCCGGTGCCCGTCTCGCCTTCGATCAGCACGGTGGCGTCGGTGGGCGCGACGCGCGAAAGCGTCTTATAGATCTCGACCATCCGCGGCGAGCTGCCGATCATTTCCGTGTCCGGCAGATCATCGATGGACGCCGCGTCGTTCTCATCCTCAACCGCGTCCAATGATTTTTCCGCGCGCCGGATCGTCTCGATCATCTGCGCCATCTCGAACGGCTTCGCAAGATACTCGAATGCTCCGCCCTCGGTCGCCGCCATCACCGTTTCCATACTGCCGCGGCCGGTCATCAGGATCACGGCACAGTCTGGATTCTGTTTACGCGCGGCGTGAAGCACATCGATGCCGGTGCGCTCGTCCAGATAAATGTCGGAAATAACGATGGTGTAGGGCTCGGCCGCCAGCCGCTCGATCGCTTCGCGCGTGGAGGCGACCGCTTCAGGCTGATAGCCCTCCAGTTCCAGTACGGTCACCATAGTGTTCCGTACCGAGGGATCATCCTCGACGATCAATAGCTTCTGCAATGCTGCTCCTCGGGACCCTGCTCTTTAAAACCATGGTAAAGCACGAGCCCTTTCCCGGCTCGCTGGTCACTTCCATCCGCCCGCCATGATTAGTGATGATCTGCTCAACAATAGAGAGACCGATGCCGGTGCCCACCTCACCCGATTGCTCGGCGCGCTGCGTCCGATAAAACTTCTTGAATATATTCTTAATTTCTTTCGCGTCCATGCCGATTCCCTGGTCGCGCACCGAAATTCGAAGCTCTTCACCGTTTCGTTCCGCAAATATCGAGACCCGAGTTTCTCCCGGAGAATATTTTACGGCGTTGGTCAGCAGATTATAGAACGCGTATTCCATCAGCTCACGATCTCCGGTCAGCGTTCCTTCTATCGGCGTTTCGAGCGACAAACTGATATGCTTCCGGTTGGCGAGCGGCTCTACGCGCCGCATGCAGGTGTCGATCAAGTCCGCCGCCTCGAACACGTCGCGCTTCAATTCCATCTGGCCTTCCGCCAGGCGCTCGACGTCGAGGAAGGTCTGTATCAGGCGGGCCAGGCGTTTCGACTCGGAGTTGATCATCTCACTCAACTGCTTCTGCTTGGCCTCCGGCAGCGAGTAGTTGGTCATGATCTCGCTCGATCCCTGGATGGCCGTCAGCGGCGTGCGCATCTCGTGCGCGGCCCAGTGGATAGCCTCCTGATAGCGCGACTTCTCGGATTCACTGCGCCGTAGTTGGCGGCGCACGAAGAAATGCTGATAGGTGGCCGCACCCGCGCTCGCCAGCCATGCCACAGCCGCCGGACCGAAGAGGGGGAACACCACGCCTCTGCCGAAGAACAATATGGGCGCGGCGAGGGCCGCAATCACGATCACGACCGCGACCGCGTACGCCGTCCATCCGGAAAACAGTGCGAACGCCAGGCCCGCGCCCGCCGTGAATAATACCGATAATCCCAGGGGCGCCAAATTGCCGGCGCGCCGCAGGAAATCGCCGAGCGCCATGGTCTCGAAAGCATGTGCGTGAACTTCGACACCGGGAACGTTCACGCCCTGGGGATTCAGCAGGCGATCCCGGGCCGCCGAGAGCGCGGTCACGCCCAGGAATATTGTCTTGCCGCGTAGGTATTCCGCATTCTCCTTCACGTGGAGTGCGGACACGGTGCGAATTCCAGTCGACAGATAGTGAATCATCATGGGCCGCCCGGCAGCGGCCCGCGCCGCGGGGATCACGGTACTGCCCACTGTAACGTCGTCCGGCGATTCTATAATCTCCTGTCCGCGCGAAATGCGAAATGCTTCTAAGGCCAGCGCCCAACGCCGTTGATGATTGGCCGTCGCCTCGAGCGACACCTCGCGGCTCACACCGTCGAACCGATCGACTTCGGGATGCACATGGCCCACGGCCGCCGCCGCGCTCGCAAATCGCGGCAGAGGGTCTTCCCACGCTCCGTCAACCAAATCACACGGAAGTACCAGGTTCTTGGTGTCATGAAGGGCAGCTTCGAGGCGCGTATCTTCGCCGTCATCGCCCTTGTCGCTCAGAATCACGTCGAGCGCGACGGCTTTGGGTTGCGCTGCGTCGATCTGTTCCAATGCGTCTGTAAGGATCGGCCGGATGCTGCGCATGCCGCCGCGCGCCCTTAGCGTGGCCTCGTCGATGGCTACTACGACCGCTTCAGGATCGAGTGAAACGTACTTGGCGTCACTGAGGCGCGTCATCAAGTCGTAGGCGTAGTGATCCACGCGCGCTGCCAGCGCGGTCCAACCCGCCAGCGTCCCAGCGGCAAAGCATACGGCCAGCACTGCAATGTAAACGAGATTGCGCCTACTTGCCAACAAGCTTCTCGATCTCTTCGGCTTCTTTGGGCAGGGGGGAGCTAAGCACCTCGGCGCCGGTTGCCGTAACCAGCACCGTATCCTCGATGCGAACTCCGAGGTTCTCCTCCGGAAGGTAGATGCCGGGTTCGATGGTGATCACCATGCCCGGCTCCAGCCGCGTATCGAAACTGCCGGGGTCATGCACTTCCAGGCCCACGAAGTGCCCCAGCCCATGCACGAAATATTTACCCAGTGGCGCCCCGTGCAAATCCTTGCCATGCGTGTTGATGTAGTCCATCGCGATTTTGCGCAGACTGGTGGAACTGTCGCCCAGCAGCGTCATGCCGGGCTTGGCAGCCGCAATAGCTGCCTTCTGCGCCGCCAATACGATGTCGTAGATCTCTCTCTGCCTTGGCGTGAACTTGCCATTCGCCGGGATCGTGCGCGTGACGTCGGTGGTGTAGCCCGCGTATTCGCCGCCCACATCCATCAATACCAGGTCGCCGGATTCGATCCGCCTCTGGTTCGCCGAGTAGTGCAGCACCACGCTGTTGGATCCGCTGGCCACGATGGGCGTGTAGGCGCTGCGCTCGCAGCCGAGTTCCAGATAAGTTTCCAGCATAGTCGCCGCGATCTGATATTCGATCAGGCCAGGCTTCATACGCTTCCAGGCCGCACGATGGGCCGCGACCGTAGCTTCCGTTGCCTTGCGGATCAGCGCAATTTCCGCCGCCGACTTCCGCAGACGAAATCGCGCGATCGGATCCGCCGCGTCGCGCCGCTCATGCAATGGAGCCAGCCGCGCCAGATCTCGGGCCTGCGCATCGCTGCCTAGCGCATAGATGGCTTCCGCTGATTCCATGGCTCTCACAAACTGCGTTTCAAGCTGGGCCCGCGGCAGCACCTTATCGAAGCCGGCCTTTTGCGCCGCGTCTTTTTCGTCCGGTCCGGTGGTGCGGCCATTGTAGGTCTCGCGATTCGCCACCCGTGGCGGCAGAAACAGGATTTCGTCTTTGGGAGTCAGCAGCAGCGCAGCGCCCGGCTCGTGCCAGCCAGTCAAGTAAGCGAAGTTGGCTTCCTGGTAAAACGTATCGTGCAGATCCGAGGGGTCCGTCGCGCCCATCAGTACTAGCACGCCGTCGAGCGATTTGCGTAGCTCCGCCCGCCGTTGGCGATATTCCGCCGACGGAATCGTCTGCGCCTGGGCAAGTTCCAGCGCCGCCAAACCCAGGATGATCCAGTACGCCGCGCGCGTCACAAACAATAGTGTACCTGCGCTGGTGGGTCGTTAACTTTTAATCTGGGCTCCACGGTTGTCTCGTCGAATGTTCAGACCGGGAACAGTAGTGGAACTCTCAGCATCACCGGAATACCCTATGGAGGTGGCGCCCAAGTAATGCTACCGGGCCCGATCTCAGGGCCGTACTTCGCCACGCTTGCGCCCTAGAGCAAGTCTGCAGCGCCCCGCCCGATGTAGGAAATCATGCGTCCGGCAGCGAACTGATCGCGGCGGTAGGAATGAAACAGGTGGACGTCGCACTTGGTGCAACCACCAAGGACATCGATGCGTTGCTCCGCGACGCCCGCATCCAGCATCTGGCGGCGGTTGATGGCAGCGAGATCGATGCGCGCGGCTCGTTCCAGGCCAAATTGCCGCGCGACGTCCGCGCCTACTTCGTAACAGCACTCGCCGATGCCCGGCCCGATGGCAGCGTAGACGTCCGCTGCTTCCGTGCCATAGAGCTGGTGCATTTCTCTTAGCGTGCGGATCACGATACGCGCCGCCGTGCCGCGCCATCCGGCATGCACCGCCGCTACGGCGTGATTTCGCTCATCAGCCAGAAGGATGGGGTAACAATCCGCGGTGCGAACCGAAACCGCAACGCCCCGGTTTGCGGTCACCAGCGCATCGCCTTCACCGGCGCATCCGATCTGCTCCCCAAGCAACACCGACCCGGAGTGGATCTGTTTCAGGCTAGCCATGTTTTCCTGGGACACCAAGTCGGCGCGAGTGCCAAATCCATGGTGCAGCCACTTCAACTGGATGAGCAGCGACGAGTACAGCACGCGAGTCTAGTCGATTGCCCGATCCAGCAGCAGCGAGAGGTGGCGCGTCTTTTGATCCACGCGCTCCTTGAGGGAAGACAGTTCGCGCTCGATGGCGCCCAGGCGGTCCGCCATATGGAGACATGCCAGCACTGCAATGCGCTGCGCATCCATGTTGCCGGCACGCTGCGCGATGGACGTCATCAGTTCATCCACTGTATGCGCCAGCGTCTCTACTTCGCCAGCCTCATCGGTGGCCGCAAGGGTATAGGTTTGGTTGAAGATGGTGACGCGCACCGTCTTGCGTTCCGCTCCCGAGTCCATTCCGGCGCCTCCAACTCTACTGGCCGCTCAGTTGATCCATCTGCCCCAGCAGTTTTTCGATGCGCACGCGAACCTGCTTGCGCTCCACTCGTAAACCATCGATTTCCGCGCGCAATCGCTCGGCTTCGGCGGCCGCTTTCTTGAGCGGAGCCAACTCCGCCATCGCCACGCGCGCTTCGGCGAGATCGCTCAACGCCGCGTCGCGCTCCGCCTTCAAGGTTGCCACCAACTCGACTGCGCGGCGAATTCGCTCTTCGAGATTCGCCAGCGAATCCAGTTCGGATTCAGATTGCGGCATCGACATGGCGATCCATTAGGCGGCCTTCTGGGGCGCGGCCTTTTCGAGCGCAGCCTTGGCCTGGTTAACCAGCGCGCCAAACGCCGCCGGATCGGTCAGCGCCATGTCGGCCAGCACCTTGCGGTTCAGCTCCACGCCGGCTTTCTTGAGGCCATCCATGAACTTGCTGTAGGATATTTCGGCTGCCCGGCAGGCTGCTCCAATGCGCACAATCCATAGCGATCGGAAATCGCGCTTCTTGAGGCGGCGGCCCTTATAGCCGTAGCGCAGAGACTTCTCGACCGCCTCCTGCGCCGAACGGTACAGTTTGCTCTTGGTGAGGAAAAAACCCTTGGCAAGGGTAAGTGTCTTCTTGCGGCTATTGCGCCGCTTGGAACCACGTTTGACTCTTGGCACGTTTCATCTCCTTGGGTCTTAGCCCGGGTTTTACCCCATGTGATAGTTGCTGGCGAAGCAGGCACGTGCGGCGCACTGTCCACCAAAATCATTTTCGCTCTTCGACTACCGGCGAGCCGGCAACCGGGAGCAGCCCCGCGGGGCTAATACGGAATCATACGGTGGATCTCAGGCGAGTTGGCCGGATCGGCTATCGACGACTGTCCCAACCGGCGCTTCCGCGTGCGCGACTTCGAAGTCAGGATATGACGGGCAAATGCATGCCGGCGTTTAATTTTGCCGGTACCCGTCTTCTTGAACCGTTTGGCCGCACCCTTATGGGTCTTCAACTTTGGCATATAAACTTTCCTGGGTGTGATCGGCCATCCGCTGCTTAGGGACAACCTTTTTGATGGTAACACAGCGGTATGCGCTGCCGCACGCCGCAGTCTTGTCGCACATAAGATGAGCTGGAGAGTAGACTCCGCATGCGGGGGATTGACTATCAGCCGGAACAGATCCGAGCGTTTTTGGAATGCAGCGACGAGGTGCGCGACTGCCATACCGGCCACGGAATGCTCCTCGCGTGAGACCAGATTCATCATTACGTCACGGCTCAGGTCAACCTCGGCAGCAATGGCGCTAAAGACGATGACTTAAGCTGACGCACCCATCCGGAGAATCGTCAGGCGTCACCCCATGATCGTCAGCTACAATGGAGTTGATGGGAAGCAAGTTGCGGCAAGTTTTTTCTACGCTCTTTGTTCTGACGCTTCTCCTCTGCATGGGTACTCTTATTGAAGATACCCACGCGCAGCCCTTCCACGTACGGGCGACTACCGAAGCGATCCGGACCTGCGGCATACCGGCATCCGCTGCGACCACGATCGTTCCGGCGACCGTAAAGCTGTGGGCGATCATCAGCACAGACGCAGTAGCCTCAGCACGCCGTTCGTGCAGGCGGCTCAAGCCGTGCTCATCAACATCATCGGATGCCGGTGGTCTTACCCCTGCGTCAGGAAATCCCCGTTCTCCACCCGTGGCCTAGGCGAGTCCGTTAAACATCAGAGAACTTGCAGGAATCGTCAATCTCGGACGATCCTTGCCCCAAAACGATTGACTTGCATGGAGTGCAATATGAACAATTCCAATAAAAAGAAGATGGCGTCCGCGCGGGAAGAACATAGAGTCAGCGATCCCGCGCAGAGAGCGACTACCAGTCAGCAGATCCTTCTCACGTTGAAGTTGATTGGCATCGTAGGATTGGTCGGCGGACTACTCTGGGCCCTCGACAACATCCGCGTGCAATAACAGATTCCGCCAAGGGATACTTCAGGAAACGGAGCGGCGATGTATGGGTATTGCATCTGATTTTGTACTCATCGTTCTCGCCGGGCTCGCCGGAGGCTTGGTCGCGCGCGCACTCCGCCTTCCTCTGCTTGTGGGATACGTAATTGCCGGGGTACTCGTGGGTCCGAACACCGTTGGCCCCACCGTGATTCAGGTGCACGAAATCGAACTCCTGGCAGAAATCGGTGTGGCGCTTCTCCTATTCTCCCTGGGACTGGAGATTTCACTCCGAGACCTCCAACCGGTACGAAAAGTTGCGCTGCTCGGCGGGCCCGTCCAAATTGTCGTAACCTGCGGAGCCGCCGCGTTCGCGGCGTCCAAGGTCCTGGGAGTCCCGCTCAACGAGGCAATCTGGCTCGGAGCTATGATCTCCCTCTCCAGCACCATGGTGGTCCTTAAGACCCTATCTGCCGCCGGAGTCACTTCGACACTGGCGAGCCGGGTCATGATTGGGCTGCTGGTGATCCAGGATCTGGCGGTGATTCCCATGCTCGTGGTTCTACCGCAACTGGGAGCGCTTGAGGGAATTTTTCCGAAGCTGCTTCATGCAACTGTAATTGCCGGCGCTCTCCTGGGGGCGGTCATAGTCGTCGGAACTCGCCTGCTGCCCTGGCTCCTTACCAAGATCCTATCGTGGGGATCGCATGAGTTGTTTTTGGTAGGCGTGGTCGCTACTGGAGTGGGCGTAGGATTCGCCACCTACAGCGCTGGGCTGTCCTTCGCGCTCGGTGCGTTCATTGCGGGGATGGTCTTAAGTGAGTCGGAACTCAGCCACCAAGCGCTGAGCGATGTTATTCCGTTACGGGACATCTTTGGGTTACTGTTCTTTGTGACAGTCGGAATGCTGTTTGATCCCCGCTTCGTGCTGACGCACGCGGGACAAATTGCGCTGTTTGTGGGCTTGATCGTTGTAGGCAAGGCCCTTATTGTGGGCGGGATCACAAGAGCCTTCGGGTACGTGAACATGGCTCCCTGGATCGTTGGACTGGGCCTATCGCAAATCGGCGAATTCTCTTTCGTTCTGGCCAGAACGGGACTTGGCGCCGGTCTCCTCTCCAAATCCACCTACGACCTCGCTCTGACCTGCACCGTGCTGACTATGGCGATCTCGCCGATGGTTTCAAGCACCGCCTTGCCCATCGGAAGAGCATGGCGTCGCTGGAGGAAGCAAGATGTCCTCGCTATGCCAGCAAAACTGCCCAATACCGCTCTAGCCGATCATGTCGTTGTCGCCGGGTACGGCCGCAACGGAAGGGCAGTGACACGCGTTCTTAGGGCAGCGCATATTCCCGTAGTTCTGGCTGAATGGGATCATTCGGCATTCAGTGATGCCAGTACACAAGGGCTAGAGACCATTTGGGGCGACATCGCTCAAGACGTGATCCTGCATGCAACCGGTATCGAGAATGCGCGCATGATCATCTTGACGGTTCCCGATCACAGCACGATCCGCCTGGCAGCTACTCGGGCGCGCGCGCTCAATCCACAAATCATCATCATCGCCAGAGCGGTGCTCGAACGCAACGTGCCCGAACTGCGCAGCGCGGGCGTAGACCGTGTGATCCAACCGGAGTTTGAGGGAGGAGTGGAGATCGTCCGCCAAGCCCTTGTTGCCTGGGACTACGACCGTTCCGAGGCTTGGCGTCTCATCAAACTCTTCCGTGCCGAACTGTACGGGACAAAGACCTCGGCCCTGGAAGAACGCGCTCCATAATGGCTGGCATTCCAGTTCTAGTTCGGCGCCTGCACCGGGAACTTCGCATCCGGCCATTTCGCGGCGAACTCCTTGGCATGGGTGTTGCAGACCTGTTCGGGATTCGATCCCCGCGGCTCATTCTCCCCGAAAAACTTGTAGTCCGTCTCCCACAGGGCGGGCTGCTTGCAGTGGTCGCACTTGTTGAGCGGATTCGCGTGGATGGCCGTGATTCTGTGGCCGTAAGATTCTGACATGAGGCTCCTTCGAACTCGATTAGGGTTCTCAGGGACCCTAGTTGAGCGTAGCACGGCAGCCAATGCGAGACATGACCGGTGCGGCAATTTTCATCTCCCCGCCCCGTTGTATACTGCGTTCCATGAAGGAAACGTCCATCACTCGCCGCACCATTCTGGCCGGCGCAACTCTGATTCCGCTGTCGGCGATAAGACGCGCCGAAGCCCAGCCTGCAACTGCAATCGCGCCTGCGATGAACGCGGAGCAGCGGAAAATTTTGGACGCTTTCATTGACCGCATCATCCCCAAAGACGAACTCGGCCCCGGCGCCGTCGAGTGTGGCGTGGGCGATTACATTGACCGCTGCCTGGCCGACTATCTTGCCGCCGAGAAACCGCTGTTCCTCGACGGGCTCGCCAGCCTGGATGTCTTCGCGCTCCGCACCCAGGGCATCGCCTTCGCCAGCCTGACCGCCGACAAACAGGATGCCGTCCTCACTGCCATCGACAGCAACCAGGCGCCCAACCTGCGCGGCTTTTTCAATCGCGCGCGCCGCCTCATACTCGAAGGAATGTTCGGCGATCCGGTCTATGGCGGCAATAAGAACTTCGCCGGCTGGGATCTCATCCGTTATCCTGGTGCCAAACTCGCCGTTGGCCCGGAAGACCAGAGCATGAAGACTCCCCCCAAGCCCTTCCGCAGGGAACTTTTCGGAGCCGCAGGCGAAAATCATGGCCACTAATCTCAAGCCCGTCGATGTGGTGGTAGTGGGACTCGGCGCGGCTGCGGGCGTTGCGGTGCTGCCCCTGACGCGCGCCGGCATTAAGGTCACCGCGCTCGAAGCCGGCAGTTGGATGCAGCCCAGCGATTTCAAGGCCGACGAGATTCACAACAATGTGCGCCGCCGCGTGACAACGGGCACCAAAGTCTGGGACGAGATCCCCACCTTCCGAACTAGCCCCGATGAGCGCGCCCGTCAGGGAGCCGCGCCTACCATGATGAACGCGGTCGGTGGGACGTCCATTCATTACTACGCCAACAGTTGGCGCTTTCATCCGTGGGATTTCAAGGTGCGCTCGGAGACTGTCCGGCGCTACGGCGCGAGCGCGATTCCCAAAGGTTCGACGGTCGAAGACTGGCCCCTGACTTACGACGATCTCGAACCGTTCTACGACACCATCGAATATGAAATTGGCGTCTCCGGCAAGGCTGGCAATCTGCAGGGGAAGATCGATCCCAAGGGCAACGTCTTTGAAGGCGCACGTCGCCGTGAGTATCCCATGCCGCCGCTGCGCGACACCGACTTCACAGACATGATGCAGGCCGCCGCGCGCAAGGCCGGATTCAATCCGCATCGCTCGCCCGCCGCCATCAATTCGCAGCCGCGCAATGGCCGTTCGGCCTGCGCCTATCACGGCTATTGCGACACCGGCGGATGCCACGTCAAAGCCAAGAACTCGACCGCGGTTACGACCATCCCCGCCGCGCAGAAAACCGGAAACCTGACTATTGTCGAACGTGCTCACGTCACGCGCATACTTACCGACGACAACGGCAAGACCACCGGAGCGCTTTACATCCGCGACGGCCAGGAATTCTTCCAACCCGCCAAGGTAGTGCTGCTCGCGTCCTACACTTATGAAAACGTGCGCATGATGCTGCTGTCGAAATCCAAAGCGTTTCCCAACGGACTGGCGAACAATCACGGCCAGGTCGGCAAGCACTACATCGGCCACTGGGCGAATCGCGAAGTCACCGGGCTATTCCCTGTCGACCTGAACATTTGGTACGGAGCCAACGCGCAGGGCGTGGTGGTCAACAACTGGGCTGAGGACAATTTCGATCACACCGGAGTCGGTTTCATCGGCGGCGCCAGCCTCACCGTGAATCATGAAGTGCACCCGATTGCGGCCTCTGCGATGCCCACCTTTGGACGCGCGCCGCAGTGGGGTTCCAAGTGGAAGAAGTTCGTCAGTGAAAACGCCGGGCGCTGGCTGGGGGTCTACGCGCAATGCAATTCCCTGCCCTACGAAAACACTTGGCTGGATCTCGATCCTGAAGTGAAGGACCCGCTCGGCGACCCGGTCTGCCGCATCACCAGCGGTCCCAAAGTGAACGAGCCGCGCGCCAGTGCCTACGCCGCGAAAAAGGCTGAAGAGTGGTTCCGCGCCGCCGGAGCGATTGATGTCATCACCGTCCCCAACACCCAGGGCCCCAATCTTTCGACGCATGCCACGGGTGGCACTCGCATGGGCCAGAAGGCTGAATCAAGCGTGGTCGATCCCTACGGCTTCGCGCACGAATCGCCGAATCTCGGTATTCTGGGCGGATCTACGCTTGTGACGCACGGCGCGCGCAACCCGACGCTCACGATTCAGGCCTTGGCGTGGCGTACCGCCGAGCACCTGGTCAAGAACTGGAAGTCGATCGGAGGGTGAGGCCGCTAAAGCAGCGGCGTGGCCCTGCAGTCATGAAAAAAAATGGAAGTGCGCACCAAAGAGCCGCCGAAGAACGTACCGGGGGTGGGCTACTAGTGCGAGCCGTCATCAAGGCTAAGAATCGCCATCGCCTTCCGCGCCGAGCGAGTACAAACGCCCTTCCTTGCATCGCCCCTGCCTGCATGATTTAAACTTTTGCGCCACATTCCTTACGGACGAATTACGGACGGCGTGCGTGGCGAAGCCAGGCAGACAGCGTTACGATATGATAAAGAGCGTGGATCTTTTTACCCGGGGGGACGGATTGCCGGGGTCCTGTGAGCGACTGAGGGGATCTTTCCATGGAAAAACAAGCGCAAAACATACAAGAAGCATTTCTAAACAACGCGCGCAAAGACAAGACGTTTCTGACAATTTACCTGATGAGCGGCGTGAAGCTTTCCGGGCGAATTAAGAGCTTCGACAAGTATTCAGTGGTGCTTGAAACCAACAGTCAAGAGCAACTGATTTTTAAGCACGCGATTTCTACCGTCGTCGTCTCGAGGCCCTACCATTCCGCGCCGCAAAGCAATGCCGCGACGGTGGGAACACATGTCGCCCCGGGCGCGCCGGGTGGCGACGAGCATCACTAGACACGCCCTTGCCAGCTTCCCAAGAAGTTGCGATCCTGGTCGGTCTGAATCTCACGGGCCGGGGCACGCAGCG
>Ga0068857_100001848_pt1 | contig 17048 bp, 16 predicted proteins | sample KBSCornC72_FD_66591 | JGI IMG/M metagenome (GOLD analysis project Ga0068857, IMG submission 66591) | Corn rhizosphere microbial communities from Kellogg Biological Station, Michigan, USA - KBS Corn C7-2 | ecosystem: Host-associated > Plants > Roots > Rhizosphere > Soil ...
GCGGTCTCGCTGCTCAAGAAGCAGAACGCGAGCATCGGCGAGTACTGGTCGGACTACACCAAGGAGGTGCAGTCGTTCGAGGCCGGCTCGACGGTGATCGGGACCACCTGGCAGGTGATCGCGAACCTCATCCAGGCGGATGCCAAGGTCGACGTGAAGACCATCGTGCCCAAGGAGGGCAGCACCGGCTGGTCGGACACCTGGATGATCTCGTCGAAGGCCAAGCATCCGAACTGCATGTACCAGTGGATGAACTGGATCACCTCCGCCAAGGTCAACGCCCAGGTCGCCGAGTGGTTCGGTGAGGCGCCGTCGCAGACGAAGGCCTGCAGCGAGACCTCCGACCCGACGTTCTGCGACACGTATCACGCGACCGACGCGAGCTACGCGGCGCAGATCCACTACTGGACGACGCCTCAGAAGGCCTGCGTCGACGGCTCGGGCAAGACCGACTGCACCGCCTACTCGGAGTGGACGACGAAGTGGCAGCAGATCAAGGGATGACCTCCCGCGCACCGTCGCGGCGGGGCCCGGTCTCGGCGTTCTTCGCCGGCCGGCCCCGCCTGCGGCTGGGCGTACTGCTGACGCCGCCGCTGCTCTGGCTGCTGGTCGCCTATCTCGGATCGATCGCGGTCCTGCTGGTGACCGCATTCTGGAGCGTCAACGGCTTCACGGGCGCGGTGCAGCCCGACTTCACGCTCGCCAACCTGCAGAACCTGGTGAGCGATCCGCTGTACCGCGAGGTGGCTCTGCGTACCCTGCTGGTCGCGCTCGGCGTGACGGTGATCGACGCGGTGGTCGCGTTCCCGATCGCGTTCTACATGAGCAAGGTCGCGTCGCCGCGCGCTCGGATCGCGCTGCTGGTCGCGGTGACCACCCCGCTCTGGGCCAGCTACCTGGTCAAGGCGTACGCCTGGCGCATCCTGCTCGAGCCGAACGGCCCGATCGACATCGTCACCGGCGGCCACAGCCCCGGGTACGGGCTGCCGGCCACGGTGATCACGCTGGCCTATCTGTGGCTGCCGTACATGATCATCCCGGTGTTCGCGGGCTTCGACCGGGTGCCCGACTCGCTGTTCGAGGCGAGCGCGGATCTCGGAGCCGGAACCGGACGCACGGTGCGGTCGATCGTGCTCCCGCTGGTGTTCCCGGCCATCGCCGCCGGGTCGATCTTCACCTTCTCGCTGAGCTTCGGCGACTACATCGCCGTCACGATCGTCGGCGGCAAGACTCAGCTGCTCGCGAACCTCATCTACGGCCAGCTGGTCACCGCGAACAACCAGCCGCTGGCCGCGGCTCTGTCGATCGTGCCGCTCGTGGCGATCATCCTGTACCTGTTGGCGATGCGCCGCACCGGAGCCCTGGAGAACGTCTGATGGAGCTGCCCCGCTCTCTGCGCATCACCCTGCGGATCTTCATGATCCTGGGGCTCGTCGTGCTCTACGTGCCCCTCGCGCTCATTGTCGTCAACTCCTTCAACGCCTCGCGCACCTTCGCCTTTCCGCCCACCGGATTCACCGTCGAATGGTGGATCGCCGCCGCGCACAGTTCGGGCGCCCTGCGCGCGCTCGGCACCTCGGTGATCGCGGGTCTCGGCGCCACAGCGATCGCGTTGGTGCTCGGCACCATGGCGGCGTTCGCCGTACAGCGGTACCGATTCTTCGGCAAGCAGACCATCAACTTCCTGGTCGTGCTGCCGATCACCCTGCCCGGCATCGTGACCGGCATCGCGCTCAACGCCACGTTCGTCTCGGTGCTCGGCCCCGCGGGCGTCGCCCTCGGGATCGGCACGGTCATCATCGGCCATGCCACCTTCTGCATCGTGATCGTCTACAACAACGTGCAGGCGCGCCTGCGCCGCACCGGCGTCTCGCTCGAGGAGGCGTCGTCGGACCTGGGCGCGACCACCTGGCAGACCTTCCGCTACGTGACGTTCCCGAGCATCCGAGGGGCGCTTGTCGCCGGGGCCCTGCTCGCCTTCGCCCTGAGCTTCGACGAGATCGTGGTCACCACGTTCACCGCGGGCGCCGAGGTGCAGACGCTGCCGATCTGGATCTTCGGCAACCTGTTCCGCCCGAACCAGGCGCCGGTGGTCAACGTGGTGGCGGCGGTGCTGACCATCGTGGCGATCGTGCCGGTGTGGCTCTCGCAGCGGGTGGACCGCGACTCGGTGACCAGCCGGGTGTGACCAGCTACTCGACCTCTAAGAGGCGGTAGCAGCGCTTCAGCCGGGCGCGCCACCAGGTGTCGCGATCCTGGCTCGCCGCGTCGTCGCGGAGGGCCCGCTCATCCACCTCGGCCCGGCGCACCTCGATCGCTCCGTCGACGGCGACCAGGGGCTCCACGGCCACGTCGCGCTCGAACAGCCCCACCGTGGCGAGGCCGCAGTCGTAGCTCAGCTCCGGGATCGCGGCCGCGAGGTGCGCCCCCATCGAGATGCCCACCGAGGAGTCGAGCGCGCTCGAGACCACGACAGGCAGGCCGGCTTCGGCCACGATCGACAGCGCGCGATGGATGCCGCCCAACGGCTGCGCCTTGATCACCAGCAGGTCGGCGGCCCCGGCACGCGCGACCGCCAGCGGATCGTCCGCCTTGCGCACGCTCTCGTCGGCCGCGATCGGCAGCTGCCAGTCGTGCAGCCGCGCGCGCAGCTCCGCCAGTTCGGCGACGGTCGCGCAGGGCTGCTCGAGGTACTCCAGGTCGAAGCCGGCGAGGGCGTGGGCGGCGTGCTCCGCCTCGTCCACGTTCCAGCCGCCGTTCGCATCCACGCGGATGCGGCCCTCCGGCCCGAGGAACGCGCGCGTCGCCTTCACGCGGGCCACGTCATCCGCCAGCTGCTGCCCCGCCTCGGCCACCTTCACCTTGACGGTGCGCGTGCCGGCGTACCGGGCGAGCACCCCGTCGACCTGGTCGGCGGGCACGGCCGGGAGGGTCGCATTGACCGGGATCCGGTCGCGCACCGCGGTCGGCGGCTCGCGCCAGCCGAAGTCGATCGCCGCGCGGAGCCACGCGCTCGCCTCGACGTCGTCGTACTCGGTGAACGGCGAGAACTCGGTCCAGCCCAGGGGGCCGCGAAACAGCATCGCCTCGCGCACCTCGATCGACCGGAAGCGTGTGACGAGCGGCAGCGCGACCAGGTGGGCGTCGGCGAGGAGCTCATCGAGCGGGGGCAGATCGTCCGGCGACGGCATGGATGACAGTCTGCCGCAGCCCTGCCCACCGCAGCCCTGCCGCGGCGGTTCCCGCGTGGCTAGGCTGACCCCAAGCGCGAAGGGATTCCGATGAGCGTTCCACCTCCGCCCCGACAGGGGACGATGCGTTCGGCCGCGACGTCGTACTCGGTCAACGCGACGCCGCAGCCCCGGCAGTACGGATCCATCCCGGTGCAGGCCGCGGGCAGGACCGAGGTGATCACCCACGCACCGACCCTCGGTCAGTTCTGGCGCAGCGACGTCCGGCACACCACCGGCGCGAGGCGTCCGCGCTGGGCCGGTCTGACCGCGTTCTGGCTGGGGCTGGCCTCGATCGCGTTCCTGTTCATCGGGGGTGCGATCGGCTTTGCGGTGATCCGGGACATCGCCTTGCCCCTGAGCGTCGTCGCCGGCTTGTTCGCTCTCATCGCCATCATCGCCGGGGTCGGCCGTGTGCTCGGATGGTTCGGGCTGATCTTCGCGTTGATCGGGAACGCGTTCGTCATCGCCTGGCTGGTCTCGGTCTTCGGCTAGCCGTGCGGGCGTCGCCCTAGGCTGGATGCCGTGGATGAGCCGACCTCGCAGCCAGCGCAGCCCGAGCAGCCAGCGCAGCCCGAGCAGATCGCCGGCCTCGAGCCGGGCATGACGATCGTGCGCCGAGTGCGCGGCCCCCGCCGCTGGCCCGGGATTCTCTCCGGCATCCTCGCACTGGCCATGCTGGCCTCGACAGCGCTCGGGATCCAGTTGGCGTCCCGCAACGAGCTCACGCTCTCGACCTCCTGCGCCTATGCGGCGATCGCGTTCAGCGTGGCCGCGCTCGTGCTCGGTCTGATCGCGATCGCGAAGCGGTGGGGGCGCGGCGCCGGGATCGCCGGAGCGGTGGTCGCCGTGCTCGGCAATCCGCTGGTGCTGCTCTACGGCCTGAGCGCGCTGGGCGGATCCTGATGGGTGGATCCTGATGGGCGGCTCCCGGCGGTGAAGCGGCTGCGCGTCGTCGCGCCGGGCGACGGAGTCTTCGCCGCCTTGCGTGAGGCGCTCGCGGGCGGCGACGCGATCCTGGTCTCCGGTTCGGCCGGTGGGACACCGCCGGGCCTACCGTCTCGCGTCGAGCAGCGCGTCGCCCTGGTCGTCGAGACCAGCGGATCCACCGGGCGCCCGAAGCGTGTCCAACTGTCGGCCGATGCGCTGCTGGCCAATGCCGCAGCGAGCGAGTCGGCGCTGGGCGGACCGGGGCAATGGGTGCTCGCCCTGCCGACGCACTACATCGCGGGGCTCAACGTGCTTGCGCGGTCGTTGGCCGCCGAGACCGAGCCGGTGACGGTCGCGGGCGAGCATTTCAGCGCATCCGGATTCGTCGATGCGGTGCAGAGGATGTCGCTGCCCGAGCGCTACACGGCCCTGGTCCCCGCACAGCTCGCCACCCTGCTCGACGACGCTGCCGCGAGGGAAGCCCTCGCCGGATTCTCGGCCGTGCTCGTCGGCGGCCAGGCGACGCCGCGGCCGCTGCTCGGCCGCGCGGCGGCCGCCGGAATCCGGGTGCGCCGCAGTTACGGCTCGAGTGAGACCAGCGGCGGCTGCGTCTACGACGGCATGCCGATCGGCACCACGGCGGTCCAGGTCGTCGACGGCGAGGTCTGGCTCGGCGGACCGGGCCTGGCCGAGGGCTACCTGGGCGACCCGGAGCTGACGGCCGAGCGTTTCGTGATCGACAGCGGAGCCAGGTGGTTCCGCACCGCGGACGGCGGGTCGTTCGACGCCGGCGTGCTGACCGTGACCGGCCGTCGCGACGAGGTGCTGATCTCGGGCGGCGTGAAGGTCGCGCTGGCGGCCGTCGAGCGCGTGCTCAGCGAGCAACCCGGTTTGCACGATGCCGTGGTCGTCGCCGTTCCCGACGAGCGCTGGGGCGAGGTGCCGGTCGCGGTGACGGCCTCGACCGCCTTCGATGCGGATGCCGCGACCGCAGCGGTCGCAGCCGAACTGGGCACGCCCGCCCGCCCGGCTCGGGTGCTGACGCTGCCGGCGCTTCCGCTGCTGCCCAGCGGAAAGGTGGATCGGCTCGCGGTGCGGGCGATCGCGCTGCGAGAGAGCCGGCAGGGCGGCGCTCGGTAGACTGCGCGCGTGGCGAAGCAGCAGCGCATGGACCCCAGGAAGATCGAGCGGACGAGGCAGTCGACGTCAGCGACGCCGTCGAAGCCGACATCCGGGCGCAACCGCGGCAGGAGCGGGCACCCGGGCGGCCGCAAGGCCGGCGAGGTGCGGCCGGCCACCCTGCGCACCTGGATCGCGGGAGCCCGGCTGCAGACCCTGCTGCTCGCGGTCGCGCCGGTCGTGCTCGGCACGGGAGCGGCATCCCTGCGGATGATGCACTGGTACGACCACTGGTTCCGCGCCGTGCTCGCCTTGATCGTCGCGCTCGCGCTCCAGATCGGCGTGAACTTCGCCAATGACTACTCGGACGGCATCCGCGGCGTCGACACCAACCGGGTCGGTCCTCCGCGGCTGGTCGGCTCCGGCCGTGCCAAGCCGCGCGCCGTGCTGACGGTCGCGATCGTGTTCTTCGCCATCGCGGCCGTGGCGGGCGGCATCCTGGTCTGGCGGAGCGGGCAGTGGTGGCTGCTCGCGGTGGGCGCTGTCTGCTTGGCGGCCGCCTGGTTCTACACCGGCGGCAAGCACCCATACGGCTACTACGCCCTCGGCGAGGTGGCGGTCTTCGTCTTCTTCGGTGTGGTCCCCGTCGCCGGGACGATGTTCACCCAGACCGGCACCGTCAACATCGAGGCGTGGCTGGGCGGGGTCGCGCTGGGCTGCTACGCCTGCGCCGTGCTCGTCGTGAACAACCTGCGCGACCGGGAGAGGGATGCCGTCAGCCGCAAGCGCACCCTCGCGGTGCTGCTCGGCGATCGACCGACTCGCGCGCTCTACGTCGTGCTGATGCTGGTGCCGATGGGACTGCTGGCGTTCTACACGGTGTTCTACCTCGACGCCGGGTACGTGTTCTTCGTGGCGATCCTGGTGCTGCCGGCGATCGTCATCGTGCTCTTCGCGAAGACGGCGAGCGAATACGTGACGGCGCTGCGGCTCACCTTGTTCTCGGCCTTCGCCTACGGCGTGGCGCTCGCCGCAGCGCTCGCGTTCTAGCGGGGCCCAGCCGGCGAGCTCCACCTTCCATCGGGGGCGTCCGCCTCGTCGACGTCGCTGTCGTCCTCATCGGTGTCGGTGTCGGCCCTCATCAGGACGACTCGGAAGACGATCGCGGCGCCGACGATCACGACGAGCGTCACGGCACCCGCGACGAGCCAGGGAACCACGGTGTTCCTCCTTCAGTGGAGCGCCGACGGCGCGGGTGCGAGCTCGGGTGACAGCTTGACCGCGCCCTCGCTTCTGAAGACTGTCAGATGACGGTGCCCTCCGGCGACGAATCGCGATGAAGATCCGCACAGGAACGGGAAATCGGGGCCGAGCTTGCTCCCACGCGCGGATGATACCGTCGGAGTTGTGCCCCCCGCGAGACCGGCTCTGACGAACCCCGCGCAGGCCCCGACCCCTCCCGCCCGACGGTCGTCGTCCACGTGGGTGAAGCGGGCTCGCAAGGTTGTGCGGCAGCTCCGCCGCGCCGCGCGGCACGAAGTTCACGCCTACTACCGGCGCCAGAGCATCCAGTCGAATGTCGTGTTCTACGAATCGTTCGCGGGCAACGGGATGTTGTGCAACCCGGAGGCGATCTTCCGCGCGCTGCTGGCCGATCCGGAGTTCGCCCATCTCACCCACGTCTGGGCACTGCGCAGCAAGCACGAGAACAGCAACGTGGTTCGTGAGTTTGCGCACGATCGTCGCGTGAAGTTCGTGAGGATGGGGTCGGTCGCCTATTTTCGAGCGCTGACGCGCAGCGGATGGCTGATCAACAACGCCACGTTCCCGACCGAATTCTCGAAGCGGGCCGGGCAGACCTACCTGAACACCTGGCACGGAACGCCGCTCAAGAAGATGGGCTATGACATCAACGATCGCGCTTCGCGGGTCGCCAACGTGGTGCGGAACTTCCTTCAGGCCGACTTCCTGCTGGCAGCCAACCCCTTCATGATCGAGCAGATGTACGAGCGCGCGCACCGTCTCGACAACATCTTCGGCGGCAAGTTCATCGACGAGGGCTATCCGCGCATCGACCTTCAGTTCGTCGATGACGCCGAGCGCGAGGCCCAGCGCGCCCGCGTGGCCGAGGCCCTCGGCATCGAGCTCGGCGGGCGGAGGATCATCCTGTACGCCCCCACCTGGAAGGGCACGAACTTCAATCGCCCCGAGGACGATATCGACGAACTCCTCGAGCGGGTCGCGGAGCTTCGACGCGGGATCGATGAGTCGCGCTACGTGGTGGTGTTGAAGTCCCACCAGGTCGTGCACCGCTACGCCGCCGAACGACCGGGCATGAAGGGTGTGCTCCTTCCCAATGAGCTGCCGACGAACGCGATCCTCTCGGTCAGCGACATTCTGGTCACCGACTACTCCAGCATCTTCTTCGACTTCTTGGCCACGGGCAGGCCGATCGCGTTCCTAACCCCCGACATCGACGACTACGCCGGATATCGCGGGCTGTACTTCGAGCCGGACGAGTGGCCGGGCCCGGTGGTCAGGTCCGTCGCCGAGCTGGTCGAGGCGCTCCGGGATATCGACGCGAACGGTGTCGGCGAGGCGGTCGCCGCCCGGTACCGCTCGATGCGGGAGCGGTTCGTCTCGCGTGAAGACGGCGGGGCGACATCCCGGATCGTCGACATCGTGTTCCGGCGCAGGACCGAGGGGTACCGGGTCGTCGACACGGCGCGGGACGGCAGGACGACCCTGCTGATCAGTGCCGGCGGAATGCGGCCGAACGGCATCACCTCCTCGCTGATCAACCTTCTCAACGCGGTGGACCATGGGCGCTTCGATGTCACCGTCATGTTCCCGAACTCCTACCGGGCAGTCGTCGTCGCCAAGCAGGGCGAGCTGAATCCGCACGCGAGGCAGCTCGCGCGGGTCGGGGGGATGAACGGGTCCAAGCTCACCCATCTGCGGCGCCGGGTCTCGTGGTGGACCCAGAAGCTCGTCTCGCACCGCACCAGCCCGGCCCAACGGCGACTGTGGGATGACGAATGGCAGCGCTGCTTCGGCAGCGCGCGCTTCGACGAGGTCATCGATTTCAGCGGGTACGGGCCGTTCTTCTCCACGCTGGTCCTGCACGCGCCGGACGCCGAGCGGTCCATCTGGCTGCACAACGACATGATGGCGGATGCCCACCGCGTGACCCGGGGGCGCCGCAGGCACCTGCGAGACCTGCGCGGGATCTTCTCGCTGTACCGCGACTTCGATCACCTCGTGTCGGTCTCTGCGTCGCTCAACGACATCAACCGCGCGCGTCTCGCCGAATGGGCGAATCCCTCGCGGTTCACGAGCGCGAGGAACCTGATCGACGCGCGGAGGGTGCTCCACAACGCGGCGATCCCGCTGCAGGCGGCCGCGGCGGTGGCGGGAGCGGATCAGGATGCCCCCGAGGCGCCCGCGTGGGCGTCTCGCTTGCACCGCGACTCCGCTCTGAAGACCTTCGTCACCGTCGGTCGGATCTCGCAGGAGAAGAACCACGCCCGACTGCTCGACGCCTTCGCGATCGTTCATCGATCGCACCCCGACACGCAACTGGTGATCGTCGGATCGGGGCCGCTTCTCGAGGAGCTCCAGCAACGGGCGCACGCCCTGGGGGTGGCGGATGCAGTGATCTTCACGGGTCATCAGGCCAATCCCCACGCGATCATGGCCGCGTGCGACTGCTTCGTCCTGTCGAGCGACTACGAAGGCCAGCCGATGGTCCTGCTCGAAGCGATGATGGTGGGGCTCCCGATCGTGACCGTCGCGTTCGGGGCGGTCGCCGATGCGGTCCCCGAGGGTGCGGCATTGGTCGTCACTCAGGATGTCGACGGCCTGGTCGAGGGAATGAACGCCTTCATCGAGGGGCGCGTCGCGGCGAGGCCGTTCGACGCGGAGGCCTACAACCGGGAGGCGCTCGCGGAGTTCTACCGGGCGATCGGTGTGAACGCGTCGACAGCGATGGGCGCGTCGAGCTAGGCGCTTCCTGCCCGGTCTTCCACCTCTTCGTCCTCGCCCGACTTCGCTGGTGCCGCGCGGGCGGCGGCGATGTCGAGGGCGACCCGCTCGCGCAGACCGCGGAAGAAGATGTACGAGATGCAGAGCGCGAGCAGCGCCGCCACGACGGCCGCGATCAGCCACGCCGGCTGGAGCCCGGTGGTGGTCGTGAGCGCGAAGAGCAGGGCGAAGAGCACCAGGAACACGCCGACGCGCAGGGCTGAGTACAGGATCCACGCACGCACGGTCGTCAGTCTAGGCGGGGTGGCTGAGAGCCGATCTAGACTGCTCGTCATGGTCCGCGTGCTCATCCCGCTCGTCCTGACCGGCCTGCTGGTGTTCGCGGTGGTCGACATCCTGGTCATCGACGGGGGCCGTGTGCGCGGCCTGCCCAAGTACGGCTGGGTCGGCATCGTCATCCTGCTCCCGCTGATCGGCCCCCTGCTGTGGTTCCTGGTCGGGCGCGAGCGCTTGGAGGCGCGCAACCACGGCCGCTACGCCGATGCCTCGGCAGCTCCCTCGGCACCCGGGCGGCGCTTCGGTCCGATCGCGCCCGACGACGACCCCGACTTCCTCGGGCGCCTCAGCCGTGAGCAGCAGCAGGAGGAGCGGATTCGCGAGCTCGAGAAGCGGCTCGACGAACTCGGCGACGACAAGCCCGAGAAGTGAGCCCCGCGCCGCTCTCCTCGCCGGCAAGCTCGTTCGCCACGGCCCTGCTGGGCGAGTTCGTGCGTTCGGGCGTGACGGATGTCGTGCTCAGCCCCGGATCGCGGTCGCAGGCGCTCGCCCTCGCGGCCGCGCAGTTCGAACGTGCGGGGCTGATCCGGCTGCGGGTCCGCATCGACGAGCGCTCCGCCGGCTTTCTGGCCCTCGGGATCGCCGTGGAGACCCAGCGCCCGGCCCTGATCATCACGACGTCGGGCACCGCGGTCGCCGAGCTGCATCCGGCCATCCTGGAGGCGGCGCACTCCGGTGTGCCCTTCATCGTGCTGAGCGCCGATCGCCCCGCCGAGTTGCGTGGCATCGGGTCGAACCAGACCACGGTGCAGCCCGGCATCTTCGGTGACGCACCCGAGCGTTCGTGGGATGTTCCGGCGCCCACGGGTGACGTCGGAGAGGAGAAGGCGGCCCGGGAGCTCGTCGCCGAGGTGTTGACCGGAATCCGCGGGGTCCGGCACGTCAATCTGGCGTTCCGCGAGCCGCTCTCGGCGCCGCAGCTGCTCCCCGACGTCTCGCCGGGGTCGCGGCCACCACCGCCGGCTCCCGTCGAGGTGCTCGAGTTGCGACCCGAGCCCGGCACGATCGTGATCGCGGGCACCGGGGCAGGAGCCGAGGCCGAGGCTGCCGCACGTGCGCTGGGCGCTCCCCTGCTGGCCGAGGTCAGCAGCGGCGCGCGCTTCGGGCCGAACCTGGTCGCGGCATACCGCGCGGTGATGACGGCAGGCAACTTCGGAGACCGCGTCGAGCGCGTCGTCGTGTTCGGGCATCCGACGCTCAGTCGCGAGGTGCCTGCCCTGATCCAGCGCGACGGCGTCGAGACGATCCTGGTGCGGTGCGCCGGCCTCGACGACTACAACCCCGGCCACCGGGTGAGCAGCTTCGCGGATGCCCTGAGCGTCGCCGACGACCCCGCAGCGCTCGAGGCCTCCCGCGGCTGGGTCGGGCGCTGGGTGATGACCTCGCGCGCGATCCTGGAGGAGCTGGATGACGCGGCCCCCGGCGCCGCAATGACCGACGACTACCGCGAGCGTGCAGCCTTCGCGCTGACCCAGCTCGAGGCGCTGCGGGCTCCCGTCACGAGGCGGAGCCTCGCCCTCGCCGTGTGGAACGCCAGTTGGCCGCACGACCGGCTCGTCCTGGCGTCGTCCCGCCTGATCCGCGAGCTCGACAAGGTCGCACCCGGCAAGAAGATCCCGGTGCACGCCAACCGCGGGCTCGCCGGGATCGACGGGACGATCGCGACCGCGATCGGCGTGGCGCTCGCCCAGCAGTCGGGCGAGCCGGGCGGGGCAGCGGCCGGCAGTCGCACCGGCGGCGCCGCCCGCGGCATCACCCGCGTGCTGCTCGGTGATCTGGCGATGCTGCACGATGCGGGCTCGCTGGCGTTCGGGGTCGGTGAGACGCGCCCCGACATCCAGCTGATCGTCGGCAACGATGGCGGCGGCACCATCTTCGACGGGCTCGAGGTCGCCGCGTCGGCGGATGCCGCGCTCTTCGACCGGGTGCTCCTGACCCCCCAGACGGTCGACCTCGAGCACCTCGCCGCGGCATACGGCTGGGAGTACCGCCGAGTTGCCAACCGCGGCGAGCTCGACCCTGCGCTGACGCCGTCCCCCGGACAGGTGCTGATCGAGGTCCCGCTGCAGCGCTAGCGTGACGGGATGAGTCACACCCGAGGCATCGAACCGCTGCTGCGCGCCGGGGAGGGCTTCGAGCTCGCGAAGGTGGACACGGCATCCACCCCCGGCTTCGACGGCGGAAAGAAGGAGGGCGAGAGCTCGCTCGCGGCGGGAGCCGCCCAGCTCGCCCAGTTGCAGGAGATGCTCTACGCCAACGGGCTGTCCGGCGACCGCCGCCGCATCCTGCTCGTGCTCCAGGCGATGGACACCGCGGGCAAGGGCGGCATCGTCGGGCATGTCGTGGGAGCGGTGAACCCCTACGGGGTGCACATCGCGCAGTTCAAGGCCCCGACCGAGGAGGAGAAGGCGCACGACTTCCTCTGGCGGATCCGCAAGCAGTTGCCGACGGCCGGGATGCTGGGCGTCTTCGACCGGTCGCACTATGAGGACGTGATCGTGCACCGCGTGCGCCACTTCTCGACGCCCGAAGTGATCGAGGCGCGCTACGGCCAGATCGTCGACTTCGAGAACGAGCTCAGGGCCGGCGGCACGACCGTGATCAAGGTGATGCTGCACATCTCGCCCGGCGAGCAGAAGAAGCGCCTGGAGGCCCGCCTCGACGACCCGACCAAGCACTGGAAGTTCAACCCCGCCGACATCGACGACCGCGAGCTCTGGCCCGCGTTCATGGAGGCGTATCAGCTCGCGATCGGGCACACCTCGACGGATGCCGCACCCTGGTACGTGATCCCGGCCGACCACAAGTGGTACGCCCGCGTCGCCGTGCAGCAGCTGCTGCTCGACGCGCTCGGCGATCTGCGGCAGGGCTGGCCGGAGGCCGACTACGACGTGGCGGCGCAGAAGGCGCGGTTGGCGGGGGGCTAGGCCGAGCGCGGGCCCGGGCGCTGCGTCGCGCGGCCGGCTTCGGGCACGCGGCACCCTTGAATCGCCATTTCAGTTCGCGCGCAATTCAGCGCGAACTGAAATGACGAATACAGACGTTGCTCACCCCCGAGCGCGAGCGAACTCGACGGCTTCGGTCAACCGAACGCCTCCACGATCGGCCGGAACTTGAGGCGGGTCTCGGCGAGTTCGCGCTCCGGGTCGGAGTCGGCAACGATGCCCGCGCCGGCATAGGCGGTGATCCCGCCGTCGGGGGCGACCTCGGCCGAGCGCAGGGCGACGGCCCACTTGCCGCTGCCGCCGGCATCCACCCATCCGACCGGGCCGCCGTAGCGCCGCCGGTCGAGGGGTTCGAGTTCGCGGATGACGCCCAGCGCCGTCGCCGTCGGTGCGCCCGCCACGGCGGCAGTCGGGTGCAACGCGGCGGCCAGGTCGAGCGCCGATGAGCCGTCGGAGAGCGTTCCCTCCACGTCCGACGCAAGGTGCCACAGGTTGGGCAGCTTGAGCGCGAAGGGCAGCTCGCTGGCGACGACCCCGGTGGCGTGACCGGTGAGCGAGGCGAGCACGCTCTGCACGGCGAACCGATGCTCGTCGAGGTCTTTGGTGGAGGTCGCGAGGGTGAGGGCCGCGGCGTGGTCGGCCTCGGCATCCACTCCACGTCCGATGCTGCCGGCCAGCACGCGCGCGCTCACGGTGCCGTGATTGACGCGCACCAGTGTCTCGGGGCTGGAGCCGAGCAGGCCGTCGACGGCGAAGGTCCAGGTGTCGGGGTAGCCGAGGGCGAGGTCGAACAGGACGCGGCGCAGATCGGCTCCCTCGGGCAGGTGGCCGACGAGGTCGCGGGCGAGCACCACCTTGCTGAGCTCCCCGTTGCGGATGCGGCGCACCGCGTCGGCGACCGCGGCCTGGTAGCCGGCGGCGTCGAGGGCGCCCGGATGCAGCGCGATCCGGTACTCGGCGCCGAGCGGCGTGTGCTCGGGCTTGAGGGTGGACCCGTTGACCCGCGTCACCCAGCTCACCCCGTCGCGCCGGCCGACGATCACCTCGGGCACGATCAGCACGCTGACCGCCTCTGACTCGTCGGCGAAGGCGAACGCGCCGAACGCGACGAGACCGGATCCCGATAGGCGCACCTCGTCGCTCACTGTCGCCGCCGCGGCGACCTCGCGCCAGGCGTTGGCGGCATCGCGGATGCGGTCCGCGCCGCGGAACTCGAGCCGCAGCGCCTCGCCGAACCCGGCGATCCCCTCACCGCGGCGCACGAACATCAGGGGGGCGCGCGGATCGAGCAGCGGGACCAGCGAGGGGAGCGGGTGATCGACCGCGCGCGTCTCGACCGTCAGCGCGGGGATGTTCACGGAGTCGAGCCTACGGCGGTCGCCGAGTATGCGCCGAGAGCGGGCTGACCAGCCAAAAGCGCCTCAGCGAGTTTCACTAGGATCGAACCGTGGTCAGGGCCGAGATGGACAAGCAGCCGGATGAGGTCTCCGGCATGTTCGACGACGTCGCCAAGCATTACGACCGCACCAACGCCGTCATGTCGGTCGGCAACGCCGCCCTGTGGCGCCTCGCGACCGTCAAGGCCGTCGATCCACAGCCGGGGGAGCGCATCCTCGATGTCGCGGCCGGCACCGGTACGTCCAGTGCCGCCCTCACGCGCACGGGCGCCACGGTCGTTGCCGTGGACTTCTCGCCGGGCATGATCGCGGCGGGCCGCAAGCGGCATCCGCGCATCGAGTTCGTCGAGGCGAACGCCGAGAAGCTGCCGTTCGGCGATGACGAGTTCGACGCCGTCACGATCAGTTTCGGGCTGCGCAACGTCGAGCACCCCAAGCTGGCGCTCGCGGAGATGTACCGCGTGCTGAAGCCGGGCGGGCGGCTCGTGGTGTGCGAGTTCTCCAAACCGCCGCGCGCGCTGTTCCGGATCGGCTACCAGGCGTACACGAAGTACCTGATGCCGGCCATCGCCAACCTGGTCAGCTCGGATGCCGAGGCCTACGACTACCTGGCCGAGTCGATCCGCAACTGGCCCGACCAGGGCACTCTGACCCAGTGGATCCGGGGGGTGGGTTTCACGCGCGTCGCCTACCGCAACCTGACCGCGGGAGTCGTCGCGCTGCACCGCGGCCGCAAGCCGGAGGACGCTGCCATTCGCGCCTCCACCGCGAAGCGCAAGGCGACGCGCTCGCCCCGCCCGACGGCCGACTCGTGACCCCGAGCCCGCCGCTCGCGCGTCGCAGCAACACGCTGAGTTCGTCTCTGGGGCTCGGCGAGAAGCTGTTCGCCTCGAGCGAGGAGCGCAAGTTCGCGGTCGCCATCGAAGACGGCCTGACCGAGGTCGAGAGCGGCCTGCTGGCCGAGCTGTCGTTCACCGACGACATCGCCAACGTCACGAGCCGCTACCTGCTGGATGCCGGCGGCAAGCGGGTGCGGCCGACGCTCACGCTGCTCACCGCGCAGTTGGGCTCGGGCGCGAGCCCGGAGGTGATCCGAGCCGCCCAGGCGGTCGAGATCACGCACCTGGCCTCGCTGTACCACGACGACGTCATGGATGAGGCGCAGCTGCGACGCGGGGTACCCAGTGCCCAATCGGTGTGGGGCAACTCGGTCGCGATCCTGACGGGCGACCTGCTCTTCGCACGCGCCAGCCGGCTGATCGCCGGGCTCGGCGACCGCGGACTCGAACTCCAGGCCGAGACCTTCGAGCGCCTCGTGCTCGGGCAGTTGCACGAGACCGTCGGACCCCAACCCGACGACGACCCCATCGCGCACTACCTCCAGGTGCTCGCCGACAAGACGGGATCGCTCATCGCGCTCGCCGCGGTGCTCGGGGTGATCTTTTCGAATGCGCCCCAGGAGCTCCAGCAGCCGGTCAAGGCCTTCGGCGAGCGGGTCGGGGTTGCCTTCCAACTCGTCGACGACGTCATCGATCTGTCTGCGCACAGCGAGGAGACCGGCAAGCTCGCGGGAACGGATCTGCGTGCCGGCGTCCCGACCCTTCCGCTGCTGTACCTGCGTCGAGCGGCCCAGACGGATGCCGGCGCCGCCGAGCTGCTCGAACGCATCGAGCGCGACGTGGTCGAGGCCGACCACGTCGACGATGGCAACGCGGCCGACGCGGACTTCGCCGGCGCCATCGCCGAGTTGCGCGACCACGACGTGACTCGCGCTACCCTGACCGAGGCCCGCCGTTGGGCTGCCGACGCCGTGTCGGCGCTCGCGCCGCTTCCGGAGGGTCCTGTGAAGAAGGCTCTCACCAAGTTCGCCGAGGCGGTCGTCGAGCGCTCGGCCTGAGCGCATCATCCTCGCCCGGCTCCTGCCGCCCCTGCTCCGAAGGAACCCGCATGACCACCCTCCGACTCGCCATCGTCGGCGCCGGTCCGGCCGGCATCTACGCCGCCGACATCCTGCTCAAGCAGCAGCGCGAGTTCGATGTCTCCATCGACCTGTTCGACCAGCTGCCCGCACCGTACGGCCTGGTGCGTTACGGCGTCGCCCCCGACCACCCGCGCATCAAGGGCATCATCACGGCCCTGCGCGACGTGCTCGACCGCGGCGACATCCGCATCTTCGGCAACGTGCGCTTCGGCACCGACATCACGCTCGACGACCTCAAGCAGCACTACAACGCGGTCATCTTCTCGACGGGAGCGATCCGGGATGCCGACCTCGACATCCCGGGCATCGACCTGCCGCGCAGCTACGGGGCCGCCGACTTCGTGAGCTGGTACGACGGGCATCCGGATGTGCCGCGCGAGTGGCCGCTCGAGTCGGAGTCGGTGGCCGTGATCGGCAACGGCAACGTCGCGCTCGACGTGGCGCGCATCCTGGCCAAGCACGCCGACGACCTGCTGCCGACCGAGATCCCGGCGAACGTCTACGAGGGACTGAAGGCCTCGCCGGTGACCGATGTGCACGTCTTCGGGCGCCGCGGTCCGATGCAGGTCAAGTTCACCCCGCTCGAGCTGCGCGAGCTCGGCGAGCTGCGCGACGTCGACATGATCGTGCACGACGAGGACTTCGACTACGACGAGGCGTCGAAGACCGCGATCGAGACCAACAAGCAGGTGTTCGTGATCGACAAGGTGCTCTCGCAATGGCGCGAGCGGTCGGTCGGCAGTGCATCGCGCCGGCTGCATCTGCACTTCCACGCGCGCCCGGTGGAGGTGGTCGGCACGCCTGAGACGGGCGTCACGGGCTTCCGCTGGGAGCGCACGAAGCCGGATGGCGCGGGCGGCATCGTCGGCACCGGCGAGTTCCGCGAGGTCGAGGTCGGCGCGGTGTACCGCGCGGTCGGCTATTTCGGGTCGCCGTTGGACGGCATCCCCTTCGACGAGCACCGTGGCGTCATCCCGAATCGCGAGGGTCAGGTAGTGGACGACTCCGACAAGATCGTCCCGGGTGTCTATGCGACCGGCTGGATCAAGCGTGGGCCGATCGGATTGATCGGCCACACCAAGTCGGATGCCATGGAGACCATCAGCCACCTGGTCGTCGACCAGGC
>Ga0068857_100001849_pt1 | contig 17047 bp, 9 predicted proteins | sample KBSCornC72_FD_66591 | JGI IMG/M metagenome (GOLD analysis project Ga0068857, IMG submission 66591) | Corn rhizosphere microbial communities from Kellogg Biological Station, Michigan, USA - KBS Corn C7-2 | ecosystem: Host-associated > Plants > Roots > Rhizosphere > Soil ...
GTCCAGATAGACGATGTGTCCCGCCGGCGCGGCCAATCAGCTGGCCTGGGCGAGGCGCGGGCCGAGCGGCTGGATATTGACCGCGACCACGCCGGGAAGCCGTTCGATCGTCTCGACGGTCTCGCTGTCGAGCCGGTAATCGCGCCCGATCCGCAAGCGCGCGGGGCCGCGCTCGGTCGGAACCGACACGATCAATTCGCAGCGCCCCCCACTTGCGCCGGCGAGCAACTCGGCGAGCGGTGCCAGTGCGTCCGGGGTGCCGATCTCCACCTCGGCATGAAGGCGCGCATTGGCAGAGAGGCCATCGAGCGGTTTCGCTCCCCGCACGGTGATGCGCGGCGTCTCCTCGCCCGGGCGCTTGTCGGCTTCGACATCGAGCAGCATGCAGGCACCGGATCGGGCCGCGGCTTCCATCGCCTCGGACGCGGCATCGTCGAACGAGCTGGCCATGAATTGGCCCGACGCGTCCGAGCAGGTCGCGAGCAGGTAGCGGTTTCCGCGCGCCGACGTCCTCCAGCGCGCCTCCTCGACCAAAGCCGCCATGCGCATCGTCTTGCGCGGCTGTGGCCGCCCGCGCTCGTCGCGCTCAGGCTCGGACGAAGGACCCATCAGGCTCAATTGCTCGAACGTGCGCACCCCCTCGCTTCTTGCGACATGACGATAGCGATCAGTCGGATGCGCCGAGAAATAAAAGCCGAATGACTCCTTCTCTGCGGTCATGCGCTCGGCCACCGACCAGCGTGCATCCTTGGGCAGGCGGATCGGTGCAGCCCCGCTGCTCACATCGCCCCCGAACAGCCCACCCTGCCCGCTGGTGCGCGCATCATGCGCGCTTGCCGCATGGGCAAGGATCGTCTCGGCGGCGGCATGCACGCCCGCGCGCTCGGGCGCGATGCTGTCGAATGCGCCGGCGGCGGCGAGGCTTTCGAGCTGGCGGCGGTTGAGCAGGCGCGGATCGATCCGGTCGGCCAGATCGTCGAGGCTCTTGAACGGGCCGGCGCCGCGCCGCTCCTCGACCAATTGCTCCATCGCTTTCTCGCCCACGCCCTTGAGCGCACCAAGCGCATAGCGGACCGCGCCATCCTGCACGCAGAATTCGGCTTCGGAGGCGTTGACGTCGGGCGGAAGCAGCGCAACCCCCGAACGCCGCATATCGTCGGCCCACACCGCCAGCTTGTCGGTCAGGCTGATGTCGTAGCACATTGAAGCGGCAAAGAATTCGGGCTTGTGATGCGCCTTGAGCCAGGCAGTCTGGTAGGCGAGCAAGGCGTAGGCCGCGGCGTGGCTCTTGTTGAAGCCATAGCCCGCGAACTTGTCGATCAAGTCGAACAGTTCGTTGGCCTTCTCCGCCTTGATGTCATTCGCCGCGCAGCCCTCGACGAAGCGCTGGCGCTGCGCGTCCATCTCCGCCTTGATCTTCTTGCCCATCGCGCGGCGCAGCAGATCGGCCTCGCCCAGACTGTAGCCGGCGAGGATCTGCGCCGCCTGCATCACCTGTTCCTGATAGACGAAGATGCCGTAGGTCTCGGCCAGGATGCCTTCGAGCAAGGGATGCGGATATTCGATCGGCGCGCGCCCGTTCTTGCGGTCGCCGAACATCGGGATATTGTCCATCGGACCCGGCCGGTAGAGCGAGACCAGCGCGATGATGTCGCCGAAATTGGTCGGACGCACCGCGGCGAGCGTGCGGCGCATGCCTTCGGATTCCAGCTGGAACACGCCGACCGTGTCGCCCTTCTGGAGAAGCGCGTAGACAGCCGGGTCGTCGAGCGCGAGCAGCCCGAGATCGACCTCGACCCCGCGCAGCTTCAGCATCTCGACCGCTTTCTGCAGCACCGACAGCGTCTTGAGGCCCAGGAAGTCGAACTTCACCAGCCCCGCACCTTCGACATATTTCATGTCGAACTGCGTGACCGGGAATTCGGAGCGCGGATCGCGATAGAGCGGGACCAATTGGTCGAGCGGGCGGTCGCCGATCACCACGCCAGCGGCATGGGTCGAGCTGTGCCGGGGCAGGCCCTCCAGCTTCATCGCCAGGTCGAACAGCCGCCGGACCTGCTTGTCGGCATTCACCTCGGCATTGAGTTCGGACACGCCGTTCAATGCGCGTTCCAACGTCCACGGGTCGGTCGGGTGGTTAGGAACGAGCTTGGCCAGCCGGTCGACATGGCCATAGCTCATCTGCAGCACGCGGCCCGTATCCTTGAGCACCGCGCGCGCCTTCAGCCGCCCGAAGGTGATGATCTGCGCGACATGGTCGCGGCCATATTTCTGTTGGACGTAGGAGATGACCTCGCCACGCCGCGTTTCGCAGAAGTCGATGTCGAAGTCGGGCATCGACACGCGTTCGGGATTGAGGAAGCGTTCGAACAGCAGCCCCAGCTGGAGCGGATCGAGATCGGTGATGGTCAGCGCCCAGGCGACGACCGAGCCCGCGCCCGAACCGCGCCCCGGGCCGACTGGAATCCCCTGCTCCTTCGCCCATTTGATGAAGTCGGCGACGATCAGGAAATAGCCCGGGAAGCCCATCTGGATGATGATGTCGACCTCGAACTTGAGCCGTTCGCGATAGGGTTCGCGCTCGGCCTCGCTCAGGCCGAGCTTGTCGAGCCGTTTTTCGAGACCCGACGCGGCGTCGCGGCGCAGCATCTCCGCTTCCGCGTCGCGGTCGCCGGCAAGGCTGGGGAGGATCGGCTTGCGGCTGGGCGCAGCCACCGCGCAGCGCTGCGCCACCACCAGCGTGTTGGCGATCGCCTCGGGCAGATCGGCGAACAATTCCTCCATCGCATCGGCCGGCTTGATCCAGGCATCGGGCGAGGAGCGCGCGCGATCCTCCACCTCGAGGTAGGAGGAACTGGCGATGCAAAGCATGGCGTCGTGCGCCGCGTGGAAATCGGGTTCGGCGAAGCAGGCCGGGTTGGTGGCGACCAGCGGCAGGTCGCGCGCATAAGCGAGGTCGATCAGCGCCTCTTCAGCGGCTTCCTCTACGTACTCATTGCGGCGCGCCAGCTCGATATACAGACGATCCGGGAAGATCGCCTGCAGCCGATCGAGATAGCGCTCCGCTGCCTCCATCTGCCCTTCGGCCGCGAGCCGGGCGAGTGCGCCCTCCCCGGCCGCGGTCAGCGCGATCAGCCCGCCGGTGCGGCCGACCAGCTTGTCGAAGGGAATATGCGCATCCTCATGCGCGGGGCGATCGAGATGTGCGGCCGAGACGAGCGCGCAGAGATTATCATAGCCCTTTTCGTCCTGGGCATAGAGCGCCAGCCAGTCGATCTGCGGCGGCTTGCCCTCCGCCCCGCCGGGACGCGCCACGCCCAACAACGTCCCGATGATCGGCTGCACGCCTGCCTTCTTCGCGGCATCGCTGAACGCCATCGCGCCATAGAGGCCGTTGCGATCGGTGATGGCGGCGGCGGGGAAACCGAGCTTGCGCGCCCGCGACGCGATCTGCTTGGGATCGATCGCCCCTTCGAGCATGGTGAAGGCCGAGAAGATGCGCAGCGGAACGAAACGGTGTGCGGCCATCGCGAATATCTATGCAGCGCATGCCCCCAAGGAAAGCGCTGCGCCGATTCCATCCACAGTTAAGATCGGCTCGCACGCCTTTTCTCGCCAAGCTGGCGGCGTCGCTCGCGGATCTTGACATCGCGCAGGCGTGCCGCTTCACCCTCGTCGCGGAGCTGGCGGGTAAAGCCGTAGGCCGCCGCCGCGATGAGCGAGAGCGCACCGATCTCGATCACATTGTTGACCTGCGCATGCGGCACACCGACGCCCTGCATCAGCAAGCGGTCGACGTCGTGGAGCGAGATCGTGCGGATCAAGGTGAAGATCATCAGCAGGGCCGCCCCTGCCATTGCAGCGAGCACGGACGCTTCGACCCGGCGAAAACTGACGAGCGCGATCAGCAGGCCGATCATGCCGAACGCTCCGATCGCCGCAATCAGCCCGATCTGCAGCCCCGATCGTTCGCCATAGTCGCCGTCGTCGCGCAAAAGCGTGCGCATCGCCTGGGCAGCAAGCGCCTGCAGATCGAGCTGGCGCGACAAGCCAAGCACCAGCAACAAGGCGGCGAGCACCAACCAGAAACGCCGCCTTGATCGAGCCAAGGCGACGTGTCGTCCAACCGCCAAGGCAGCGCTACGGTGGGCATTGAAGAAGCATAAGGCCGCGGTTGCGAGATAGACGCAGAAGGTCGCCCAGCCGTTGAAGCTGGCATCACCCACGAAAGTCATAGGCCCCTCGGTCATCTCCCCGGCCAATCCATATCAAGCCAGAACGGCGGCCGCCAGCAATGTCAGCTGGCGATCGGGAAGCAGGCGACCGAGGTCAGCGTCGACGGCGCGACCGATTGCGGCAGCAGCCCCATTGCGCCCTTCTTCCAGACGGTGCTGACCGTGGCCCGGGCCATGTTCGCAACCGTATTGCAGGTGACCCCGAGCTCGACGGTCGCGCTGCTGAGATTGAGATTGTCGCGCGCGCTGCCCCGCGCGATCGCCCAATCCTGCGCGTTCGATGCCGTGGTGCAGCCGGTCGCGCCAAGCGCCGCACAGCGCGCAGTGGCGGTGGCGATCTCGTTCAACGATTGCTTGGCGAACATCATCCGCCCACCGTCGAGGATCAGGAAGATGAACATCAGGAAGGTCGGCGCGACCAGCGCGAACTCGACCGTCGCGCCGCCCACCACATTCCGCGCCAGACGGCGATGCAGGCGCGTCATTGCAACCGCACGACGGCGTTGGACGTCATCGTCCCGCCATTCAGATATTGGTCGGGGACGATCACCGCATTGTAGGTCGCCGACGCGGAGATCTTCATATAATTACCCGAGATCGCGCTCGATCCCGCACAGGTCGTGTTGCAGGCGGCCGCCAGGGTGAACGCCCCCGTGGACGAGTTGATGCAGCTGCATTTGCCGTCGCCGCAACTGGAGGTTCCGTTGCAGGTGATCGTCACGGTCGGCGTATTGCGGGTCCCCGCCGCGGCCTTGACGAAATTGCTGATCGTCGACGTGTTCGAGCCCGTCTGCTGGTTGAACGCCAATATCGCCGCCTGCTCGACCGCATGGCCCAGCTTCAGCCGCTGCTGGATGTTGAAGCCGAAATCGAGCGCGACCGAGATGGTGGCGAACAGGAACAAGGAGGCGAACGCGAACTCGATCGTCGCGACACCGCGGACATCGCGGAACAGGGACATGAGCTTCCTCATTGGATCAGGGCCACAGCTGCGCCGGTGGAACCGGTCTGGCTGGGGCAATTGGCGGTGTTGAAGCTGGCGCCGCCGGTAATGCTCACCGAATCCACCACCATCATCAGGCATTGCGAGCCGTTGCCCGAAAGCGATGCGCCGCCGGCCATCTTGATCTGCGCCTTGGGCGCATAGACGACGCCTGAATATTTATCGGCGGTCCCCCCACCAAGAAAGACGTCCGAGCTGGTCTTGGTCACGAGCAGGACATCCTGGATGCCATAACCACTGCTGGTGCTGGGTGCCGCCACGTCGAGCGACGTGCCGCCGGCGAGCCTGAAGCTGCCACCCAGCGCGAAGGTCACGTCGGTCCCGCTCATCGTGCCGCCGGTGTTATTGCTGAAGTCACCGGCGATCACATAGAGGCCCGAGCCCAGCACCGAGCTGCCATTGAGATCGAGGTCGCCATCGATCACGTGCGTCGCCGCCTTGTTGAAGGTGATCGAACTGCCGCCACTCGACTTGACCCCACCGCTCGCGCTGAAGCCGCCCGTGGCCGCGCCAGTGCCGTAGCGATCGAAGCTGACGATGCTGCCGCCCGCAATGCTGATCGACGTACCTTTCGTGTCGCCGATCACGACCGTTTCTCCGGTCGACGGTGCAAACAGTGCCTGGCTGCCGCCGCCTCCCACGTCGATGCTCGTGCTGACGTTGACGCTGCCCGTTCCGGCCTTGAGGAAGCTGCCGCCGCTGATCGAGATCCCCCCGAACGAGTGATAGCCATTTCCCATCGTCACCCCGGTGCCGCCGCTGAGCGTCAGCGTTCCGGTGACGATCACGCTGCCGTCGCCGATCGTGAGCGATCCGCCGCCCTGCACCACGATATTGTTGACGCGGATCTTGGTGGGGCCCGAGAAGGTAACCGAAATGCCGCCTCCGACCGTCAGCGTGTCGATCACATATTCGGTCGACGAGGCCGGAACGGTATAGGTCCCGCCATTGCGCCAGCCGGCGACATTGGCCGAAGGGCTCCAGGTCATGTCCCAATTGCTGCCGCCGGAGGAGTCATAAGTGACGGGCGTGGCAAGCGGGTTGGTGCAGCCGGTATTGCCGTCCGCATAGTCGCCGTCGGAGGTGCCCTTCAGCTGGTTCACGTAGCACAGAGCCGTCTTAACCGAGCCCTGGTTCTTGATCGTATCGCTCGCGCCATTCGACTTGGTGGCGATATTGTTTGCACTGGGCGTGGTCGTGATGCTGGCGCCGCCGGTGACACTGGTGCCCTGCGCCACCACCTGTTGCGTCGTCATCTGCGCGCCGCCGGTGAGCGAGACCGTCCCGTTGGTGGTGACGGCGCAACCCGTCGCCGTGAGCGACGCGCCGCCGCCCATGTCGATCGCGCTGTTGGACGACGACAAGGCCGTGACGCAGCCCGAGCCCGCGGCGCTGCCGAAGGACGCGGCCGCACTGGCCTTGACGTCGTAGCTGGCCGACTGGGTGATCAAGGACGCCATCTTGACCGGCACCCCCGTCTTCACCTCCACCTTGACGGCGCTGGTGCCGTTGATGCTGACGGGCACAGTCACGGTCGCGCTGGTCGACGGCAGCCCGTTGGCGACGACGATATCCTTGGCGACCTGCGTTGCCACGGTGGCGTCTTGGCTGCTGCTGCGATAGGCGAGCGCCGCACCGACGGCCGCCATGTCGGCGACCCTTTGGTTGCGGACCTTGGCGGCGTAGCCCGTGCCGACTTCGACCGCGAGACCGGACATGCCCATCACCGCCGTCAAGGCCATCGCGGCCATGACGATGATCGAGCCACCCTCCGCGGCAAAGAGACGCCTGATCCACCCCATAGGGCGCCCCTAGCGGCCCAGGGTTAATATCCACTTATTTCGAGGCGTTAACCGCTGTTCACCATGGCGCTTTCCAAATTGGAAAGCTCTGTCTTCGCCGGTCGCTCCTTGGCCGAAACGATCAGGCGAGCCGGCCCTCGTGCAGCCGGACGACGCGGTCCATCCGCTCCGCCAGCCGCTCATTATGCGTTGCGACCAATGCCGCAGCCCCCTCGCCCTTCACCAGCCGCAGGAATTCGTCGAGCACCCGGTCGGCGGTCTTCTCATCGAGATTGCCCGTGGGCTCATCCGCCAGCACCAAAGCCGGTCGGTTGGCGAGTGCGCGCGCCACCGCGACACGCTGCTGCTCGCCTCCTGAAAGCTGCGACGGGCGGTGATCCAGCCGCTCGGCAAGGCCCAGCGCCTCGAGCAGGCCGCGCGCGCGCGCGCTTGCCTCCGCCGGTTCACGTCCCCGGATCAGCTGCGGCAGGACGACATTCTCCTCGGCCGTGAAGTCCGGCAGCAGATGGTGGAATTGGTAGACGAAGCCGATCGCCTCGCGCCGCAGCCGCGTGCGCCCATCATCGTCCAGCTTTCCCGCTTCTTCGCCGGCGAGGCGGATCGAGCCCTCGAAACCGCCCTCGAGCAGGCCGACCGCCTGCAGCAGGGTCGATTTGCCCGAGCCCGACGGCCCGAGTAACGCGACGATCTCGCCTGGAGCCACGACCAGGTCGACGCCGCGCAGCACCTCGATCGTGCGGCCGCCCTGGATGAAGGATCGCGCCAAGCCGGCGACGGCGAGCGCGTCACTCATAGCGCAACACCTCGACCGGATCGGTCCGTGCCGCCCGAAGCGCGGGATAGAGGGTGAAGAGCAAGGCCAGGATCAAGGTCATCCCGATGACCAGCACCACTTCGAACATATCTGTGCGCGCAGGCAGCTCCGTCAGGAAGCGGACGGACGGGTCCCACAGATTCTGGCCGGTGAGACGCTGGATCAGGTTCACGATCGACTGGCGATAGATCAGGAACAAGGCGGCAAGGGCGAGGCCGAGCGCGATGCCCAACGCCCCGATCGACAGACCGATCGTGACGAAGATGCGGATCAGCGCGCCGCGTGTCGCCCCCATCGTGCGCAGGATGGCGATATCGCGCGTCTTGGCGCGCACCAGCATAATCAGCGACGACAGGATGTTGAACGCCGCGACGACGATGATGATCGACAGGATGATGAACATGACCACGCGTTCGATCTCGATCGTCTGGAACAGCGACGAATTCATCTGCTTCCAGTCTTGGATGACGCCGACCCTGCGTATCTTCGGCGTGAGTGGAGCGAGGATGCGCTCCACCCCGTCGGCGTCTTTGGTCTGGATGCGGATCATGCCGACCGCATCGCCCATCATCAGCAGGCTCTGCGCATCCTGCATCGGCATCACCACGAACGTATTGTCATATTCGTAGACGCCGACCTCAAAGATCGCGGCGACCCGATAGGAAACGATGCGTGGAACGGTGCCGAACGGCGTCGACTGGCCCAGCGGACTCCACAGGCTGATCTGTCCGCCCACGCCGACGCCGAGCGCTTCGGCGAGGCGCGCTCCGATCGCGACATTGCCCGAGCCGGGCGTGACCTGCTTGATGTCGCCACGCACGACATTGCCGGCGATGGTCGGCCCGTTGATGTCGGCAATGGTCATGCCGCGCGCATCGACCGCCTCCACCCGCCCCTGGCTCGAGCCCATCAGCGGCTGGTCGATCAACGGTATCGCCTCGGTCACGCCGGGCGTGGCCTTCGCCTCGGCGAGCGCGCGCTGCCAGTCATCGAGGCGGCCGTCATAGCCCTGGATGACGGCGTGACCGTTCAGGGCGGTGATCTTGTCGAACAGTTCCGCGCGGAAGCCGTTCATCACGCTGGTGACGATCACCAAAGCCGCGACGCCGAGCGTGACGCCGAGCAACGCGAAGCCCGCGACGAGTGCGATAATCCCCTCGCCCTTGCCGGGCCAGAGATAGCGCCGGGCGATTGTGCGTTCGTAGCGGGTGATCATCTCAGTCCGTCGCCCCGGCGGAGGCCGGGGCCGCTGGAAATATAGGACTACCGCTGCCTCCAGCGGCCCCGGCCTGCGCCGGGGCGACGGAGACGGTCACGACGCTACCCTCGCCACAGCATCCGCCGGCCCCAGCTCGACGCGTTCGTCCGTCGCGCGGCGCTTCACCTCGACGATCCCATTGGCCAGCCCCTTGGGGCCGACCACGATCTGCCAGGGCAGCCCGATCAGGTCCATGGTGGCGAACTTGGCGCCCCCGCGCTCGTCGCGATCGTCATACAGCACTTCGATCCCCGCCGCCTGCAGCTGCGCATAGAGATCGTCTGCGGCCCTGGTGCAGGCCTCGTCGTCGGCGCGCATGTTGATCAGGCCGACCTGATAGGGCGCGACCGCCTCGGGCCAGATGATGCCCTTGTCGTCATGGCTGGCTTCGATGATCGCGCCCATCAGCCGGCTGACGCCGATGCCGTAGCTGCCCATGTGCGGGACGATCTCGGATCCGTCCTGGCCCTGGATCTTCAGGCCCATCGGCGCCGAATATTTGGTACCGAAATAGAAGATGTGCCCCACCTCGACCCCCCGCGACTGGCGCAGGTCTACCCCGGCCTCGGCCTCGCGTGCCTCGTCGCGCTTCTCGTCGGTGGCGGCATAATCGGCGGTATAGCCCGACACGATCGCCTGCAGGCCGGCGACGTCGTCGAAATCGACCGAGGACAGCTCGGCGGGCTTCTCCCAATTCCGATGGTAGAAGACCTCGCTCTCGCCGGTGGGAGCCAGCACGATGAATTCGTGGCTCAGATCGCCCCCGATCGGGCCGGTATCGGCCTGCATCGGGATGGCGCGCAGCCCCATCCGGGCGAAGGTGTTGAGATAGGCCACGAACATGCGGTTGTAGCTGTGGCGCGCGCCAGCCTCATCCACGTCGAAGCTGTAGGCGTCCTTCATCAGGAATTCGCGGCCACGCATCACGCCGAAGCGCGGGCGCACCTCGTCGCGGAACTTCCATTGGATATTGTAGAGCGTGCGCGGCAAATCACGATAAGAGCGCGCGGCGTCGCGGAAGATCGAGGTGATCACCTCCTCCGCGGTCGGGCCGTAGAGCATCTCGCGATCGTGCCGGTCCTTGATACGCAGCATCTCCAGCCCGTAATCGTCATAGCGGCCCGACTGGCGCCAGAGGTCCGCCGACTGGATGGTGGGCATGGTAAGCTCGATCGCACCGGCGCGATCCTGCTCCTCGCGCACGATCTGCGCGATCTTGCGCAGCACGCGGTCGCCCAAGGGCAGCCAGGCATAGATGCCGGCGGCGGTCTGCCGCACCAGGCCCGCGCGCAGCATCAGCTTGTGGCTGACGATCTGCGCGTCGGCCGGGGATTCCTTCATCACGGGCAGGAAGTAACGGGAAAGGCGCATCGGGCTCCGCTCTGGCTGTGGCCGGCGCTGCTTAGGGTCCGGACCCACAACTGGCAATGGCCGGGACGGAGCGCATTTTTGCGCACAGGCAGGAGCAAGGAGGGAGCCTCCGGTTACGTTGCTTGCTTGCGCGTAGCTTCGGCTACGCCACCGCGCCGCGCCGTGCCGGCCGCCTTCTCCGGACAATCACGGCCGTCGCCAGTTGTAGGTCCGGCCCCTGAGTGCTTTCAGCCTCAGGGCAATGCGGCCGCTTGGCCCGCCAATTCTTCGGCATGCGCGATCAACCGCGCGACCGCTTCGCTCCAGTCGCCGTCCACATCGCCCCGAAACAGCCGGTGCTTCGGATACCAAGGGGAATCGGACCGGCCGCGCAGCCACCGCCAGTCGGTGGCGAAGCCCGGGATCAGCAGACAGCAGGGCTTGCCGACCACACCCGCCAGATGCCCCACCGACGTATCGACAGACACGACCAGATCGAGATCCGCCATGATCTGAGCGGTATCAAGGAAGTCTTTGGCCCCCGACAGATCGGGATCGAGATCGACCACCTCGCCCGGGAGCGCGGCGCGAAGCCGCGCGGCCTCCTGTGGCGGTAATGTGCGGTGGAAGTCATGAATGTAGCCGGGATTGCCCTTGGCCATGAAGCCGATGCGAATGGAATCGTCTTTGGGCCGACTGCGACTGAGCGGAAGATATTCGGGGCTGGGCAGCGTCTCCAGTCGCACGTCCAATAGTCGCCCGAGTTCGACCGATGTGGTCCACACATCCGATCGCGGAAATTGCGCCGCCCCGGCGGCCTTTACCACCGTTAGATCGGGGAAGGCCCGCTGGAACAGCCGGAGCAGCGCAGGCGGCGCAAGCAATATGATTTCCGCGCAGCGTTCGCGCAGCTGGGGCAGGAAACGCGCAAATTGCATTTGATCGCCGAATCCCTGTTCGGGAAAGACGGCAACTCGCTTGCTCGCAATATCTTCGCCCATCCAGCGCGGGAATTTCACGTCCTGCGGAAAGCCTGCGCGGAGCACCGACAGACGCGTGCGCGATTCGTAAAGCGGCCAACCCTCTTGATAGCGGCCTTGGCCGAGCAGGTTCAGGCTCAGTCCGTAACGATAAATATCCTGGTTGGAGACCTTCAACGCACGCCGCTGCAGCTTTTCAGCCTCGGCCGGCTGCCCAAGATCTGCAAGCAGTCGTGCCAGATTATGCATCGCGCTCGGGTTTTTCGGCTCGACAGCGAGCGCCTTACGGCCGGCGGCAAGCGCTTGTCGGTAAAGATGCTGTCCGCGCAGGTTCATCGCCTGCCGCAAATAACGGGCTGCGGAACCTGCCAGCAGCTTGGCATGGCGGACGACCTGGCCGATCACCGGCTCCCAGCCCGTCTCCACCTCGGCCCGGATCAGAATATGCTCCGGATACCACGGCGTATCTCTCCGCCCGCGCATCCATCGCCAATCGGTCGCGAAGCCAGGCAGCATCACCAGGCATATCTTGCCCATCGCGCCGGCGAGATGCGCGACGGCGGTATCCACCGACACCACCAAATCGAGCCCCGCGACGATCGCTGCCGTCTCCGCGAAGTTTCGGGCGCCGGTCGCCTCGGGGGACAGGTCGATCACCTGGCCGGGAAGAGCCCGGCGCAGTCGATCCCCGAGTTCAGGAGGAAGCGATCGATAAACGTCGTTGCCAAAGCCGGGGCCACCGCGCGTCATCAGTCCGATCCTAAACGCCTCCTCCGTGGCGCCACCAGCCTGCGTGGGGGCGCGCAGATAAGGCTCCCGAGCGAGAAGCTCGGGCTGGACGTCGAAGCGGACAGGCAGGTCCGCCAGCGTCGCCCAGAAATCGGGATCGGGGAAATCGACCGAACCGGTGGCGGTCAGCACCTCGACATTGGGGAAACTCAATCTGAACAATTCGGCCAGCGGTGGCGCGGCCAGCAAGGTTACAGTCGCGCCCAACCGTTGAAGCCAGGGAATGAAGCGGGCGAACTGGATCTGGTCGCCCAGCCCCTGCTCGGGAAAGACCGCGATCCGTTTTCCTTTCAGGCTTTCGCCATGCCAGCGCGGATAGGGAAAGCTGCGCGGAAATCCGTCGTCCAGCCCCTCGCGTTCGGTTCGCGCTTCGTAAAGCGGCCATCCTTCGTGGAAACGCCCCTGCGCGAGCAGGTTGACGCCGAGTGCGTCGCGCGGATTGGGCAGGCTCGGGGCGGCTTCGATCACGCGGCGCAGCACCGTTTCCGCCTCAGCCAAGCGACCGAAATGAGAAAGGAACACGCCATGCATATAGGCCGCGTTGACGCTGCTCGGATCGGCCGCGGCCGCTTGCTCCGCCGCCGCAAATGCATCGACCGCGCGCCCCTCGGCACGAAGTCTCCGTGCCTCGCCCATCAGCCTTTCCGCGACAGACCGACGTAACGCCGGTTCGACCGCCTGGGCCAGCGCATCGATCGCCGCCGACCAGTCGCCTTCGGCCGTGCTTCGGAACAATCTGTGCCTTGGATACCAGGGCGTGTCCGACCGATCGCGCATCCAGCGCCAATCAGGATCGAAGCCCGACACCAGCAACAGACAGGGTTTGCCCATCGCGCCTGCAAGATGGGCGACGGAGGTGTCGACGGAAATCACCAGATCGAGCCCGGCGATCATGGCCGCGCTATCCGCGAAATCGCGTGCGCCTGTGTCTGCAGGCTCTAGGCTGACGAGCGTGCCCGGCAGCTGCCGACGCAGCCGCTCCGCCCATTCACGTGAGAGTGTGCGCCACGCGTCGTTGCGATGCAGAGGGTTGCCGGTCAGCTTGAGACCAATCCGGGGCGGATTGCCCTCGCTTTCGCGCACGTCGGGCCAGCGCAGATAGGGCTGATCGGGGAGCGTATCGAGGTCGATACCCAATCGGGCCGGAAGATCGACCAAAGTCGCCCAATAATCGGGATCCGCGAACTCGGCAGTTCCGGCTGCGGGCACGACATCGACACCAGGGAAGCTGTGGGTGAACAGCCGGACGAGTGACGGCTTGGTCAACAGTGTGACTTTCGCGCCCCGGCGGGCCAGTTCGGGAATGAACCGGGCGAACTGGATCTGATCGCCGAAACCCTGTTCAGGGAAAACCGCGATATGCTTGCCGCGCAAATCCTCGCCCCGCCAGCGTGGAAAAGGAAAGCTGCGGGGAATCGTCGGATCGAAACCGGGCGTGGCCAGCCGCGCCTCGAAATAGGGCCAGGCTTCGCGATAACGCCCCTGCGCAAGCAGGTTGAGTGCCAGTGCATGCCGGCTCTCCGCGTGATCGGGATGACGTGAAAGCAGCTTCCGAAGCAGCGTCTCGCTTTCCGCCATCCTTCCCAAACTCGACAGGAGTACGCCGAGCGTCTGCACCGCACGCGGATCGTCGGGATCGGCCGCGACGGCCCTCTGCGATATGGCCAGCGCGTCGGCCACCCGCCCCTCGTCGCGCAACGCGATCGCCCGATTGACGTCGGCCCGCGCGGACAATGTTCCGCTGATCTTCCGGGCATCGGCGATCAGGCGCTCGACAGCGGGCGTCCAATCTCCGGTGGGCGCCCCGCGATAGAGGCCGTGATTTGAATACCAGGGCGAATCGCTCCGCTCTCTCATCCAGCGCCAGTCCGGGCCGAAGCCCGATATGAGCAGCAGGCACGGCTTGCCCATTGCGCCCGCCAGATGCGCCACCGACGTGTCGACCGATACGACCATATCGAGCCGGTCGATGATGGCGGCGGTATCCGCCATGTCCTTGGCGCCGCTGTCGCTCGGTTCGAGGCTGATCACCCGGCCGGGCAATTCGGACCGCAAGCACTCGGCGAGCTCCCCTGGCAGCGAGCGCAACGCGTCATTCATATATTTGGGGTTGCCGGCGGTTTTCAGGCCGATCTTGAAACCGTCGCCCAAGGGCGGCCAGCTTCCAGGCGGCTTGAGATAGGGCGTATCCGGCACATCCTCCAGCGCCAGGTCGAGCGCGGCGGGGATGTCATGCATCGTCGTCCAGACGTCGGGATCCGGGAATTCGACGTTACCCGTGGCGGAAATGACCTGCGCCTGCGGGAAATTGTGCCGGAACAGGCGCTCGAGCGGCGGCAACGCGAGCAGGATCACCTCGGCCGCCTGGTCGGTCAGGCGGGGGAGGAAGCGCGCAAACTGGATCTGATCGCCCAGGCCCTGTTCCGGAAAGATAACGAGCCGTTTGCCTACGAGAGGTTCGCCGCGCCAGCGCGGGAAGGGGAAGTCGGCGGGGAAACCCGTTTTGAGCTCGGGCATGTCGATGCGCGCATCATAGAGCGGCCAGGCTTCGCGGTAGCGCCCTTGCGCAAGCAGATTGTGCGCCAAAGCGTGCCGGCCGAGCACGGAATCGGGCACAAGCCCAAGTGCCTTGCGTAGCGCGGTCTCGCCCTCTTCCAGCCGGCCCATCTTGGTCAGCATCACGCCCAGATTATGCGCCGCGGCCGGACTGGCCGGATCGATCTGATGCGCCTCGACGCAAAGCGACAGCGCTTCTTCCCATTTTCCCTGCTTGCGCAAGGCATTTGCCCGCCGGGTCAAGCTCTGCCCCCGCTCGCGCGCGGCGCGCATTTCTTCTTCCTCCTCCGCCGGGCGAGCCACGGGATCAGCGTTTAGCCGATTTGCGCGCCGGCTTCTTCTTGCCCTTGGCCGGGCCCTTGGCGGCGCGTTCCGACAGCAGGGCCAGCGCCTGCTCCGCATTGAGCGTGGCGGGGTCGGTCCCCTTGGGCAGGGTCGCGTTGGTCACGCCATCGCTGACATAGGGGCCGAAGCGCCCTTCCATCACCTTGACCGGCTTGCCCGTGACCGGGCTGTCCCCCAAGGTCGCGATCGGCTCGCGTGAGGCGCCGCGCGCAGCCCCTCCGCCCTTGGAGGCGTCGGCCAGCTTGGCGACCGCGGCATTCATGCCGGTCTCGAACACCTCGGCGGTCGACGTGAGCCGGGCATATTTGCCGTCATGTGCCAGATAGGGGCCGTAGCGGCCGATGCTGGCGGTGATCGGTTTGCCCGTTTCCGGGTGCGGGCCGATCTCGCGCGGCAGGCTGAGCAGGCGCAGCGCCATGGGCAGATCGAGTTCAGGCACGTCCTTGGGGATCGAGGCGCGCTTGGCGTCCTTGCCTTCGCCCAGCTGGATATAGGGGCCAAACCGCCCCGCCCTGCGCGTCACAGCGTCGCCGGTCTCCGGATCGGTGCCGAGCTCGGTCGGCCCGTTATCGCCCGCGGCCTCCTCGCCTCCACCCTGCGCGAAGCGGCGCGTAAATTTGCAGTCGGGATAATTGGAGCAGGCAACGAAGGCGCCGAAGCGCCCGCCGCGCAGTGCCAGCCGCCCCTGCCCGCAATTGGGGCAGAGCCTGGGATCGCTGCCGTCGCCCTTGTCCGGGAAAAGATAAGGGGCGAGGAATTCGTCGAGCGCAGCGGTGATGTCGCTCGGCTTCTGTTCCATCACCTCGGCGGTCTTGGGTTTGAAATCCTTCCAGAACTCCGCGAGCACCTTCTGCCAGTCGGCACGGCCGCCGGACACCTCGTCCAGCTCCTCCTCCATCCCGGCGGTGAAATCGTAGCTCACATATTTGTCGAAGAAGCGTTCGAGGAAGCTGGTCAGCAGCCGCCCGCTCTCCTGGGGGATGAAGCGGTTCTTCTCGAGCGTGACATAGTCGCGATCCTTGAGCGTCTGCAGCGTGGCCGCATAGGTCGACGGCCGGCCGATGCCGAGCTCCTCCATCTTCTTGACCAGCGAGGCTTCCGAATAACGCGGCGGCGGCTGGGTGAAATGCTGCTCGGCATTGACCGCCTTCTTGGCAGGCGCATCACCCTCGCCCAACCGCGGCAGCCGCTTGGAATCCTCATCCTCGGCGTCGTCGCGGCCTTCCTCGTAGAGCGCGAGATAGCCAGGGAAGAGCACGACCTGGCCGGTGGCGCGTAGGCCATGCTGGCCGGTACCGTCGCTCAGCTCGACCGTGGTGCGCTCCAGCCGGGCGGACGCCATCTGGCTCGCCAGCGCGCGCTTCCACACCAGATCGTAGAGCCGGCCATGGTCGCCCGAGCCGACCTGATTGCGGCTGAAATCGGTCGGGCGGATCGCCTCGTGCGCCTCCTGGGCGTTCTTGGCCTTGGTTGTGTACTGGCGCGGATGATCGGGCACGAAGCTGCCGTCATAGCGGTCGGCGATGGCATGGCGCGCGGCCGAGATGGCGCTGCCATCCATCTGCACGCCGTCGGTGCGCATATAGGTGATGGCGCCCTGCTCATAGAGGTCCTGCGCGACCCGCATCGTATGGCTGGCGGAGAAACCGAGCTTGCGCGCCGCTTCCTGCTGCAGCGTCGAGGTGGTGAAGGGCGGCGGCGGATTGCGCGTGAGCGGCTTGGTCTCGACGCTGGTGACCGAGAAACGCCCCGCCTCGACATCGGCCTTGGCGGCCGCGGCGTCGCCGCCATTGCCGATCGACAGGCGGTCGAGCTTGTTGCCCTTCCAGCGGACCAGGCGCGCGACGAAGGGCACGCCGTCCTGCTCCATGTCGGCGGCGACCGACCAATATTCCTGCGCGCGGAACAATTCGAT
>Ga0068857_100001850_pt1 | contig 17044 bp, 14 predicted proteins | sample KBSCornC72_FD_66591 | JGI IMG/M metagenome (GOLD analysis project Ga0068857, IMG submission 66591) | Corn rhizosphere microbial communities from Kellogg Biological Station, Michigan, USA - KBS Corn C7-2 | ecosystem: Host-associated > Plants > Roots > Rhizosphere > Soil ...
AACAGCGGTGGTCTCCCGCATCCGGTGGGCATGAAAGAACCTAACCGGTTCGGGCTGTATGACATGCTTGGCAACGTTTCGGAATGGGTGCTCGACCGCTACTATAACAAGTACGACGTGGAAGCCGATGCGGTAGGACCGCACGTCGACCAACCTCTTGCCGGCAATGCCTCGGCGGTTTCGCGGGGAGGATTTTGGGACGCCGAGCTGTCTTCGATTCGCGTATCCCACCGCACCGAGCTGCCCAATGATGAAGCCGTCGAAACCGCTGGAGTGCGCTGCGCCAACGATCGTCTTACACCCTAAGGAGAGTTCATGGCAAAGATCACGGTCACCGACAAAACCGGTCTGACGGCGGATCTGACGGTACGCGACGATTCACCGTTCGCCAGAGCTCGAGGGACCAAAGTGGTGCTCGCCGCCGCCTCTCTGGTGGGTGATTTCACCTCGCCTATCGATCAGATCACCTTCAGCAAAGGGACCTTCGGGGCGGCTTTCGCCGAGCCTTCTCGGCTGGTGGACGGCGCCGCCACTTTTGCGCTCAATGCGAGCGCGAGCGGCGCGCTATCCGTGGTCAGATCCGCTGACAGCACGCTTTTTCCCGACGACGGTGTGTCGCCTGCCATTCCAATCGCCGCCGGCGAATGCTGGGTCGGCGTGGAGATCGACGGGACCCTGAGCGGCGCGCTATCCGCGGCCATCGACGGTTTTGGTGTCGGTTTGGCGGCTTCAGGAGCAGTAGACCTGGCAACCTATACTCTGGTGAAGGCGGCGTCCGGCTCTTTCCCTCTGCTCAAGGATTGCATCGGCATGGCGCTCCAGAACTATTCGGTTGCCTCGAGCGCTTCGGCCATCCGGAAACAGAAACCCGGAACCGTCAACACGACCGGCATCGGCGGCACAGTGACATTCACCGGCTCCTACTCGCTGCCCGTCACCGTCAATGCGCTCGCCTCGGCCAATCTTCCCTTTAATTACAAGATCGAAGTGAATCCGGCCGCCACCGTGGAGATCACCGGGCAGATTGCCGTGTCCGGAGATTTTGTGGTGCGCTCGCACAAACTCAGCGACACCGAACTGCGCCTGGGGGTTTATAAGAAGCAGGGAACCACGTTTACCGCCGCGATCACGGCGAACGCCGGGATACAGGCGGATCACAAGAGCAAGGATCTGCTCGCAAGCGTCTTAGGGGTGGCGTTTGGCGGAGCCGAGGCAGGAATCTTCGGGATTCCTGCGAGCGATGCCGCGGTGTTCAACACTGTCCTGCAGGAAAGTCTCAATCGCAGTGTGTCCATCGCGCTGAATCTAGCCTGCTCCGCGTCCCAAGCCCACGAGGCAGCTGTGCTGTATTCGATCGATCTCTCCGGCGGCGATGCGGCGCAGACCGACGCTGCAATCGGCGCAGCTTTGCGCGGCGACTGGACCCAGCTTGACCAGCTTCCGAACGCCCGGGCACTGCGGAACGTCGTGAGAGCAACCCACGAATTTCAGCACAAGACCATCATCAATCTCCTGGGCGTTTACAACGCCGAATCGGTCGCGGATTTCGTGAGTTCCTGCACCATCCTGCACGACGAGAACGGAGCCGTGATCGTCACCGACAAAGCCAGTGCCAGCCGCATCGCCACGGTGCAGATTCCCTACGCGGCCGACCCCGACAAACTCCGGTGCGCCTTGGCTGACGCGTTTCTGGCGACCGTCACCTATTCCGCCGCCGCGAAGGGGAAATTAAAGGCAACCATCTCGGCTTCACAATCGTACTTTCTCTACGAACGAAAATTGGCGCGGCAGGAAATGACCGGCGCGATCCGCCTGGGCGTTCAGCTTGGACTGCTGCAAGCGGCGGAATGGAGCCAGACTCTGGCCGAAAATCCCTGGTTCGGTCATGCCAGAATTGACGTGACCGCCACATACGACAGCGACGCCGCGGTTGGTTTGTTTTTCGCCGACCCTGTCAAGCGGACGATGCGCAGTCAGGCAGAGTTTGAACGCATCGGCCGCACGATTATGCTGGCGTTGATCGATCCGGCGGACCCGGCCGGGGAAATCCGGCGAAGCGTGCTCGCCAACGATCGAATCTGGGCTGCCATGGACGACACCGGCGCCGTGGCCAGTTTTAGAACGATTCCCGGATTAACGGCGCTTGGCCCGACTCAAATTGGCGCAGTCGGGGTCGACTGGATCGATGTGCGATGGTGGGCTGATTCGATGGTGGAGATCAGCAGGCAATTGGTGCAGTTGATCTCGGCGATCGACGCCTCAACCGCCGCGGATCCGTCCGCCGATCCCGAATTCATGAAAAATCGCGAGAAGGTAGCGGCGAGTCTGGCGGCGGTGACGCGGCGCGCACACGCCGCTTTCGTCGGTGGCTGGGGACTGGCGGTCATGGCGGCCCTATCGGGGTCCGCGGCACTGGCCATGGATATTAATTGGGATGGCGACGCCCGGCACTACCAGAAATGACCGACGAATCCCGCGAACAACGACAACTTTGATGGTGAGCCGGAGATGGGGCCAATGACGATCCCGCGCGATCGCCGAGCGGCGCCACATGCCGCACTTGCCAGTGAGCTTGAGCCAGCTACGTCGACGTTCACTGTAACTCGCTGGCAATACTTAACCGGCAAGCGGGCAACGCTCGACGGCCGACTGCATAAAAGCCGTCGGCCTGAGCAGCAAATTAGCGGAGATCGAAAAATGCAGCACCTAAGGCAGGATCACCGCCAATGACGACTTCCACTTTATAGCGACCTGAACCGCTAAGGGAACTCGTATCGAGATTGTACATGTAGCTGCAGCCGACAACGCGAAACTGAGAGTTGTTATCTGAGGGCTGAATTGTCAGCGGTTCATTCACGGGACCAGTCGGTGAGCCAGAGGTCTTGGTTATCTGGATGCTCGCCGGAGGTAGTGTACACGTTGGAGTGCTCCCCCCGCCGATGGGAACGAAAGTGTTGGTATTGACCGTAACATTTGTGGGTACCAATACCTGATCACCTCCCCAGCCGCCATCTAATACAAGGGTCACTCCTGTTATTGCAAGGCCTCCGACCAGGGCCTGGGCGTGAGCGTAGGTGTCATAGAAGGTGCCACCAGTAATCTGGGAAGTGTCAAAGCGAAGATCCGCCTGCCCGATTATGTTAAGACCACTTTGATTGATCGCTGGACCCGTGGTTGTGCAGTCGGTGAAATTGGGATATTCCCCGTAGTAAATAAATACGTGGCCGAGAGGGGTTCCCACCGACCACCGGAGCGACCCACCATGACAGTTGCCCTCCGTAAAGCTATAACCTGCGTTCAGGGTCGTAATTTGGTTAAACAGTAAAGTGGAACTAGGAACGAAACTCAGATACGAGTAGTCGTTATTCGTATCGGTGTCCGACCCAATGGAATTGAAAATAACGGGTCCTGGCGCAGTAGCCAGGGAGAATTTTACCGGTATCACGGCTTTGCCGGTAGACTTGAAATTGCTCGTCCCATCAGCATTAATCGGCGGCTGTACGGTTGTCGTGTAGCTGGTCGTTTGAGGCGGATAAAGTGTCCACGTTCCGGCTGGTGACTGCGCGGTTGCATAGTTCGCGAGCATTAAGATCATTAGGGAAAAAATCCCTAGCGCGGGCTTTTTCATGAAGTACCTTTTCGATTGAGTGAATACGATCCGGTCCAAGTATACGCTCAATAACCAATTTTTCTAGGCCAGTGTTAATATTCGGTACCGACAGTACCTCAAGAGTGTTGAAATATCCTGCTGTTGGAATACATAAACGTGATGACAATCGTAAAATACAAAGCTCGCTTACGTATCGAAAAGCCACAAAAGTGGCACTCCGTGTGACATTAGCAGGACTTTGTTCCACGTAGGAGTAGTTGCTCAGGAACCCTAACGAAATAGAAAACAATCTTGCGCAACTGGTACCATTGGTACTTGAAATCGACTGCGTTGGACGCACTTCGCCACGAATGGTTTCGGATGTCTTAGATTAGATCGCCGTCTGCTTGCGGTCGGCGCGAAGGTGACACAGCGCGAAATGCCGATGTCCCGATGCCGGGACTCTGGGCCGGAGTGGCTCCGCGATTCCAGACCTAAGCCGTATCGCGGACGCCCGCGATGATCATTACTTCAGCCCCGCCACTGGGTAGCCCTGCCATATGTATTCCAAAGCCTCGGGGAGAGTCTGTTGCTTGACGGCACGATCAGTGTGCCCAGCGTTCCGCGCAAATACAAACTGATAATGATAGCCTTTGGCGGCCAGCACTTTGGCCATATTCTCATTGGCAAGAACCCAGTCATGCATGCCGTCGCGGTTGTTGAAATTGTCCCGGTCGCCGACTTCCATCCACAGGCGTATGGGTTTGGCTGGGCTATTCGGGATGAGATGTTCATGGAATTCCCAGGCGCCGTGCGGGGTCTGCGGATTGTATGGCCATTGCTGGTTCACATAGGTGCCCGAATAGGTGAGAACGCGGTGGTACAGCTCCGGGTGATACCACGCCATGATCAAGGCGCAAGAACCGCCGGAGCTGCCGCCCATGGTCGCCCGCGCCTCGGGATCTTTGCTCAGTTTCACGTTATATTGCTTCTCGACCAGCGGTAGCACTTCTTTCTCCACGAACTCCGCATACAGGCCCGACATGGTGTCGTACTCCAAACCCCGTTCGCTGCCCTGGGCGTCGCCACTGCCGTTGCTGATGGAGACGGCGATCATCACGGGCACCCGGTGCTGGGCGATCAGAGTGTCCAACGCCGTAAACAAAAGAGGGTCAGGCCCGTCCGCCCCAACAATGAACGGCGCGACCGTTCCGGGGACGTATTGTTTGGGAACATACACCGTCACCCGGCGCGAGTAAGCAGCAGGGTGGCTGGTGGTGACGATCAGCTTGGCGGGATCGGTGGGGTCCGGCGTGCCGAAGGTATTGGGCTCGCGCGCGATGCCGGGATAGATCTTACTGTCGGCCGATTCCATAGTGAAGGTTGAGATGGTTCCGTGCGGCACGCTTTCCTGCGGTGTCATTTCCGGTGCAGGGTTGTGGGTAGGTCCCAGGATAAAGTTCCCGTCGACATTCGCAGGAGGGTTGCCGCCGTCAGGCAACTCTTTCGCTGTTACATAGCCGGGACTGTGGGGATCGCGGGTCGGCGGCGTAGGACGCGGGCGTGGGTCCGCAGCCGGGGGCGGGGCCGGAGCTTGGGCCATGGCGGCATGTAAGCCGCTGAGCAGCGTCATCAGGAACGTGATTCTTATAAATCGGATCATGAGGAACTCCCTTTTTGGAAGCACACCTTCAGCTTTCTGAGTTTATTGAGTATCTGCGCGAAACTCAAATGCTGGTTAGATTCCTCACCACGAGCCAGCGCAGGCCCATGCCCAACGCCTCATTATGGTCTTCGAACCAAATCGGGAACGCGGCCCTTTTCGGCTTCGTTCAGACGCTGCAGGTTGAGCCACGCATAGCATCCGTTCGTATCGGCGTTCAAAGGAGCGCCTTGCGGAGTCCAGTCGACTATTCGGATGTGATTCCGCAGGCAGATCTTCGTTTTCCGGCAGGGTTCTTGGTGCGTGCCATTACGGTATAATTAGACTGGCTTAAAGTAAGTAATTAACGTGCGCCATCAATAACTTCCGAGCAAGCGGCACATCGATTCGATGTGAGAGAACGGAGCACTGGAGAAATGTTTTTGAGACACAGCGGTCGTGGTCTATTGGCCGCATTGATCGTCTCCGGCGTTGTCCTGGCGCCTCCGGGTCTCGGGCAAACACAGCCCGATGCTTCGCTCCTGCTCAAACAATATTGTGTGGTCTGTCATGACAATGCCAAACGCACGGCGGGAGTCACCTTTCAGGGGTTAGACCTCAGCAACATCGGCGACAATGCCGAGCTTTTGGAAAGAGTGCTGCGCAAAGTCAAGACCGGCCAGATGCCTCCCGCCGGCATGCCGCGCCCCGATGCCGCTCGCCGGGCAGCTTTCGGCAACTGGCTCGAAACCTCGCTCGACGCCCAGGCGGCCGCTCATCCGAACCCCGGACGCCCGGCGGCAGTCCATCGTCTGAACCGCGCCGAATATAGCAACGCGATCCGCGACGTTTTCGGTTTAGACATAAACCCCGGCTCGCAGCTGCCGGTGGATGATTCCGGTTATGGTTTCGACAACATCGGGGACGTGCTTTCAATGTCCTCCGCGCTTTTGGACCGGTACATGTCGGTGGGGCGCAAAATAGCGCGGCTGGCGGTAGGCGATCCCACCCTCAAGCCTGGCGAAGAGATTTTCGAACCGCGCCGCGAACCCAACCGGGGTGTGGCCCCTGCGGTTCCCGCGAGAGCGGAGTGGATGAGCGACGACCTTCCTTTTGACTCCGCCGGAGGACTCTCCGTGCGCTACTACTTCCCACTCGATGCCGAGTACGTGATTCGGATTCGCCTCGGAGTCGCGAACGCGCCTGTCAAGCTCGCGCCGCATGAATTCCGCTTGCCGCTGAAAGCCGGTCCGCATACGATTGGGCTGACGTTCCCCAAAGAATCTCTCAAACTGGAACTCGCGGCGCCGGCCGTGGCGCGCCGGTCCGCCTTTGTATCCAGCGTGCGTCCGGAAGCCTCCTCGGCCGGTATGGATCTGCGCGTGGACGGCGTGAGAGTGAAACGCTTCCCCCCTGACGCCGACGGCGCATCGCCGCCGGTATTGAATATGGGTATTGTGGGCCCCTACAATCCAGCCGGCAGAGGGGACACGCCCAGCCGCCAGAAGATCTTTGTGTGTCATCCCGCGAACCGTTCGGAAGAGACGAAGTGCGCGCAAAAGATTCTGGCCGGCTTAAGCCGCCGGGCGTATCGCCGGCCCGTCACGGACGCGGATGTCAGGCCCTTGCTGGCGTTTTATCAGAAGGCCCGCGAGAAGGGCGATTTCGACTATGGAATCGAGAAGGCGATTCAGGCCATCCTGGTTGCGCCCGACTTTCTGTTCCGGGTGGAAGCGGACCCGCCGGCGAGCGCAAGACACAATCCTAATCACCGCATTAGCGACGTAGAACTTGCTTCACGGCTTTCGTTTTTCCTGTGGAGCAGCGTACCCGACGACACCTTGCTGGATTTGGCCGAGCAATCCAAACTTTCCGACCCGCAAATCCTCAAGCAGCAGGTGGAGCGCATGCTTGACGATCCGCGATCTTCGGCCTTTGTGGACAACTTCGCAGGGCAGTGGCTGCAGATACGCAATCTGGCGACGGTCCGGCCCGACCCAGTGGTGTTTGCCGATTTTGACGAAAGTCTCCGCTGGAGCATGCAACGAGAAACCGAGCTGTTCTTTGAAAGCATTTTGCGGGAAAATCGCAGTGTTCTCGATCTTCTCACAGCGGACTATACGTTCCTGAATGAACGCCTTGCAAACCACTACGGCATCCCGGGTATCTATGGCTCGCAATTCCGCCGCGTGGTGCTCAAGGATCCGGATCGCGGCGGACTGCTGGGACAAGCCAGTCTTTTGACTGTGACTTCTCCTCCGAACCGCACCTCGGTGGTGCAGCGCGGGAAATGGATTCTCGACAACTTGCTAGGGGCTCCGCCGCCTCCGCCCCCGCCGGATGTGCCGCCGCTCGATGCCACCACCAAGGGGGCACAAAAATTAACGCTGCGCGAAGCGCTGGAGTTGCACCGCGCGAATCCGGGGTGCGCGGTCTGTCACAAGACCATGGACCCGCTTGGATTTGCTCTGGAGAACTACAACGGAATCGGGGAGTGGCGCACGAAGGACGGCAGTTCCGAAATCGACGCGTCTGGCAAACTGCCGGACGGAACCCAGTTCGAAGGGCCGGCGGGATTGAAGAAGGTGCTGGCCACCGAGCGGCGGGATGAGTTCGTTTCCACCGTGACGGAAAAGCTCTTAACTTACGGCCTGGGGCGCGGCGTAGAATACTATGATATGCCGGCTCTTCGGGCGATTATGCACCAGGCAGAAGGCAGCCAGTACCGGCTCAAGGACCTGATTATGGGCGTGATCGTCAGTACGCCGTTTCAGATGAGGAGGTCAGCGGACCTATGATGATTACACAAAAGCACCTGCATCGCCGCACGTTTCTCCGCGGCCTAGGTACCACTCTGGCTCTGCCGTTTCTCGATGCGATGGTGCCCGCGTTCGCGGCGCCTCGGCTCGGCGCTGCCAAGCCGGCAGTGCGCCTGGGCTTTTTGTACGTGCCGAACGGTATCATCTCCGCCGGCTGGATGCCGAAGGGCGAAGGTGCCGGCTTCGAGTTCAATTCCACCATGAAGGCGCTCGAGCCGTTCCGCGAGAACATGCTGGTGTTAAGTGGACTGGCGCAGATTCAAGGCCGATCCTATGGCGACGGTGCCGGGGATCATGCCCGTGCCGGCGCCAGCTGGCTAACCGGCGTGCATCCCAAGAAAACGGAGGGTGCCGATCTGCGCGCTGGAATCTCCGCGGACCAGGTAGCGGCGCGCGCGTTTGGGAAGGAAACGCAGTTTGCCTCCCTGGAGTTGGGCGTCGAAGCGCCGAGTCTGGCGGGCGGTTGTGACTCCGGCTACAGTTGCGCCTACACCAATACGATTTCGTGGCGCAATCCGACCTCGCCGAATCCGATAGAAGTCAACCCGCGGGTACTTTTCGAGCGCCTGTTTGGGGACGGCGACAGCACCGATGCGAAGTCGCGGCTCGCGCAAATGCAGGAGCAGAGCAGCATACTGGATTTCGTGAAGGGCGGAGTGGATCGTCTGGAGACCAAGCTCGGCTCCGGCGATCGCAGAAAGCTCACCGAGTATTTGGACGCCATTCGCGATATCGAGCGGCGCATTCAGAAGGCCGAAGAGCAGAGCGCCTCCATGCACATGCCGGTGATGGACCGTCCGGCTTCCGCTCCCGAAGAGTTCGCAGCGCATGCCCAGTTGATGATGGATCTGATGGTAATCGCCTACCAGTCGGATCTCACACGCGTCATTACCATGATGCTGGCGCGGGAGGGCAGCAACCGCAGCTACCGCGAGATCGGCGTGGCCGACGGCCATCATAACTGCACGCACCATCAGAACGACCCGGAAAAAATAGCGAAAACCGCCAAGATCAACACCCACCACGTGGAGCAACTGGCTTACCTGGTAAACAAGATGAAGAACACTGCCGACGGCGACGGCACGCTGCTGGACCACTCGATGCTGCTTTACGGAAGCAGCCTCTCGGACGGCAACAAGCACACGCACGTCGATCTGCCGGTTGCTTTAGTCGGCGGCGGAGGTGGAGCCCTTAGAGGCGGGCGGCATATCCGCTATCCCGAAAATACGCCGCTCAATAATCTATTGGTTTCGATGCTCGATAAATCCGGCGTGCCCACGGAAAAGCTGGGCGACAGCACGGGCGAGATCGAGCATTTGTCGGATATTTAGCAGGTATATGCGATCGAGTGCTTGGATCCGCTGGGGAGCGGCGGTTTTGCTGGCCGCCGTGTCGTGCTGGGGAGCGACGGATTTTAGCCTCATAGACGCGATCAAGCGCCGCGACACCAAAGCCGCCGATTCACTCATCGCCAAGCACGTCAATATCAACGCCGCTCTGCCCGATGGCGCCACGGCGCTGGCCTGGGCGGTCTTTCTCGATTTGGAGGACACCGCTCGAAAACTGATCGAAACCGGTGCGGACGTCAACACCAAGGGTGACTACGGGGAAACGCCGCTTACGCTGGCGTTGGCCAATGGCAACGTGTCGCTCACCGCGCGCCTGCTCAAAGCCGGCGCTGACCCGAAGGCGACTCGCTGGAATGGCGAGACGGCCCTCATGATTGCAGCCAACGCAGGCAGCGTGGAGGAAGTGAAGTTATTGCTCGACGCCGGCCTGGACGTGAACGCCGCGGAGAGCGAAAAGGGACAGAATGCGCTAATGTGGGCCGCCGCGGAGGGGCATCCCGATGTGGTCGATCTGCTGATCCAAAAAGGCGCTAACGTAAATGCGGCAACCAAGAGCGGCTTCACAGCCTTGGCTTTCGCCACGATGAAGAACGACGGCGCTTCGGTTCGGCTCCTCGTCAAAGCCGGCGCCGATCCCAACAACGCTCTGCCGGACAAGGATAAGACCAAGATGCTGCTTCTCGCTGCAGCCTACGAGAGCACTCAGGCAGCGATGGCGCTGCTGGACGGCGGCGCTGATCCGAACGTCGCCGATCGCATGGGGCGAACTCCGCTGCACATCGCGGCGCAGGCGGGCTCCTTGGAACTGGTTCGGAAATTGGTATCCAAGGGCGCCGACTTGAACGCTCGTACCGCAAGGATCAGCGCGCCCGACCCTGGGTTCTTCCGAGCGCCCTCCGGCGAACAGACTCCGCTGCTTCTGGCGGCCAAATTCAATCAAGTGGATGTGATGCGCGTGTTGATCGAGGCCGGCGCCGATACCAAGCTCAAGGCTCAGGACGGAACCACTTTGTTTCTGGCGGCCGCGGGAAGCGGTCACGTGGAGGCAGCAAAGTACGCCTATGAGTTCGACAAAGATGTCAAGGCGGTTGATAGCCTTGGTTTCACTGCCATGCATGAGAGCGTGAGCGGCACCGGAAGGCTGGCGACTCAGCCGGAGCTGACCGAGCTGGTGCAGTATCTCGCTGATATTGGGGTTCCTCTGGACGAAGTGGACAGCCACGGGAGAACGCCCATTCAGATCGGCGACGTCGCCCCGCTGGATCAACCCATTCAGCGTATGGCCGACATCATCATCAGCCGTGGGGGCACACCGCGTTACTTCCCGAAAGAATACGTGAAGCCCGCGTCAGCCGTCCTTTCCAGATGATTTCCGCCCCGGATGCCATCTAGCCAATTGAGCTTTCAAAAGGCACGAAGGAACCATCGTTCGTCACCCCACGGGACTCGTGAAAATCGCGCCTCTTGCTCCTCAACGGAGTTTCATCTTTAGATCAGATCGATGCGGAAAACATAACCGCCCGACGGGCTGTTGAGCGGCGGGAAGCCGGGGTGTTGATACGCCGGCTTGTCGATCGACCATCCCGGATGCTCGCCGGCATCAACTCCGTAGAGCTGATCGTTATACACCGTGACGTCGTGGATATCACAGGAGCCCGCCACGAACTCCACCACCTGGACGACTTGACCTGTCTTGACGTCGTACTTGATCAGACCCGGAGTGTAACCCTCATAGCCGGTGGTGCCTTCCTTCTGATGTCCGGTCACTTGCCAGATGAAGCCGTTGTCATAGGCGATGCCGTGCAGCCGTTCGGCCAGACCCGGCACGCGCGTCGTCGGAAAAATGTAATCCACCTCCCAAGTCTTGGGATCGATACGGATGATCGCTTCAAGTCGATTCGCGTCTATCCAGATTTTGCCGGCGTCCGGCTGCCACGTCATGCCGTGGGTGGCGCCGCCATCGTCTTTGGGCCCGAAGGGAATCTGTCGATGGCTGATCTGTTTGCCATTCATGTCGGTCTGAAAGATCCCATTAATCGGCGGGGTGGGGTGCACTATCTCCGATGCGCCGTTGGCTCCGCTCCAGATATAACCGCCGCCGAAGCACATACCGCTGGTGTCCTTGCAGTTGGTCATCACCGTGTGGAGGAGCTTGCCGTTCCAGTCGATGAGCCAGGCAGCCTCGGGTTTGTTGTCATGGCGCTGCTCCTGAACCCAGAAACCTCTCTTCTGATCGTGGTCGATGTCGATCGCATTGGGCCATCCGGGCGGGGTAAGAAACAGTTCCGTGGTCTTGGCCATCCGCTTCGGAATTTGCTTGCCGCGCGCGCCGGTCCCTACGCGACGGCCTAGAGCGTCGGTCCCCTGCTCGCGTGGCGCCGTCTCGGCTGATTGTCCGAACGCCGAACTGGCGGCCAGGCTCGCGCAGAAGCCAATGCCGGCACCAAACAACTCTCGCCTCCCAATACGATTCCTCATGGATGGTTTCCTCCTCTGACGAGTCAGCGTCACATTCATTCAAACCGATGCTATCAAACTGTCTGTCCCGCACAAGCCCCCGCACCGCGCCCCGGGTCCATCGTGATGCAATCGTGCGGCGATTTGATTGCCCCGGGCTCGCGGCGGTCAAGCCGCGCTTTTCCATTAGTCGAATTGATGACTTGCAGACGATGATCGGCGTCGTCGTTTACGGGCCGATCTGCTGGAGCGTGTGCCGCCGCAGATACCAGCAGGGAGCGTAGCCGAAATGTGGCAACAGCGCTTCGATACACGTCTCAATAGCCGGCGTGCCGATCGAGTACTCTACCTGGTTATGGTGATTCACCTCGGCGTACACCCGGCCAACCGGTAAGTGTTCGACTGGCCGCCCCCGGAGACGGGCATAAAGATCATCGCCGAGGTAGATCAAGCCCATTAGGGTCAGCAGAGCGGAGCATCCCCACAGTGCGATTCTCCGGATAGTCCGCATGCAAGAAACTCTTTTCGACTATAGCGAAAAGAGACGCGGATCACCGCTCCTCAGGCGTCCTCGATCAGGGATCAGGTTTCCCGGGAACGGATGCGTGAGAAAGATGAGGCCTTGGCTTTCGCTTCCGCCGCGAGCGCCAGAAGCCGCTCGGCATATTCAAAAGTACGCCGGCCGACTTCTGTCATGGCGATGGACTTCGAGAAGCGCTCCCGTTCGAAAAGCCGAACGCCCAATTCGCGCTCCAGCGACTTAATGTGAAAGGTCACGGTGGATTGGTGATAGCCCAGTTGGGTGGCGGCGCGACTGAAGTTATTCGCAACCGCCACCACGCGGAATGTTTCTAGTTGCTGCAAGTCGAGCATCGGATCAACAACTCCCTCAAAAATAAGTATTACCAGGGGAACGAGCTAGAGCGCGCTCTCGCCTCGATCCCCATTGCGGATGCGAATGGCTTCGTCGATGTTGGCGACGAAAATCTTTCCGTCCCCGATCTTCCCAGTGCGGGCAGCGCTGGTGAGAGCTTCGACCACCGGATCCAGAAGCGTATCGCGCACTATCATCTCCAGCTTCACTTTTGGCAGCAGATCGACTTTATACTCGCTGCCGCGATAGACCTCGGTGTGGCCCTTCTGGCGTCCGTGCCCCCGCACTTCGGAAACCGTGATGCCCTCCACGCCGATCTTGATCAGGGCGTCCTTGACCTCGTCCAGTTTGAAGGGCTGGATGACTGCTTCAATCTTCTTCATTCGATTTCTGTCCTTTCAGAAGAACCGTAACTCGATTACGAGAAGAAGGCCGCGCAAGCGCAACTCACGCGGCCCGCCAAAAATGTTCCAGGAACGTTTAGCGCCCGTGCTCGGCCGCACGGATGCCGGGAAGCGGTTCCGTTGCGGTGAACGGCACGGCCTTTTCGGGCACCATGCCGCCCGGGCGTCCCATTGAAGAGATGACATATTCGGGGTAAGCCGAGATGCCGTGCTCGTGCAGATCCAGACCGTAATTCTCGCCCTCGGCCGAGATGCGCAGGAGACCCATGGCATTGACGACATACATCACCACCATGGCAACCACAAACGTGGAAACTGTAATGATCGCGCTGCCCACGATTTGCGCCATCAACACCTGCGTGCCGCCGCCGTAGAACAGTCCTTTCAGAGGAGCCGAGTTATCTGCCGCGAAGGGTCCGGTGGCGCCATACTGACCCGAAGCGAACAGCCCCAGCGAAATTGTTCCCCAGATTCCGCACATGCCGTGGACCGGAACCGCGCCGATCGGATCGTCAATGCGCAGGTACTCGAGCAGTTCTACCCCGCAGACCACGACGACGCCGGCGACCGCTCCCAGCAAGATCGCACCCGTAGGGCTGACCCAGTAGCAGGGACAAGTGATGGCCACGAGTCCTGCCAGGAAGCCGTTGACGGTGAAACTCATGTCCCATTTCTTGCTCATCATGTAAGCGACAAACATCGCGGCCAGACCAGCCGAGCAAGCAGCCAGCGTAGTGTTGGCGGCAACCCGCCCAATGCCTTCGAAGTCCATGGCCGAGAGCGTGCTGCCAGGGTTGAATCCGTACCAGCCGAACCACAACAACAAGCCGCCGGACGCCGCGATCGTCAGATCGTGAGGCATCATGGGTCCACCACCGTCGCGTTTGAAGCGGCGGCCCAGGCGCGGACCAAGGACAATGGCGCCCGCCAGTGCGATAAATCCGCCGATGGTATGCACCACCGTCGAACCCGCGAAATCATGGAAACCCATGCCGAGCGAAGGCAGGAAGAAGCCCGCGGCGCCCATTGTCGCCAGGAAGCCATCCGGACCCCAGGCCCAGTGGCCAATGATCGGATAGATGAAGCCCGACACCGCAAAGCTATAGAGCAGGTCGCCCACCCAAGCCGTCCGGCCGATCATCGCGCCGGAGGTGATGGTGGAGCAGGTGTCGGCAAACGCAAACTGGAACAACCAGAACGCCAGGAACGCTACGCCGGTACCTTCATACGTGTGCGGCGCACCTTGCAGGAAGAACCAGTTCAGGCCGATGAAGCCGTTGCCATGGCTGAACATGAATGAGAATCCCCAAGCGTAGAACAAAAGACCGCAGAGGCAGGTGTCGACCACGCATTCCATCAGCACGTTAACGGTTTCGCGCGATCGGCAGAAACCGGCCTCGAGCATGGTGAAGCCCACCTGCATACCGAACACCAGGAACGCCGCAATCAGCGTCCACACGGTATTGATGGGGTTTACGATGTCGTTCCCCTTCAAGACTGGGTCCGCGGCAAAGGTCCGAAAGCCGATCAAGTCGGGGTTCAGCAGCAGCGCGGCCAGCAGGATCAGGCCGACGCCGGTCAATTTCCCCATGATTAGGATCTTGCCGTATTGGCGCCATTCCGGATTCCGAAGGCGATCCCGCAATCGGCTCAGCTTGCCCGGGAAAGATAGTCTATTTTCCATAATTGATTCCTCTCTACGTTGGTAGTTACGTCCGCTGGCGCTTGGGTACACCTGCGGCCAAGGTGCGGCGCGGTGCCCTCATGAAACACAAGTTGTTAACGGAATGTCTCCCGCAGACCGGGCGGGAAGCAGATGTCGGTTCTTTTGCAGTCTACGGTATGCGTCACACCGCGTCCAATCGATTTTTTTAATGTATGAGGAAGCCATTTTCTATTCGGTCTCTAAAGACATGCAAATAAATGACTAAAGACATCGGCGCGGGTCTCAATATCCGAGGGAGCAGTCAGGGCCTCTTTGTGGATGCCATTCCAGAGATTAGGAGTTCTTACACGCGCTCGGCTCGGGAAGGTGGCTCTGGAGCAGCGCAAAGACGAGTTGTAATCGCGAACGGGTGGCCGCTGACCCTCTAAGCCTTCGTGGCGAATTTGATAGCCCTAATCGAGGGCTTCTTGCTTCGATGGCTCATTCCTGGCCGCACTCCCTCGACCATTTCCGGTCTAAAATCACAATATGGATGCAGTACCAAGACACCAATGTTTGATCTACGAGGGCTCGCCGGCCAGGCATTTTCGAGGGCTAGCTGCGGCCGTTGTTGAAAACCTCAAGAAAAATAAGCGCTGTTTCTACCTCAACAGTCCCACAATGATGACCGGAATACGGTCCTACCTCGCTGCCGCGGGTCTAGATTTAGCGCACGAGATGGAAAGGGGCGCATTGGTGCTGTCCTCCGATGAAAGTCACTTGGTGGACGGTCAATTTGATAGTGAAAGAATGCTGGCAATGCTGGAAAATGCCGTCCATGAAGCACTGCGGGATGGTTTTAGCGGACTGTGGGCCACCGGCGATATGACATGGGAATTCGGGAATGAAAAGAATTTCGTGAAGCTCTTGGACTACGAGCGGGGTCTGGAACAGCTTTTCGAGAAACATGTTTCCTTGAGTGGCGTCTGTCAGTACCATACGGACACATTGCCGATTGGTGTTGTCGAGCAGGGATTGCACATTCACAAAGGTATTTTCATTAACGAAACTCTTTCTCGAATAAATCCGTACTTCCTTTCACATGAAGCCTTGGCGGGCCGTCCTAGAGGATCCGTGACTCAAATAAAGCACATGATTCATAGCGTGCAGCATGCTTGAAGCTGTCCAGCCAACCTTCATTGCTCCCGGCTGTGAAAGTCGCGCCAAGGCCACTCTCACGGCTCACTGGCAGTATGAAGGGGCCGTTCCGATTCCTGCGTTGGGATACCTTCACTAACCTTCGTTGGCGAAGGGACTGCGTTTGATCGCGTAATCGACGGCCTCTTGGGGAACGTTGAAGACCTTCATGGCTCCGTTGCCCATGTACCCGAGGTCTTTCACGCCTGCGGGGCTGGTGTAGTAGGCGTCGACAACCATGTTCCGGGTCCAGGTCCAGAAGTGTACTCCGGGGGCGGTTTCAGGCGTTCTGTTCTTCGCGTACGCAAGCTTGTCGAGCAATTCGGTTTGCTGCGCCGCGGCGGCGTTGAGGAAATCCGCGCCGTAGGTCTTCTGCATGTAGTTATCGAGCCAGCCGAAGCCCCCATTGAAAATCGCGGCCAGCTCGTCGTTGTGGCTGGAGAGGAAATCTATAAACTCAGCGGCTCCCGCGTCGGAAGCGCCGGGGATGATGATGTCGCCCAGCTTCTTGAGTGTCAGGAAATTGTGCGGCGTGAATTTCTTCGGGACGTAATTCGGTCCTCCGCTGAGCGACTTTACGGCTGCGATCTCGGCGTGAACGTGCTGTGCCAGGGCCGGCGAAAGGACTCCTGACCCCGCGGCCGTCAGAACGATGGAGCTGCCAATGATCCTGAATAATTCGCGGCGCGAAGTGTCTTCCATAACCTACACGTTTCCTTTCGTAATTTCGTCGGCGAGGTGCGCGGCGGCGCGCCAGGCGTTGGCGACAATGGTGAGTGTCACGTTCTTATCGGGGTTGCCATTGAAAGGCGCGGCATCCACCACCAACAGGTTGGGTACTTCGTGGGCCTGCGACCACTTATTAAGAACGCTGCTCTTGGGATCATCACCCATGCGGCAGGTGCCGGCTTCATGGATGATCTCGCCGCCGACCGACACCGCCTTCACCGCGTCTGGGGGCAGATCGGGCGACGTGACGTGTCCGCCCATGGTCTCGATCAAGTCCTTGAAGGTTTTGTGCATGTGCTTGACCATCTGGATTTCGTTCTCGCTCCATTGCCAGTGAAA
>Ga0068857_100001861_pt1 | contig 16994 bp, 13 predicted proteins | sample KBSCornC72_FD_66591 | JGI IMG/M metagenome (GOLD analysis project Ga0068857, IMG submission 66591) | Corn rhizosphere microbial communities from Kellogg Biological Station, Michigan, USA - KBS Corn C7-2 | ecosystem: Host-associated > Plants > Roots > Rhizosphere > Soil ...
TAAGCTGCTGACCTACGCGCCAACCGGGGCGATCGTGGCCGCGCCAACCACCAGCCTGCCTGAAGGTATTGGCGGCGAGCGCAACTGGGATTATCGTTTCACGTGGTTTCGCGATGCCGCTTTCACGCTGGATAGCCTGCTGGAACTGGGTTTTACCGAGGAGGCCGACGCCTTTATATGCTGGCTGACCGCGCGTGTCAACGAGTTGCAGGAGGGCGGTGAACTTCAGCCCATGTATACCATTCGCGGCGGGCATGAGATGCCTGAAATTCACCTGGATCACCTGGAAGGCTATCGCGGCAGCAGGCCTGTGCGCATCGGCAATGGAGCGGCCACCCAGCGTCAACTGGACATCCACGGCGAGTTGCTGGACGTCATCTATCTCTACACGCGCCATGGCGGGATCGCTTATGATGTCTGGCTGCACATCTGTCAGCAACTCGATTGGCTGAGCAAACATTGGCAGGAGACGGACGAAGGCATTTGGGAAGTGCGTGGAGGCGCGAAACACTTCCTGCACTCGCGGCTGATGAGTTGGGTCGCCTTCGATCGCGCCCTGCGTATCGCCCAAGAGCGAGGTCTACCCGCGCCCCTGACCGAGTGGGAACAGTTGCGGATGGAGATTTACCGTGAAATCATAGACAGGGGCTGGAACGAGGAGAAAGGCTGTTTTGTGCAATATTACGGCGGAACAGCGGTCGATGCCAGTTCGCTCATGCTCGCTCTGACCGGCTTTATCGATGCCCGCGATCCGCGCATGTGGGGAACCATTGAAGCGATTCAGAGCGAGCTGACCCACATGCCGCACGTCTATCGCTACGACGTCGAAAACGCCGCCAGCGACGGTATGGAGTGCCACGAAGGCACATTCAACATCTGTAGCTTCTGGCTCATCGAAGCCCTGGCCAAAGCGAACCGTCTGGAGGAAGCGCGACTCTCGCTCGAACACATGCTGACCTACGCCAACCACGTCGGCCTCTACGCCGAGGAGACTGCGACCACTGGCGAGGCATTAGGCAACTTTCCGCAAGCCTTCACGCATCTCGCCCTGATCCACGCCTGCCTCAGCGTCGACGAGGCCATGAACAAAGTGTTGTCGCGCTCGTACCTGAGCTTGTAACTACATCCTCTTCATTTTCTCGATCACGGCGTCGGCGACCTGGGATGTGCCAACGGCGGTTGGATCGTCGGGGCGCGGCTTGAGATCGTAGGTCACGTTTTTGCCTTCGGCGATCACGGCGGCCAGGGCGCGCTCCAGGCGGTGCGCGGCCTCGCGCTCGTTGAGATGGCGGAGCATGAGGACGCCGGAGAACATCATCGCCATCGGGTTGACCTTGTTCTGCCCGGCATACTTCGGCGCGCTACCATGCACCGGCTCGAAGACCGCGTAATCGTTGCCAATGTTCGCACCGGGAGCCACGCCCAGACCGCCGATCAGGCCCGCCGAGAGATCAGAAATAATGTCGCCGTAGAGATTCGGCAGGACCAGCACGTCGTATTGTTCGGGCTTCTGCACCAGTTGCATACACATGTTATCCACAATGCGATCTTCAAATTGGATATCAGAATACTCTTTCGCTACCTCGTGCGCGGTCGCTAAAAAAAGGCCATCAGAGTATTTCATGATATTCGCTTTATGCACGGCTGTCACTTTGCGGCGTCCATTGGCGCGAGCATAATCGAAGGCGAATTTGACGATACGACGACTGGCTACCACCGAAATATATTTGATGCTGATGGCCGCGTCCCGGTCCAGATGCGTCCCGGTCGTGCGCGCAATCGTCTCAAACATCTCCTCCTGTTCAGGCGTGCCGCGCTGGAACTCGATGCCCGCGTAGAGATCCTCGGTATTTTCGCGCACAATAATCATATCGATATGGTCGTAGCGGGAGCGCAATCCCTGGTATGTTTTGGCGGGACGCACATTGGCGTAGAGATCGAGTTTTTTGCGTAAAGAGACGTTCGCGCTGCGCGAGCCTTTGCCAACGGGCGTCGTAATCGGGCCTTTCAAGCCCACTCCGGTGCGTTTAATCGACTCAATCACCGCGTCGGGTAAAATCGTGCCGTACTTCTCCAGCGTTTCCGCACCGGCCTGCTGCACCTCCCAGATAAATTCCACCCCGGTTGCCTCAAGCACGCGCCGGGTCGCTTCCGTGATCTCCGGCCCGGTCCCATCGCCAGAAATCAACGTGACTGCGTGCGCCATGAAAACCCCTCCCTCAAGAGAATTTTGTGAACACCTCTGATTATAGCACAAAGGATGCGGCCTCAGACGAAACGCATCTTTTACAAATTTGTTAGCTAGATATACATTTTTCGCGAAAATTGTTAGCCAGCAACGTGTTTTTCTCCCGCCCTTCTGCTTATACTTCTCTGTAAGAGTATACTCTTTCGTTTTTGCCATGCCTATCGGTGCCAGAGCATGAAATAAAGCATCCAAGCGCTTTTCGATCAGTAAGAAAGGAGGTAGCTTCTCATCCACGACAATTTTACTTGTAGTGCATCTTAATCATTACGAGTGTTCTATCCCCGCATGAGGAATATTTTTCAGGAGAAAAGCTATGATACGAAGGAATGTATCGCTTTTTTTACGCCTTGTAGCACCTGTAATCGTAGTACTTGCGTTAGTGATTGTCTACACGCCGTCCGTGCTGGCGGCCAGTTCAACCGCGCAAAGCCGGGTTGGTCCCAAAGCCTACTATCTCGCGCTTGGCGACTCGCTGGCGTTCGGCTATCAGCCCAACTTCGACTATTCACACGGTTATGCCGACGATTTTTACCGCAATCTGCAAAGTCACGGCGTCACGCATTACGTCAACATGGCCTGCTCTGGCGAGAACACGGCCAGTATGATCGCTGGCGGTTGCCCGACCGCACTCTTGATTCCGCGCAAATACCTCTACCTGGGCGCGCAACTGCACGCGGCGGTGAGTTTCCTCTCAGCGCATCGCGGCCAGGTCAGTCCCGTCACGCTGGACATCGGCGTGAACGAGTTCATCGAGTCGTTCGCCATCAACGGCTTCAACTGCGACATCGACGCCAATGAAGCCCAGAACATCCTCTCGCTCATGGACTACAACCTGACCCAAATTATCCTGCCCGCGCTCACACAAGCCATGACGGTCGATGGCCACATGACCGGTGATCTGTTCATGCTCAACTACTACGATCCGTTCGCCAATGAGTGTCCGAATTTCGCGCCCTGGCTGAATCTGCTCAACCAGCATCTCGCGGCTGATGCCAGCGGCTTCGCGACCATGGTTGATGTCTTCATACCCTTCGGCGGCTCGACCAACCCGAATCCGCTCGTCTGTACCTATACCTGGATGTGCAGCGATCCCCTCTTCGCGACCGGAATTCACGCCAACACGACCGGCTATCAGGTCATGGCCAACGCGATCGAACAGGTTGCGGGATATTAGGCCGTCATTCAGCCTCTAAGCAGCCAGAATGCCCCTGAGATGAAACCCACCTCATCTCAGGGGCATTAAACTAGCTTCTCCTCGTAATATTACAGATATTACAAACGGCCCATCATTTTAAAATTTGCTTGAGCGAGGAAAGCCATTTGCTATACGAGCCAGCGAAGAATGTAGCCCAGTATTCGCGCTCAGATGCCACACAATCAAACGTAGCCCACCACTCCACAAAGGCCTGATTACCATCTACAACTGGTGTCACACGTAAAGTCGCCTGGTAATCTTCGACAGGGCTGGGTGGTGTGCCAACAAACCCGTATGTGAAGAAATGCTCTGTGGCTGAATAAGCCCTGAGGTCGGAGCGAGCTGTTTTATCACCAAACTTATGAAAGCGAATAGTTCCTATGGTAGATCCCGATTTGCCATTCTCGCTTGAACTCTCAGTGACTTCGCCAGACCAACGATCATCATTAAAATCACAGATTTTTGACCAGACTTCTTCAACCGTATTATCAAAAATTGTGCTGTAGTATGCTTTTGCCATGCTCTTCTCCTCATAAGGGTGAGATGTTTGTTTCCATTCGAAAAACTGCTACTTGCGTCCAACAACGCGCCCTTTGTCTAGAGAAGTTATACAGGGAGCAGGAAAAAGAAACTATCTGATTCTTGCGTTCAAAGTTGGCAAGAGGACAATGGTCTGGCTCTGGAACGCAGCGTGTCTTTTGGTCAGGGTCGCGCTGGCTGGCCAGGAGTAAATGTGCTTGGCGTCTTCAAGAGCAAATCAGCGAGGGGGATTTTATAAATAGTAGAAAATACCCGGCAGCACCCTTTAGCAGAACCCTTTTTTCTCATGCTTATTGTAGCATTCCTGTCAACCTTTCGGCAACGTCCTTTGGGACGGTGTTTTTCTTTCGGGCCTCCTGTATACTTCTTCACGCTCAACTGAAGCCGCGCAAACTGGTACAAACAGGACAATAAGCGCCCATTTGTACCGGTCGGTAAGCAAAAAGCCCGGCGTCGATATTTGATAAATAGTGAAATGGATAATCACGATGAACAACTACATGCGCGCCTTTCTTTCGTTGCGCCAACGCAATTTTCGCCTCTACTGGTCTGGCCAGTTGATTTCGCTGCTGGGAACGTGGATGCAGAGCATCGGGCAGGCGTGGCTGGTGCTGGAACTGACGAACAGCGCGTGGCAGCTCGGCCTGGTGGGCGCGTTGCAGGCGTTGCCCATCCTGCTCTTCTCGCTCTTCGGCGGCGTCTTCGCGGATCGCTGGCCCAAGCGGCGTGTCCTGCTCGCCACCCAGACAGCCTCGTTCATCCAGGCCGCGTTGCTCTGGACGCTCCTCGCCACAGGCACCATTCAGCTCTGGCACATCTATCTCCTTGCTCTCCTGTTGGGCCTGACAAACAGCCTGGGTAGACCAACCAGTTCGGCGTTTGTCGTGGAACTGGTCGGACGTGAAGAATTGCCCAACGCGATCGCGCTCAATTCGGCGCTCAGCAATCTGACGCGCATCGCCGGTCCTGGCCTGGGCGGTCTCATCATCGCGGTTAGCAACGGCGTGGCCCCGCTTTTCCTGCTTAACGCGCTCAGCTTTCTCCCGGTCATCGCTGGTCTGGCCCTGATCGATGTACGCCAACTGCACGCTCAGGCTCAGCGACCCACTTCAGACGAGCGGCAGAAAACGTGGCATAGTTTGCGCGAGGGCCTGAGCTATGTCTGGCACGCTCCGTCCATCCTCATGATCGTGCTCGTGGTCGGCCTGGTCCTGCTCTTCGGCTCAAATTTCAACGTCGTGCTGCCGCTTTTCGCCACTGACGTCCTGCACGTAGGTGCGCCTGGCTTCGGTTTTCTCTCTGCCGCAATCGGCGTAGGTGCGCTGCTCTCCGCGCTCTGGCTGGCCTGGAGCAACCGGAAACCGACGATCCGCAGCATGCTCGTGAGTATGCTGATCTTCGTCGCGCTGGAGATTATCTTCACGTTCTCACGCTTCTACCCGCTCTCAGTCGCCCTCATCGCGGGCGTCTGTTTCATGGAGGAAGCGTTTGCCATGCAGGGCATCACCCTCCTGCAAACGATCACGCCAGATCATCTACGCGGGCGTGTTATGAGCGTGCGGGTCGTCAGCTTCGACGGCAGCTTACCGCTGGGCTACACGCTCATGGGCTGGCTCTCAAGCCTCTATAATGCGCCCATCGCCATGCTGGTCGGCGCGTTGCTCTGTCTGCTCGTCGTGGGCGTGAGCTGGCCGTGGAGCAAGCGAGCCGAAGACCATGCTCACGCTTCTCTTTGATCGCAAATGCCTATGAGCTTTTCTCGGCCCTGATAAAGCCCACACCCGGAAAAGACGAGGAGTCTTGAGGCTGTATCTCCTCCGTTTCCACCGTTGCGAAACCCGCCTCTTTGAGCAGAGCAACCGTGTCCTGGACGCGGCTCCCGCCAGCATGGAAGTGGGTAGCCTGCCCCTGACGATCGGCCTTGTGCTTGAAGTCAGCGATGACCAGCCGCCCGCCTGGTTTGAGCACACGCGCGACTTCAGCGAAGCCCTGACGTTTGAGGGGCAGCGGCAAATGATGGATCATCAGGGTCGAGAAGGCCACGTCGAAGGTCTGGTCGGGGAAGGCAAGCTGCTCGATCACACCAATCTGGAAATTGGCGGAGAGCTTGCGCCGGGCAGCTTTCGCTCGCGCGCGGGCAATCTGCGCCGGGCCTGGATCGATGCCCACAACGCGACCCGTTGCCCCGACTCGTCGCTGGACCTCAAGCGCCAGTGTTCCCGTGCCACAGCCAACATCCAGCGCCGTCTCGCCAGGTTGCAAGCGAGCCAGCTCTATCGTTCGTTGTCTCATCTTACGCACCTGGCCGTGAAAAACAAACGTGTCGTTAAACCAGATTTGCAGATCGTAGCGCCAGCCTCGATTGAGGACCAGCCCTTTTGTATCCTGGTCCGACGCCTCGCCGGAATGGCTATGCCGATGACGTGCGTGCGTATGCATAGATCGTACCTCTTTCAGAAAAAACTCACATGCTCGACAGTTTCACCATTAGAGATATGCACATTGACATTTTAGCTCAGTTGAGCCATACTGTCTCAAACGAATGTCTCTATCTCTCGTTCTCAGTGTAATCAGATGAGGACAGAAAGACAAGGGTCACGTGGGAAAATCTGTCTCAAATGAGACAAGGAGCGCAAAATGACTCAAACAACGGGTAATTTACGGGTGAGACGCACGCAAAAGCTATTGCGGGAGGCGCTCATCGAGCTGATTGAGGAGCGCAATTTCGAGTCGCTGACCATTGGCGAAATCACCGAGCGCGCAATGGTCAGCCGCGCCGCGTTCTATCGCAACTATCAAGATAAATACGACCTGGTGGAGCAAATCTTCGAGGAAGCCATGAGTGCCCTGTTGAACGAGGTCGGCGAACTGAGTGCAGCCGGGCCACAGCCAGCGGAAGTCTGGGTCAAATTCTTCGAGCATATCGCGGCCTACGAGCGGCTCTATCGCGCCCTGCTCGGCCAGAAAGGTAGTCCCTGGTTTGTGAGGAAGATGCGCGCCTCGCTGGCCGAAATGGTCATCAACGCCCACGTGCACGAAGTACACGGACAGGCCAAAAGCGAGCGAGCGACCATCACCTTCTCCGACGACTTTATCCCTGATCTCGTGTCCACGATGTTTGTCGAAGCCATCACCTGGTGGCTTGAACAGGGCCGACCATCCACGCCTCGCGAAATGGCCACGCGCTGCGCCCGCCTCGCCTCAGCGATGTTTAAAGAGGTGAGTACGTGGGAATGAGCCTGGAGGTAAATAAAACAGGCCAGTGTGCAAGACCACGCACTGGCCTGTTTGGCGAAAAAATCTAGTCCGCTTTGAGGAAGAACGTTCAGCGATTACTCACTCGCTGTTCGCGAGCTGGCCGAAGCCTTCTTAGCCGTACTCGCGACTGTTCGCCCGGTCGTCGCGGCTTTGCGTGTAGTCGCGGCCTTCTTCGCAGTTGTAGCCTTCTTCGCGGTGCTCTTTTTAGCCGTGCTGGCAGCAGTTTTCCTGGTGGTCGTGGCCTTCTTCGCACTCGTGGCCGTTGAAGCTCTGGCGCGCGTCGAAGTGGTCTTCCTGGCGGCGGGCTTCTTCTCGGCGGTTTTCGCCTCACCAGCCTGATGCGGGCGCTCCTCTCTCTCTTTCGCGCGCTGTGGCACGATGACCTCCCGGTAGCACACGGGGTCCTGGTTGGGTTTGGGCACGACCATCAGACCGCCGCACTGCGGGCAGGGATCGGGAATTGGCTTCTCCCAGATGGCGAAATTGCAGGCTGGATAGTTATTGCAGCCGTAGAAGATGCGCTTCTTCTGCCGCGTCTTGCGCTCAACCAGGTCGCTGCCGCACTCAGGACAGAGCGCGCCAGTTTTGTTGACCACCGAACGGCGATAGCTGCACTCCGGGAAGCCGGAACAGGAGATGAAACGGCCAAAGCGACCGGTGCGGATCACCAGGTTGCGTCCACAATCGGGGCAGGTTTCGTCAAGCTCTTCGACCGGCTTCTGCACACGATCCATCTCGGCCTCGGCCTTTTTCAACGTGACTTTGAAATCGCCGTAGAAACTGCTCAGGAACTCTTTCCACGACTGGCGACCCTCTTCAACCGCGTCAAGCTTGCGCTCCATCTCAGCGGTAAAGCCGGTGTCGACGATATCGGGGAAGTGCTTATTCATGACCTCGTTGACCACTTCGCCCAGCCAGGTCGCGACAAATCGGCGCTGATCCTGGTCCACGTAGCCGCGATCCTGGACCGTGCTGATAATCGTGACATACGTGCTTGGGCGACCGACACCCTGCTCTTCCAATTCTTTAATCAGGCTGGCCTCGGTATAGCGCGGAGGCGGCTGTGTAAAGTGTTGCTCAGGCTTGAGTTCGTGCAGGTCCAGCACCTCTTCAGCGTGCAGCTTCGGCAGATTATGCTCGTCCTCCTCGCGCGACCAGACGGCGTAGAAACCGGCAAACTTGAGATGCGAGCCGGTGGCGCGGAAAACGTACTGGGCAGCCGAGATATCCACGCGCACGGTATCGAAAACCGCCGGGGTCATGAAGCTGGCCACGAAGCGCCGCCAGACCAAATTATACAGCTTGAACTGGTCGGGCGTGAGATGATGCTTGACGCTTTGCGGAGTCAGCGTGACATCGGTCGGACGAATGGCCTCGTGCGCGTCCTGCGTCGTGGCTTTGGCTTTGCCTGTGCGTCCCTGACCGACAAACGGCTGACCATATTCGCCCGCGATAAACGCCTTGACCTGGCCCTGAGCCTCGTCCGAGATGCGCGTCGAGTCGGTACGCATATAGGTGATCAGACCTTGATGGCCGCGCTCACCCAGCTCGATGCCTTCGTAGAGATGCTGCGCCAGGCTCATCGTTTTCTTCGGTTTAAAGTAGAGCCGCGAGGAGGCGTCCTGCTGCAAGGTACTGGTAGTATAGGGCAAGGGCGGCTGACGGCGCTGCTCTTTTTCCTCAACCTTCATCACCTTATAGATCGCGCCCTTGAGGTCGTTCAGGATCGCTTCGGCCTCAGCCTGGGAGGCGATTTTGATGCGACCTTTGCCGTTCTGGGCCTTTTTCGTGCCATTCTTGCCGTTATTGCCCGCTGCCTTCTCGCTGGCTGCTGCCTCTTCGCCCTCTGCGTCGCCGTTTGCGCTCTCTTCGCTATTGAGTTGCGCGAGATCATTCAAGCGCGCAATCAGCGTAGCCTCAAAGCGTTCCTGTGCGCCCTGCTGGCTGAGAAACGCACTGATGCTCCAGTATTCTTCCGGCTCAAAGGCGCGAATCTCGGCCTCGCGATCACAGATCAGGCGGAGCGCGACCGATTGCACACGGCCCGCGCTGGTACCAGACTGGATACGCCGCCAGAGCAATGGGCTGATCTTATAACCAACCAGGCGATCGAGCACACGTCGGGCCTGTTGCGCGTTAAACAGATCCTCGTTAATTTCACGCGGCTTCTTAATCGCTTGCTGGACCGCGCCCTTGGTGATTTCATTGAAGACCGCGCGATGTGGGTGATCCAGGCCCAACGTCTCCTTGAGCGACCAGGCGATAAACTCACCCTCGCGGTCGGGGTCGGGCGCGAGATAGACCTCTTCGGCTTTGCGCGAAGCGGCCTTTAATTCATCGATCAGCTTATCTTTCTTCTCGATCACCTCATACTGCGGCGTAAAATCCTTGCGGGTATTGACACCCAGGCCGCGTTTCGGGAGATCGATAATATGGCCCATCGAGGCACGTACCTCGAAATCGCGGCCCAAAAATTTTTCGATGGTCTTGGCCTTCGCGGGCGACTCTACAATAACCAGTTTTTTTGCCATACACCTATACCCTGATCTCTCATTAACGAGGCACGGGACAACATTCAGAACACCGCACCACCAGAAACACAAGCTTATTCTATAGTTGCTACTCCTGTAGTCAACGATTTACTCTGCGCATAGAATAGCATAGTTGGCAAGGGGTTGATTTCGTCCTGTCACATTTTGATACGCTTTCTTTGAATAGCATACGTTGACAGGGGTAGTTTTATTCCCGGTGTTGAGTGTTGAGATGCAAACAATAATCTTGACCATCCTTGCGCCGTCATGCTATGCTGCAAGAGAGAAGAACTATCCAAAGATTGTTTACTATCACCAAAGGGAACGTTCAGACGGTTTCAGGAGAACAATCTCCTTCTATGAATAGAGTTAGTGAGAACGAAAAACGTTGTCACCGGACCGTTCCCGCCTGTTGCTGGCGTCGTAGCAGATGCTAGTATGGAGGAGACGCATGCACGAAAACCGCCCATCGCGTGCCGAGCGGCGCGATATGCGTAAAGAAAGGCGCGGAAGTAATAAAAAGCTGACCCCGACCGTTGAAATGCACGAGAGCGAGGCTACGCAGACCACCGACGCTGACGAGGTCTCGGCATCTGACCCTCCTGTGGCTGACCACGTGCTCCCACCGGCCAGACAAGTCAATCGGCGGTCTGGGAACGCGCTGCGGGCCAGCCTGGCGGTCGTAGGCGGACGCGCTGCGGGTGCGTTGAGTCGGCGGCTCCATCTGGGCGGAGGGACCAGTATCGCGGGCGTGGTCGCTCAGGGCCTCTATCCCGATATCATCGGGCACCTCTCGACCCAACTCAAAGAGGGCAGCATCCTGGTGACAGGCACGAACGGCAAAACGACGACCAGCGGCTTTATCGCGGCTGTCCTCAGCGATGCCGGGCTGCGCGTGTGGCGCAATCGCGAGGGGTCCAATCTCACACGCGGCATCGCGGGCGCGCTGGTCATTCGTGCTCTCCCGAACGGCAAGCTGCGCCGCGCCGGACAGGCTATTTCGATCTTCGAGGTCGACGAGGCGGTGATGCCCAGGGCTGTGCGTACGCTGCCCACGCGCGTCGCCGTCTTTACCAACCTCTTCCGCGATCAGCTTGACCGCTATGGCGAGGTCGATAGCGTGCTGGAACGCTGGCAGCAAACGATCAGCACCCTCTCACCGGAAACAATTCTTGTGCTGAACGCCGACGATCCCACGATCGCTGGCCTGGGCAAGCATTTCGCCGGGCGCGTGATTTATTTCGGCATCGAGGATCGCACGCTCGATCTGGCCGGTCAGGACGAGGCAAACGAGCGCCACCAGGTGATGGATACGCGCGTCTGCCCCACGTGTGGCAGCGAGTACACCTACACGTTGCGCTTCTACAGCCATATCGGACATTATCACTGTCCAGCGTGCAGCGATGAACGGCCAAAAGTGGATGTCGCGGCCAGCAAGGTCGAGAACGAGAGCTTTGATCGCACGCGCATCCGGGTTGAATTGCCCGGTCAGAGCGGCGAGATCACCGTTCCCTTACCGGGGCTGTATAATATCTATAACGCTCTGGCTGCAATTGCTACGGCTCAGGCGTTGGAACTGGCCTGGGAGCCAACGGTTTCCGGTATCGAGGGCTTCAAACCGGCCTTCGGACGCGGCGAACGGGTCCAGATCGCTGGTCGCACAATTCGCATGTTGCTGGCGAAGAATCCCACCGGCCTCAACGAAGTGTTGCGCACACTGGCCGCGAATGGTAATCAACAGCATGTCTTGTTCGTCTTAAATGATAAGATTGCCGATGGGAAGGACATTTCCTGGATCTGGGATGTGGACTTTGAGCAGGCGCTGGCCAACTTTGCCACACTCACCGTCGCGGGAACGCGCGCGCGCGATCTGGCCCTGCGCTTGAAATACGCCGAAGTGGACCCGCAAGCGCTGGTAATTGCGCCAGCAACTCCTTTGCGCGCGGAACGCAAAAAGGCACCCGTCACGCGCGAGCACGCGAGGCGAGGTAGGCAACGCGGCAATCACGCCACACTCCTCCAGGAGCAGCCGGAGAACAAAATCTACGGCATCTCCCAGGCGCTGAACAGTGCCATCAGTCGCACGCCGGAGGGAGAAACGCTTTTTATTGTGCCAACGTATACAGGTCTGTTAGAGGTTCACCACGAACTAGAACGTCGCGGTCTGGCACCGCGCTATTGGGAGGAGACTGGTCCATGAGCGAGCCGCGAGAGAAACAGGCGGGACATGAACTGATGACGCTGAGATTGGGGCATCTCTACCCAGATCAGTTGAATCTCTATGGTGATCGCGGCAATATCCTGACTTTGCAGCAACGCTGTCGCTGGCGCGGTATTCAGTTGCGCGTGATCGAGCTTGGCATCGGTGACGCGCTGGACCCCGACGCCTACGATCTGCTCTTTATCGGCGGTGGTCAGGATCGCGACCAGGCACCCGTGGCCCAGGATCTCTACGAAACCAAGAGCATCGGCCTCTGGGCAGCTATCGAGGACGATATGCCCGTCCTGGCGGTCTGTGGGGGCTATCAACTGCTGGCTCATTATTATCGGCCCGCCAACGGTCCCGATCTGAAAGGACTGGGCGTCTTCGATGCCTGGACCGTTCACCGGGGCGCACGTGCTCCGCGCTGTATTGGCGACGTGGCGATTAGCTGGCAGGGGCAAACACTGGTGGGCTTTGAGAATCACGGTGGCCAGACCTACCTGGGAACCGCGCAGCCGCTGGGGAAAATCCTCAAGGGCTTCGGCAACAATGCCCAGGATGGCACCGAGGGGGCGACGTATCGCAATGCCTTTGGCACCTATCTGCACGGCTCGCTCTTGCCGAAAAACCCGCATTTCGCCGACCATCTCATCAGTTTGGCGCTCAAACGTAGCTACGGCCTGAGCTGGCGCGAAGAGTGGGGAACCAACGGCCACACCTGGTCGGGCAATGGCCACAGCGACGCTCTAGATGGCAAACTGGTCGGACTGGATGTAGAAGCAGAGGCGGAAACGCCGGGAGTCTTTATCGATCCTTTAGTAACGCTCACGTCCCTGGACGATTCATTGGAATGGGAGGCACATGCCGCCATTCTTGAACGTCTGGGACTCTCTAATGCGGCTATCGTCGCGCTACGTTCCCGCTAGGGAAAGGGAGGTGCAGTGGGTTTTGGGGTGAGGAAGACCGGGGAAAAGAGCGCGCGGCAGAGAGAAGGCAAACGTCTTCTAGACCATGAGGAATTTTCATGAGTTTTGACCGATCACTGGCACGTTGTTCATTCTGCGGTCGCCGCCCGCCCGCAGTCCAGCGCATGGTCGCGGGACCTGGAGCAGCGTATATCTGCGAAGACTGTCTGCGCCTCTGCAACGAAATTCTGGATGATCCAATGCCTTTTTCAGCCAAAGCTTTGGAGCTGGCCTCGCGTCCGCCGGTCGTTATCGCCGCCCCGCGCGAGATTGAGCAGACTGGCACGCCCACACCTTCGCGTGAGCCTGCGCGCACGATCATCATTCAATTGGAACAGAAGCAGCAGGAAATGACGCTTATGCTGCACCAGATGCAGTTTTTTGAGCAGCATTTTGAGCTGCATTACCTGTGGATACGCCCGCCGCTGACCAGTGGCTTCGCCTTTGTGCCGCGCCTGATCTTTCTGCTACAGGATGATACTGGCAAAGAGTGGGCAGGCGATCGCGGCGGCAGATTGTTGATTCGCCCGGAACTGGCCAGCGACCCCAACACTGCTGTCTACCAGGGGAGCGCGCGTTTCAGTCCCTTGCCCTCCAGCGAGGCCCGCGCAATGGTCGTGCGTGTCGCCGATCCACTTGGACAATTCTCCCATCCACCGCTCGATCCCTGGCAGTTCGAGATCAGTTTTCCAGCATGATTTTTTGTCTCTTTCAAGACGGCGAAGTGTGAGTCCCACGCTTCGCCGTTTTTTTGCAGCAGTGTGTAACGAAATTTCCCCATGTACGATGTATGCTGCGAGATCTCAAAAATAAAGAGAGGAAGACATGAGGCAAGAGCAAACCGCCTCGCTGAACGATAAAGCCTACCTGACCGCTCTTTATCAGCGGTACGCTTCGGCTCTCTTTGCCTATCTCTATCGGCACGCAAGTTCAATGGAAGACACCGAGGATTTATTGCTCGAAGTCTTTCAGGCAGCTCTGGAACGTCCCGGCTTTGAACGGCTCGGCGTGAAAGAGCAGGAAGCATGGCTCTGGTGCGTGGCGCGCAACAAGGTGACGGATCATCACCGCAGGCGCGTACGACGTCAGGGCGTGCCGCTGGAACTGGTGCCGGAAGAGATGTACGAGCCGGATCGGGAGACGCCAGAGGTCGTGTTGTTGCGCCAGGAAGAATATGCGCGACTGTACGCCAGCATCCAGCGCCTGCCCGCGCTTCAACGAGAGATTGTGCATTTGCGCTTTGCCCAGGGGCTGCGCAGCACCGAAATCGCCACTATTCTACAAAAAAGCGAGGGCGCGGTACGCACCATGCTTTCACGCGCACTCAAAGTATTACGCAAAATCTACGAGGATGAGTAGGAGGAAAATTGACCATGTTTCAGCAACCCGATGCGTTCTCCTCTCAGCACGTAGAGGAAACAATCGATCGACTCTCCGTCAACGATCCATCGCTCACGTTTGCAAACGAGCAGGCGCATCTGAACCCGGATGCGCGGCTGGTCCACGATATGCAGGCGCTCTATGCCTTTGAGCGCAGACGCTATCAGCGGGCCTTGCAGCGGGTCGAGGATCGCCTGGTAGAGCAATTTGTGACAAAAGGCGAACGTCCCGCGTCCCAGCCGGTTTCTCCCGGTCGGCAAACGCGAGCGTCGCGACCGATACAACAAGGAAGAATGTATTCTATGGAACAGAAGAAATCTCGCATGTCTAGCTTTGGGCGGCGCGTCAGCGTGCTGGTTGCCGTTCTTGTGATGGCCGTGCTGGTGGGCAGCCTCGTTCTCGTGATGAACGCCGCGCACCAGAAGACCGCGCAAAGCCCCAGCCACACAACGATCACTGGGGGCGGACCGAGCGTCACCCCTGGAGTGAGTCCTACGCCCACGCAAAAGCCCATTCGGCAGGGCAATGTCGTCTATACTTCCTCAGCCTCTTTTGACGATTTCTATGCCTTTGCCTGGTCGCCGAATAGCCAGCGCGTTGCGTCCAGCACTCAGGGGAAGGTGCAAATCTGGGATGCCACAACTGGCAAAAACGAGAAGACGTTCACGCCCAGTGGTGCAGGCGGCTCAATCCTGGCACTGGCCTGGTCGCCCGATGGCAAATCTCTCGCCGTGGGCAACGGGCAACTGCAAATCATCGATTCGACAACCCTCGCGGTGAAGCGGACCTTCTCGCCGTCACAGGCATTCGTCGGTGGTTCTGGCGGCTCGACTCTCTCCGCGAGAAATCCCTTTAGCGGCGGCAGCATGATCGGTGCCACCGCCTGGTCGCCCGATGGAACCTTGATGGCGACTTCGCTGAATGGCGGCTATGGCAACATCGTTGATGTCTGGAACGTCAGCACTGGCCAGGTGATCTACACCTTCCGTGGTCAGGCCAGCAATCAAGTAGCATCAGTCTCCTGGTCAGCGGACGGCAAATATGTCGCCTCAGCCGGTTACGATGGCACCATTCAGGTCTGGAACGCCCACACAGGTCAGGTGATCTTTAATCGTTCGGCATCTGGCGGTTTACCTTACGCTGTGTGGGCACCGACCGGTAATATGTTGGCCTTTATCAGTGACGCTAATACCGTTCAGGTCTGGGATGTGGCGGCGAATAAAGAGGTCACGAGCTATAAAACCGCCTCACCCTGGCATCTCACATGGTCGCCGGACGGCAGCAATATTGCCGTTGCCAATCCCGGTACTGGTGGGAATGCCATCGTGATCTTCAACGCCAGCACCGGCAACAAAGTCGCGACTCTAAGCGGCAAAAACCAGAGTATTCACTCGCTGGCCTGGTCGCCGAGTGGCGCGTATATCGTGGCTGGCGGCAATAACGAAGGCGGCGGTAACTACGCGCAAGTCTGGAAGGTCCAATAACTGCCTCGCCAGGTTAACCGCTCGAAACAGAACGAGAGCCATTTTCCTGAACCATGTATACAGGAAGATGGCTCTCATTCTGTTTTGGGCCGGATGTCATAAGCAAAAGCTCTCCATCCACAAAATAATAGCTTTCCCAGAGATTTCAAAGACCCCATGTTACACTTCATCCCCTCATACGATTAGTTCACTGAACCATTCGCTAGCGAACTGAATTTTTTGGATAGGACAACGTACATGCAGCCTTTACGTTCCCTGGACAGCGGCGAGAACGAGGCTCTTTCAGACCTCTATCGGCAGCACGCGCCCGCTTTGCTCACGCATTTGCGGGTCAATATGCAGTCGATCGAGGACGCCGAAGATCTCTTGCTGGATGTCTTTCTCGCGGCCCTTGAACGTGACTCGCTTCGAGCACTTGCGCCGGAGGAGCAGCGTCGCTGGCTCTGGCGGGTCGCGCGCAACAAGCTGGTCGACTATTATCGCAAGCACTCGCGACGTCAACATCTTCCGCTGGAGGATGCTGAAGAGGCGGCCTACGAGGATGACGAGCTGGGACCTGAGCGAGTGGCGCTGCGCCATGAAGAGCATCACAACCTGTCGGCGGCAATTGAAAATCTCCCGCCGGTGCAGCGCGAAGTTCTTCTGTTGCGCTTCGTCGATGGCCTGCACGCGCCTGAAATCGCGCGTCTGCTGGGGAAACGCGATACTGCTGTACGCATGCAACTCTCGCGCACACTCAACCTGTTACGCAAAAACTTCGGGAAACTATTGAGGTAAGCATTATGGACCAACACGATTCCTTTTTTACACCAGAGCGCGTCGATGAGCAGATAGACCAGGCTCTCAGCGCAAAACGGGCCATGTCTGACGACCAGTTTCTCGCGGAAATGCAGCAGGTGACCCGTCAACTTCGCGTGGAACAGGAACAATCCCTACGGCGAGTCGAGAAGCGCTTGCTGCAACACGCTCTCGCACGCACTGAGAAACGCGCGCTGGCTCCGCGAGAGGAGTCACGCCGTAGATCCTCGCAGCGAATAGTTCAACAAGGAAGCATTCATTCGATGGAAAAGCAAAAGGAACAGAAAAAAGCTCGTATGTCAGTCATCGGGCGGCGCATTAGCCTGCTCGTGGCTGTGCTGATCGTGGCCGTACTGGTGGGCAGCCTGGTTCTCGTGATGAGCGCCGCGCGC
>Ga0068857_100001868_pt1 | contig 16949 bp, 12 predicted proteins | sample KBSCornC72_FD_66591 | JGI IMG/M metagenome (GOLD analysis project Ga0068857, IMG submission 66591) | Corn rhizosphere microbial communities from Kellogg Biological Station, Michigan, USA - KBS Corn C7-2 | ecosystem: Host-associated > Plants > Roots > Rhizosphere > Soil ...
CCGCTGTAAACGCGGAAAAAGACCAGCTTGCCGACGAAGGGATCGGTCCAAAGCTTGAAGGCGAGCGAACAGAACTTCCCATTATCATCCGAAGCGACTTCGGCTTTATTTTCTGTACCGGGCACCATCCCAACGGCGGGTGGAATGTCCAGAGGAGAAGGCAGGTAGTCCACAACGGCATCAACCAAGGGTTGGACACCGCGTTTCTTGAACGCGGAGCCGCAGAGAACCGGCACCAATTCGATTTTACAGGTGAGTCGGCGAATCGCAGCTTTGAGGATTTCGGGAGTGACCGGTTTATTTTCGATCACGAGTTCCGCGATAGCATCGTCTTTATTGGAAACCGCATCGATCAACTCAGCAAGAGCCGCTTGCGCTGAATCCTTTAAGTCAGCGGGAATGTCAGTGACGGAGTATTTGAGGCCGACTTCGTCGTTGTCGTCATAGACGATGGCTTTCTGATTCACAACATCGATAACACCGCTGAAATTGTCTTCTTTTCCAATAGGCAGGAAAATAGGGTAGGCATAGGCACCCAATTTCTTGCGCATGTCATCGAGGGCATTGGCAAAATTAGCGCCAGTGCGGTCCATCTTGTTGACGAACGCAATGCGCGGAACTTTGTATTTGGTGGCCTGACGCCAGACGGTTTCGGATTGCGGTTGAACGCCGGCGACACCGCAAAACACGGCGACAGCACCGTCGAGAACGCGCATGGAGCGTTCGACTTCAGCGGTGAAATCGACGTGGCCAGGGGTATCGATAATGTTGACGCGATGAGGCACGCTTTCGAAAGCTTTATACGTCCCGTCCGGTTTCTGGGTCCAATAGCAGGTCGTGGCGGCCGAAGTAATGGTAATACCGCGCTCGCGTTCCTGTTCCATCCAGTCAGTAACGGTATTGCCGTCATCCACGTCGCCCATCTTGTGGATGAGGCCGGTATAAAAGAGGATGCGCTCCGTCGTGGTGGTCTTGCCGGCATCGATGTGCGCGGCAATGCCGATGTTGCGGGTGCGCTCCATCGGATATTGACGGTTCGGCGAGTTTGCCGGACTCGGCTTGCCCGTGGCAGCCGGTTTCGTTTTTTCCATTACTGCTTCCATAAATCGTCGTGTGTACCAATAAAAACGCCCCGAGGTAACTATCGGCCAGTCGGGGCGCGCTAAAAACTATACGATTACCAGCGGAAATGTGCAAAGGCTTTGTTAGCCTGGGCCATTTTGTGCACTTCATCGCGTTTGCGAATCGCATTACCCTGTCCCTGATATGCTTCCAGAATTTCGGAAGCCAAGGCTTCCTTCATGGGAATGCCCTTGCGGGAATCGGCAAAATCTACCAACCAACGCAGGGCCAGGGAGAATTGGCGATCCGGAGGGACCTCCAAAGGAACCTGATAGGTTGCGCCACCAACACGGCGGGCTTTGACCTCGAGCCGGGGCTTGGCGTTGTCGACGGCGCGCTGCAAAACGTCGAGCGGATTGGTGGTGGGGTTCTTTTCAGAAAGTTGATCGAAAGCGCCGTAAACAATGCGTTGGGCGGTGCTTTTCTTACCACGTTTCATGACGGTGTTCACCAGACGCGAAACGAGCGTGCTATTGAATTTGGTGTCTTTGACGACGGGCCGTTTGACTGCTTGACGACGACGGGACATGTCTTTGTTCGTTAAAAAGGTTGAAACGTTAAATCGTTAAAAATCTTTTGGCGTTAATTACCGTTATTTAGCGTTAGTTGCCGTTAAAGGACCGTTAGATTAACATGTTACGCCGCTGGTGCTGCAGCGGGAGCCGCAGCAGGTTTAGCGCCAGCTTTTGGTCGTTTGACACCGTATTTGGAGCGGCTGACACGGCGTTTTTCGACCCCGGCGGCGTCCAATGTGCCTCGGACGATATGATAGCGGACACCAGGCAGGTCCTTGACACGGCCACCGCGAACCAAAACGATCGAGTGTTCCTGCAGGTTATGGCCTTCGTCCGGGATGTAGGCAATGACTTCGTAGCCATTGGTCAGGCGGACTTTGGCGACTTTGCGCATGGCCGAATTGGGTTTTTTCGGCGTACGGGTCATCACTTGGATGCAGACGCCCCGGCGAAACGGGGAGTTTTCCAAGGCAGGCGACTTGGATTTCCGGTTCAGCTTACTGCGGCCCTTACGGACCAATTGATTAATTGTCGGCATTTAGCGTAAAAACTGTCCTTTTTGCCTTTGATGACAAAAACGGGAGGCGGAATATACCAAACCAGTTTTGGGTTGCAACAACTATTTGGCCGTTTTGAACGGCAAATTCGTGTTGGGAAGATACTATGGAACAGGGAGAGGTGCAACCTTGGACACAGTCAGCTACACGATTCGGATTTCGTCGGAAACAATCCAGATTTCGATTTGCTGAAAACGCATCTTCAAAGTCTCTTTGAGCGTCGCAAAGAACTCGGAATTCTGTGGAGTGTCTTCGACGTCCACAACGATGCGAATGTTGGTGTCTTCATAACGCATCTGCTGATGAGTCCATTCACCGAGAATTGGCTGAGATAGAAATGTTAAAGCCCTAGAGCTTGCCTGTCGGCTCTGGGCTAGTCCGGCCAGGACCGGGCATCAAATGTCCCCAATCTTTGCCCTTACCGAGTTCCGAGCAAACGTGCAATAATTCACCTGCCAAATTAGGCACAACAATTATGCAAACCGAACAAGACAAACTGCACCATGCTTCTCCTCATAATTTGCCACCAATGATTTTGCTCACATCTTTGTCTCTGGACGCCAATTACAACCCCGAATCTCAATTAACTTTAACGTTACCGGTAACCTACGGTAACTCACGGTAACCTACGGAAACCAAAAATGTTCACGCAACACGGAACCCGCAACACCCACACACAAACTCTTGCCAAATCTTCTCGCTTCCTCCACCCAGCGTGATAATTGGGAACACAGACGAATCTCATGAAGACCAAAGTGAAGCCATTGACCCAACGACCAGCCTGGAAAGCCCTCGCGGCCCATCACAAGAAAATCCGCAATCTCCACATGCGCGACCTTTTCGCCAAAGATCCAAAACGCGGCGAACGAATGACAGCCGACGCCGTCGGCCTGTTCCTTGATTACTCCAAAAATCGCGTCACTGACCAAACGTTGAAACTGCTGTTCCGGCTGGCAAAAGAATCCGGTCTCGAACAACGGCGCGAAGCGATGTTCAACGGTGAAAAAATCAACATCACGGAGAATCGCGCAGTATTGCACGCGGCACTGCGAGCGCCAAGCGACGCAACGATAATGGTCGATGGCAAAAATGTCGTGCCAGAGGTTCATGCGGTGCTGGATAAAATGGCCGATTTCTGCAATCGCGTGCGTTCGGGTGAATGGGTCGGCCATACCGGCAAACAAATCAAAAACGTAGTCAATATAGGGATTGGCGGATCGGACCTCGGACCGGTGATGGCTTATGAAGCGTTGAAGCACTATAGCGAGCGCAGCCTGACGTTTCGGTTTGTTTCCAACGTGGACGGGATCGATTTTGTTGAAGCCACGCGCAATCTCGATCCGGCCGAGACGTTGTTCATTGTGTCGTCCAAAACGTTCACGACTTTGGAGACTATGACCAATGCGGAATCGGCCCGCGACTGGCTGCTGAATGGCCTTGGCGGGGATAAGGCGGCGGTCGCAAAACATTTCGTCGCCGTTTCGACGAACGCGGAAAAAGTGTCCGCCTTCGGAATTGATACCGAGAACATGTTCGGCTTTTGGGATTGGGTCGGTGGGAGGTATTCCATGGATTCGGCAATTGGTCTTTCGACGATGCTGGCGATTGGGCCGGAGAATTTTCGCGCAATGCTCGATGGCTTTCATCAGATGGACGAACACTTTCGCACCGCGCCATTGGAGAAAAATTTGCCAGTGCTGATGGCCCTGTTGGTTGTTTGGTATGCGGATTTCTTCGACGCCCAAACCATCGCGGTCCTCCCTTACGAGCAATATTTGAAACGGTTCCCGGCCTATTTGCAGCAATTGACGATGGAAAGCAACGGGAAGCACGTCACACTCGACGGCAAGCAGGTGAATTATGATACCAGCCCAATTTTCTGGGGTGAGCCCGGCACCAACGGTCAGCACTCATTTTACCAATTGATTCATCAAGGCACTCGACTCATCCCTTGTGACTTCATCGCATTTGGTGAGGCGTTGACGCCTTTGGGCCGGCATCACGATATGTTGCTGGCAAATGTTTTCGCCCAGGCGGAAGCACTCGCGTTTGGTAAAACCGCGAAACAAGTCAAAGATGAAGGGATACCAGCCTGGCTCGCGTCGCATCGAGTATTTGAGGGAAACCGTCCATCGAATACGATTCTTGCCGAGAAGCTCACGCCGGAAATGGTTGGGAAACTGGTGGCGCTATACGAACATAGCGTGTTCACTCAGGGCGTCATTTGGAATATCAACTCGTTCGACCAATGGGGCGTCGAACTCGGCAAAGCACTCGCACAACGAATTATTCCGGAACTCGAAAGCAAGGCTGAACCGAAACTTGGGCACGATAGTTCGACAAACAATTTGATACGTCGTTACCGGGAAATGAAATCAACATCATGATGAAGTAAGTTAGCAGGTGATGAAAACTTGCGGTTATTGCGGCAGGGAAAACGAGGAGGCGTTGATACGTAGCAGCGAATGCGGCACGGAGTTTTCTGATTCAAAGACTGAGGCCTCCGATGATTATCACGAGCCGCCAATAGGGACATCGGAAATCAAACTCGATGAATTGCCGGGCGCTTACAATTTCAATGAGGGCTTTTCACGTCCCGACTGGAAGGTGATTTCGAAAGCCATCGAAGGCCTTGCGAGCACCGAGGGCCGCCGACTGGCGTGGGATGATGTCATTCTACAGTGGGCGAAAAAGTTGGCGGGCGAATTAGGTGGAAATTATCGAATTTCGAAGTCTGGAAAGTGCGTCCTGGTGAGCAGTTTGGACACGGCTCCGGCAAATCGGCTGCTGCGCTCCACAAGATCCGCAATTGATAAAATCCAGGAAAGCTTGCGCGGCATCGCCTGGAAGAATTTCGAAGGCTTGCATCTGATCGTGCTTCTGGACGAAGAAGATGATTATTACCAATACCTGTCCGAGTTTTACCCTGAAGGAGAGCATCCCGCGACTACCGGAGTTCACATTCACCGAGGGTTCCCCCATATCGCCTGCCTCTTTCACGGTGAAACCAGCGCCGCACAAGTCATTTCCCACGAACTGGTGCATCATAGCATTCATCATCTCCGGGTTCCGCGCTGGTTGCACGAAGGACTCGCCATGACGATTGAAAGAATGATGAATTCGCAGCGGGTCCAAATGTTGTCAGACGATTTGCCGGAGCGACATCACCGTTTTTGGAATGAAAAAACCATTCAGGGATTTTGGGCTGGAACCTCCTTCGGTGAACCGGGTGAGCCGGTCCAGTTGAGTTACAGCCTGGCAGAAGTGCTCCTGCACTTGCTAGCCAGGAATCGTGAGGACTTTCTGGCATTCGTTGAAACTGTGGATTACTACGACGCCGGCCAAACAGCCGCGTTGGACTGCCTGGGCACATGTTTGGGCGAGGCTGCTGGGACATTTCTCGGTCCCGGCAATTGGCGGCCACAACGCAAAGCGATTAAGGAGTGCTGGGAAGCGTGGCGAAAACAGGCGGAGCACCTCTCCGATAAAAACAAAACCGAAGCCTTCTTGTTGCGAAAAGATTGAGTCACTTGAAATGAAATCCAACCAATGGCAGGATCACGAGGTGAAAGTGTCCCATGGAAATGATTTCGAACGCGAAAGAATCTGAATTGGTTACACTGGCCGTAATAACGTCTTCGGAGCGGGGGAGTACGACCAACGCAAGTACGCGACTCGCTGATTGGCTCAAAAAGCAGACGGGTCTATCCGAAAGCGGCGCTCAGCAAATGGCGGACTACTTTGTCGCCGTTTACAGAACGCTGGGCGTGATACCATCGCGGAAGAAGTTGGTGATGGAACGATTTTTTGATGAATCCGGTGGAATGCAATTGGTAATTCATTCGCCGTTTGGAATTCGCGTAAATCGGGCGTGGGGGCTTGCGTTGCGGAAGCGGTTTTGTCGATCGTTCAATTTCGAATTGCAAGCGGCGGCGTCTGACGATGCGATTGTGATGTCGCTTGGGACCATCCATTCCTTTCCGCTTGAGGAAGTGTTTCGTTATCTGAACAGTAAAACCGTTCGCGATTTGCTCGTGCAGGCATTGTTGGATGCGCCGATGTTCGGAATCCGCTGGCGCTGGAACGCAACGCGAGCGCTGGCCTTGCCGCGACAACGAGGCGGACGCAAAATCCCCGCCCCCATACAACGCATGGAGTCGGAGAATCTGCTCTCCGCCGTGTTTCCCGATCAACTGGCGTGTCTCGAGAACATTGTCGGCGACCGGCAGGTTCCGGAGCATCCGCTGGTACAGCAAACGATTGAGGATTGTTTGACCGAGGCAATGGACATCGACGGTTTGATCGACGTGCTCAGGAAAATTGAGAATGGCGAGGTGGAGTGCTTTGCACGTGATTTGCCAGAACCCTCTCCGCTGGCGCATGAAATACTCAATGCCCGTCCTTACGCATTTCTTGATGACGCGCCGCTGGAAGAACGTCGAACGCAAGCCGTCTATACTCGAAGAGCCGGAGATTCCGGAAAAAATGGCGAGCTTGGAATTTTGGATGCGGCTGCGATTGAGAAGGTGACCGAAGAAGCATGGCCGCGAGCAATGAATGCGGATGAAGTTCACGAGGCACTGTTGCTGGCGGGGGTGATGACGCATGAAGAGTTACAAAGGTTGAACAAGTTAAATGAGTTAAATCAGTTAAATGGGGAACGTGATTTCAGGAACGTAAAGGAGTGGATTGAGGAATTGGTTGTGCAGAAACGCGTAGGGCGATTGATAGGGCCACCACAGGCCTTTTGGGTCACAGCGGAGCGATTGCCGATGTTGCAAGCGGTCTATGAGGGGGCAAAGATCGAACCGCAATTAACTGCACCGGAGGCCGAGTTAAAACGCAATTGGGAGCGCGCCGATGCGATTCGGGAATTGCTGCGCGGCCGAATGGAAATTTGCGGACCGACAACCGCGCAAGCGCTGGCGGAATTCCTGCACTTGCGGCAGTCCGAAATCGATGCCGGTTTGCTTGCGTTGGAAGCTGAGGGGTTTGTGTTACGCGGCAAGTTTCATCCGGGCGCACAAGAGACGGAATGGTGCGACCGGCGTTTGTTGGCACGAATTCATCGGCTGACCATCAATCGGCTGCGAGCCGAAATTCAGCCTGTGACGATTGCAGAATTTCGACGATTCCTGGCAGCGTGGCAGCGGGTGGATGAAGAGCATCGCGTCGAAGGTCCGGAAGGCGTGCGGGCCGTGCTGGAATTGCTGGACGGATACGATCTCCCGGCGGCGGCATGGGAGCCGCAGGTGCTGGCGCTACGTGTCAAGAATTACGACCCCCGTTGGCTGGACCAACTATGTTTCACAGGACGGGTCGGTTGGGGACGGCTCAGTCCGCGCCAAAATCAAAATGGCCGGCCCGCTTCGCCAGTGCGATCGAGTCCGGTTTCACTCTTCGAGCGCGAAAATCTGGCGCATTGGCTTGAGCTCTCAGGAACTCCTTCGGGGGAGAATGTGCCCGACACCGAAACGGTGCTGGAAACTCTGGCGCGCAAGGGCGCGCTGTTTTTCGGCGAGATAGTGAAGGAGACCGGGTTGCTGCCTTCGCGCGTCGAGCAGGCATTGGGCGAATTGAGCGCGCAAGGTTGGGTAACATCGGATAGTTTTGAAGGATTACGCGCGTTGTTGATGCCGCAGGACAAGCGCGTATCTTTTACCGATGCGGAACGCCGACGACGACACAAGACGATTACAAGCGTCGAATTTGCGGGACGATGGTCATTGTTACGTAGCAGCCGACGTAAGGAGGCTCAAACCAATGAAGGCGGAACAGATCAGAACCTCCTTACGTCGGCTGCTACAAATTTTATTGAGATGACCCATGATGACGCAGTTGAAACATTTGCCAGAGCGTTGCTGCGGAGATACGGAGTCGTTTTTCGGCGGCTTTTGGAAAAAGAATCACTGAAGGCTTCGTGGTTTGAATTGAGCCGGGCATATCGCCGATTGGAAGCGCGCGGCGAAATTCGCGGCGGCTATTTTGTCGGCGGCGTCAGTGGCGAACAATTCGCCTTACCGGAGGCAATTGGCCTGCTGCGTTCAATTCGCAAAACTGCTCTCAGGGGAGAGTTGATTGCGATCAGTGGCGCAGATCCTTTGAATCTGTCGGGAATTATTACGCCCGGCCCGCGCGTCGCTTGTGTAACGGCAAATCGATTGTTGTTACGTGATGGTGTCCCTGTCGCGGCATTGGAGGCCGGAAATGTCGTGATACTGGAAAATGACGGCGCTTCGGCGAGCAACGAAATTGAAAGGGCGCTGCGTGTCGGAAAAATGGCCGCGCCGCTCAGGAGATATTACGCTTGATGGTCGAAGTGGTTAGGGCGAGCGTCCCCACAAGCCAGCAGTCACGAAACACCATCGCTCCCGAGGCTCGGGGGACGCTCGCCCCACCAATACTCCGAAAATTATGGAGTCTGCGGCGGTACGTTTGTCTGCACCGTCGGCGGATTAGTGCCCGAAATACCTGTAGTTGTGCCGACGTTTGTTCCACCAAGGACTGTTCCCGCTGTTCCACCAACCGCAGTCACAGAACCATCCGGATTGACAATAAATGCATTGCCCGAAGGGGTTGCGCCGCTTGACCTGGAATTTGCGCCTGGATTGATTCCCTGCTGACCTATGCCGATGGTTCCCTGCTGACCCGGGGCGACGTTTCCTTGTTGGCCAATTGTTCCAGTGCCCAGGGGGACGATGCCGTTAGTGGCGGCTCCGATCCCTGTATTGGTGGTTCCTGGAGGAGTTATAGCAGTATTCACTCCCGGATTGATAACAGGCTTGCTGGGACTAATGGCAGGCGATCCGGGACTAATAGCCGTTGAACCCGGAGTCACTACAGTGCCACTGGATTGCTGAGGAACTGTCGTTGCGGGAGCGCCCGGAGTAACCGCCGTACGCGACGATCCGGTGGCAGGAGCGGGCGCAGCTGATCCTGCTTGCGCGAATGTAGCGGTTGAATTCGTCACCGCGATATCAGTGCCGTTGTAAGCAGGGGTTGAAAATCGACCGTCTCCGCTTTGCGCATGCGATAGAGTGACTGCGCTAATTGAGACGAGAGCAGCCAACAAAAGTGGTGAATACGTTTTCATAAATCTTTTTATCAGGCCGGAATGGTCTTTTTACACAATCTGGTACGGCAGGAATGATGACCAGTGGGGTATGATGCCCAACGAAACAGTCTCGACGAAGGACGGCCCCCGTCATAAGGCTACCGGGAACGAGGGTGGCGACGATTTCGTGCTCCCTAATAAACTGCGACGCGATAAAAGATTTGCGTTAAGCCGGGGAGGTAACGTGTATCTGTGACAGTAATGGAGGAGCCGGTGCCTGGTATGAAGTCTTCGACCAGGTCCCAATTGAAGAGATCGGTCGAGGCTTCGACGCGATACGTGCGGCTCATAGAGGTGACAAAAGTAACCTGGTTGCGGCCATCGAAAGCCGTATCCAATCCGGTGATCACGAATTTCGAATTGGCATCGAACGGATCTGTATTGGCCTGGTATTCCTGCCAGTTCAGCACGCCATCGCCATCGGGATCGGCGAGTTCAGCGTCCGCAAAGTTATTGGTATAGCCCTCGGCCATCAGCCATGGGATTGGTGTGCCATGCGGCAGGTTCGTATAGCTGGCGACAAATTCATTTGTGTTTTCGAAAACAAAGCTCTGGTTACCAGTGTTCGTGTAAATCGTATTGTCGATCGCGATGAAGCTGAATGCATTCGACGAATAGAGCATATCACGCATCTTGAATTCGACCATGCTTCCGAGCGCAGCGAATGGAATGCTCGTGGCCAAATTCTGTGTGTTCGAGCTCGAAATGAGCAGCCATTTGCCCCCAGCACCATCGTTAGTTTCGCTGAGAGACCAACCGGCAAGAATTTCGCCCGAGTTCGTCGATTGCAGTGAAGTGACGCAAGGCCAGTTCGCTCGATAATGAACCCGCAGTTGCCGGATGTAGCGCGGGACGTACGACGCGCGAAGCATGATCGAGTCGGGCAACACCTCAGCGTTTGCAGCCAGTCGCAAAGAGCCGACCGTGACGCTGCCTGTGTGCTCTGTCGGAACATACGGCGAGATTACAAAATTGGTCACGTAATTGGTGGTGGGCGGCATCGTGTTCGTGTCGATGGTCATCGTGAAGGTATTCGGCGGTGAGGACGCGGTGAAGCCTTGATAATTAATTTCAAATGACGGCATGAAAGCATTGGTCGACCGCTTTAAGGTGGCCCATCGCAACAGATAGAGACTGTTGAATTCCTTGCCGAACTGATCAAACGCAGCAGTGATGCTGCTTGCGGTTTGCGCGTCGAGGTAGCGGCCGCCGGTAGCTGACGCCAACGATTGAAGGGCGGTCGGATCCAATTCACTGCCAAAACCGATGCAGAAGACCTTTACGTGGGCATTTGTTGCGGCAGTGATAACATCGTCAATCGTCGCGAAGCTCGATTCGTCCTGGCCATCTGACACCAGTACGACATAGTGTAGCTCGTCGCGGTTGTTTGTGCCAAGGTCGGCGATTGCCGAGATGACCGCATCCCACGCACGGGAAGCTGCGGGGAAGGATTGGACGTAGTTCGTCCAGATTCCGGCGATCGATTCATTTAACAGCGTTTTATCCGTTGTTAACGGGACAACTTGCTGCGGGTCCATGTCTTCCCGATGAAATTCATATACGCCAACCTGCGCGCCATTTTGCTGTTGGTTCACGAAATCCTGGGCTCCGGCGACCATTGCGTCCACTGCATCCGAAATGCCGTCGCTATTTGTGTCGCCGTTCGAGAGCGACGCCACACTTTCGGTGAAATCCAATACCAGTTGCGTTTTGAAAAGCTTGGAGGTGGCGCGAGTCAGAATCACTGCTGTCTCTGACGGGCTGATGGCTTTGCCGTCTTCTCGGCAGACCGCGGACAAAAGTTGCGGTGCGACGGCGAGACCGTTGCCGAGAGTAAAATCGTTGTTATCTCGCAAGGAGAATTGAAAATCCAACAAGTAAGGAGAGGAGTAATTCGTTTCGAGATCAGAGATGGACAGTCCATTAACAGCCGCGAAATCGAAGGTGAAGTGCAACACCGCGGAACCAACACCAAAAAGATTCGTGGCGAAGATAGTGGAATAGAAATTACCACCATATACCGGCGTGCCGGAAATGATTCCACTTGATGGGTCGATAGTGAGGCCGATGGGCAAATCCTGGGCGCCAAAATTCGTAGGGGATTCATCGGCGGTAATTTGATACGTGAATGGCATTGCCTCAGCACCCGTCGCCGTCAGCGGACTGGTGATCGTCGGAAGGGAGGAGGCGAAAGTAATCACCAGTGTTTGGGTGTCGTTCGTGCAGGCATTGTATGCGGTTATCAAGGCGCCGAAGGTGCCGCTTTCCAATGGAATTCCAGAAACGAGGCCATTCGTCGGGTTAATCGTTAGGCCCGGCGGCAAGTGGCTCGCACCAAATGAGACAGGTGTGTGCAAGGCTGCGATCTGATAATTGAATGGGTGGCCTTGTTTGCCGGGAACACTCAATGGACTAATGATTGAGGGAGGCACAATAAGCACGGAGAGATTTGCGACGGCGCTGGTGATTGAGCCGTAAATATTCGTAATCATTACGGTATAGGCGCCCGCCTGGGTGCTATTAACATTGGTCATCCGCAAAATCGTTCTGGTTGCCGCGGCGATTGGGGTTCCGTTGAACTGCCACTGATAAGCAAACGGTGGAGTGCCGTCAGCGGTTACAGTGAATGTCGCCTGATCTCCACAAATCGTCACAACGTCTTGCGGGGTTGTGACAATGATGGGAGACGCGCCTACGGGTGCGAAGAGTGCATTTGAGCTGACAACGAATCCGACCTGATTTGTAACGATCACCCGGTAAGTTCCGGCATTCGCTGGTTGCACATTGATAAAGTTAAGGCTCGAAGCGGTCGCGCCGGGTATGTTGGTTCCGTCCCGTTGCCATTGATAAGTCGGTTGAGGCGTTCCACTGGCAAGGACTTGAAGGGTGGCATTCTTGGTAATGATTGGGCTTTGGCTCAGCGGTTGGACCTCAATGACGGGAAATCCATCGCTGGTGATTGCCAATCCATGTGAGCCACCAGCCGCAATTCCAACAATACCACCGAGACTCGGCACAACTTGCTGGCCGTAAGTGTTATCGCCCCAGGCTACGACCGTGCCATTTTGTTTGAGCGCGATGTTGTAGAGTGAGCCGGCAGCAATAGCCACGACGTTCGTTAGAGCGCTGGGTGTGTTTGTCTGGCCGGCGTAATTTCCACCCCAGGCTACGATGCTGCCATTCCGTCGCAACGCGAGGCAATGATCCTGTCCGGCAGAAATCGCTACGATATTTGTTGCCGACGGCGGCACATTAGTCTTGTCGAAAGCATCGTCGCCCCAGACAAAAACGCTGCCATCGCCGAGCAACGCCATGCTGTGTCCTTTTCCAGCCGCGATAGCCGTGACGTTCGTGAGTTCTGGGGGAGTATTCGACTGCGTTCCCCAGGCGATGACAGTTCCGTCTGACTTCAAAGCCAATGCATGATCCCAGCCGGCCGCAATCGCTACGGCATTCGTTAATTGTGGAGCGTTAGTCAGCAGCGTTCCCCATTGAACGAGACTGCCGTTGCTTTTTAAAGCCAGCGTATATGTTGCGCCCGCGGCAACTGCGACTACGTTGCTCAAATTCGGAGGAGTATTCGTCTGGCCAAATGAATTCGAACCCCAGCAAATCACAGTGCCACTGCTTTTCAGCGCGACGCTATGCAACGCTCCAGCCGCGACTTTGGTGGCATTGACCAGATTGGGCGGAACTTCGCATTGAAGATCATTATCGTTACCCCACGCGATCACGGTGCCTGCCGCGTAGCAACGCGCCGCGCAACAAATGGCCAGAATTACGGCAGTGCAGAGAGTAAATAGACTCGGAGACCGCTTGAGGTCGTTAGATGCAACATTCATGATTCAAGCAACGGCTCTTTGGACTGGGGACCGCCCGCCGTGCCAACATTGAGCGCTTGAGCCGCCAACTGTGATTACGTGGTCGGCTTTTGACAATGCAATTCCACCATCCTTCTCTCACACATCCATGTGTCCATGAGCTTGGTTATCGGCCCCTTGTATCCATGAAATTCCGCACTGTGAAGTGTGCGTTTCGACGCACACCCTTGCCTTCTGACGGAACAGATTTTTGCCTGTTATCAATTATTGGCTATCAAATACCAATCAGCGCCAAACGTTTTAACTCGCAAACCGTGTTTTTCTGGGCATAGTTACGATGAAGATGAATAGGCAGTCGGTATATTACTTCGATAACAATGCCACGACGCAGGTCGCGCCCGAGGTCATCGATGCAATGTTGCCGTTTTTACGCGACTTGTGGGGGAATCCATCCAGCGCCTATCATTTTGGCCGCCAATTGGCGGTGAACATCGAGGAATCTCGCGCAAAGGTCGCGGCTCTGATTAATGCAGACCCGCGCGAATTGATCTTCACGAGTTGCGGCACGGAAAGTAATAACTCCGCAATCCATAGCGCGCTGGTTACCCAACCGGAAAAGCGGCGTGTTTTGACGACCAGCGTCGAGCATTCCGCAAACATCAAGTTCTGCGCCGCTTTACAAAAACAGGGCTACGAAATCAGTCTGCTGCCGGTTGAGTCCGATGGCTCACTCGACTTGCACTTGCTCGAAAAGTCGATCCGCCCTGATACCGCAATCGTTTCAGTGATGTGGGCTAATAACGAGACTGGCGTGATGTTTCCGATCGAAGAAGTCGCCGCCATTTGCCGCAGCAAGGGAACGCTTTTTCATACCGATGCAGTCCAGGTGGCTGGGAAAGTTAGGATCGATGCAAAGGATCTTGGTGTGGATTTTCTATCGCTCTCGGCGCACAAGCTTCATGGCCCCAAGGGGATCGCATTGCTTTACGTAAAACGCCGGACGAAGTATCAGCCTTATGTTATTGGCGGCAGCCAGGAACGCGGCCGGCGTGGCGGCACCGAAAATGTCGCCAACATTGTGGCATTTGGACACGCCGCTGAGTTGGCGATGGACCATTTGCAGGATGGAAATACCCGTATCCGAGCGCTGCGCGACAAGCTTGAGAATGGGATCCTGACCAAAATCTCCAAAACCTCCCGTAATGGCGCAAAAGAGCCGCGACTTCCCAATACCAGCAATATCGCTTTCGATTCCGTCGAGGCCGAAGGAATCCTGCTGCTGATGGATCAGGTTGGAATTTGCGCCTCGAGCGGTTCAGCTTGCACGACTGGCTCCCTGGACCCTTCGCATGTTTTGATGGCGATGGGTTGCGACGTCGCTCGTGCCCGCGGCAGCATCCGATTCAGCCTTGGGCGATATAACACAGAAACGGAGGTGGATCACGTTCTGAACCATCTACCTGGAATCATCTCGAAGCTGCGGGGAAATTCGCCGAGCCAAAAGGCGGCGCATCGGACTGTCGAACAAGTTGCCTAGCTGGGAGTAGCCGCCGACGGAAGGAGGCGGATACACGTTTTTTCTTTCCCCAGAAACCGATTGCATGTTCCAATCGTCCTTTCAATCATGCGCACTCGCGTCGAGGTCATCATTAAGGCGCTCGTTTTTTTGAGCTTGTTACAGCCGCTCATCGGTTGTGCGGCGACGCGACCCAAGGCTGCAAGTGACCTTTTCCGCACTGAACGTGCAAAAGTTTTGATGGGGACACGCGCCACTTACTGCAGCGCGCCACGCAAGGCGGATGGACGTGTGGATGTTGAAAAACTAGTTGATGAGTTGGTTGAAGTTGGCGCGAACACGTATAGTTTCTGCATCCACGGCCAGACGACGGATTGGGATGATTTGAAGCTCATATTGCCACGCGCTCGAGCAAAGGGTATCCGCGTTTGGGCGTCATTAGTACCACCATCTGAATCACCACCACGCACGAAATCATACGCTGAACCGTTTCGGCTGGATTATGAACGGTGGAGCGTCGAATTTGCCAAACTCAGTCTGCGCGAGACCAACCTTGTCGCGTGGAGCATCGATGATTTCACGCATAATCTGAAGTTCTACACACCGGGATATGTCACCAACATGCTGGATGCACAGCGAAAGATAAATCCACGGCTGGCTTTTGTCCCGTGTTGTTATTTTCCGGCGATTACCCCCCAGTTTGTGACAAATTATTGTTCGCTGATCGATGGGATTCTATTCCCATATCGGCACGAATCTGCCGGGGCAAATCTGAAGGACGCCAGTCTCGTCGAATCGGAATTGGACAAAATCAAAGAGGCGGTCGGGCCGTGGGTGCCGGTCATTCTGGATATTTACGCCTCAGCTCACAGCAAGTTGGGCGCAACCACGGCAGACTATGTCGAGGAGGCAATGTTCGCAGGAAGGCGCGCGGCCAATGGAGTGATGATTTATCGACACCAGGACCCCAAAGCAAACGCCGAGAAATTTGAAATCGTAAAGCGGCTATTTAACGACTGGAAGAAGGAAGCACGTTAGCGAGAAGTTTCCCAAGTCCGCGCCGCAAATCATTCGCCGGTTTCCATCCCAATCCACGCAGTTTGGAGGCATCTGCTACCACATACCCCAATGGGTCAATCTGCGGAGGATCAATTTCCTTGATTAACTCTGGTCGGTGCATCATTTGCCCCAAAGTTTGCGCTATTTCTTTTACAGCGATGCCGATACCCGTGCCGAGGTTGATCGTACCTTCAAATTGTTTTTCAAGGACGGTCAGAAACGCTGACGCCAAATCTTCAATGTAGATATAATCCTTGGCGCTGTTTGGCGTTTTCAACTCAATCTTTTCGCCGCGCCCGAGCTTCTGAATGATCGAACTGCACAACCGTGCGGGGTGTTCTCCGACGCCATAAGGATAAAAGACACGAGTCCAGGCGAACCCAAAACCGCTTTTTTTCGAATCCTCCTCCAGAGCAATTCGAAGCGCGTTTTTCCAACGGGCATAAGTTGTCGTGAGTTCGATGGGCGTTTTGTCTTCCGAGAGTTTTTCGTTAGTGATGCGATACTCAATACAGGTTCCGGCCGCGACGATTCGCTTGGCACCAAGTTCGCAGGTGCGCCGCACAAATTCGCGACTCCAATGAAAATAGTTTTCGTTCTCGGGCGATTCGAGATAGACGCCCGGCGTCGCGATCCAGGCGAAATGAACACAGACTTCGGGCTTGAATTTTTTGATTTCGTGCCACGGCGGTTCCGCCAAAGTCCCTTTGAACCACGTCGTTCTTTCGTTCGGCTCTAAACCGAGAGGCGTCTTCTCAGTCGGTAGCATCATGCCGCCTATCGAGTGGCCGCGACTCAGGGCGAGGCGCGAAAATGCGGAACCAATGAAGCCTGTAGCACCAGTAACCAAAATCTTCATGTAAGGCCCGAAAATTGATCATGTCGCAGAACCGATGTCCAGCGAAACGAGATTTTATCTAACGAGGAGCGCGGCGGCGTCCATAGGAAGCTGCTCGCTGTCATACAGCTCCTCCGCAATTTCCCTGCAGACTTTACGAACATCTCCCCATTCGACCTAACCGCCATATTGACAGTAGCTTAGCTTCGATCGTTAGCCAATTTTCGGGCCTCGGCTTGACACCCTTGGGTTCGAACCTATAGTGCGCTTGCCCTGAGGTCGCTCGGGGCTGAACGAACTTAGGGCCAGAATGCAAACTGACACTGTATCGGAAAGCGGCAAGGAGCCGCCATCGTGTAGTCTTCTCGATTCTCTCAAACAATTCCGTTCCGCTGGGCGTGGTTTCT
>Ga0068857_100001879_pt1 | contig 16911 bp, 9 predicted proteins | sample KBSCornC72_FD_66591 | JGI IMG/M metagenome (GOLD analysis project Ga0068857, IMG submission 66591) | Corn rhizosphere microbial communities from Kellogg Biological Station, Michigan, USA - KBS Corn C7-2 | ecosystem: Host-associated > Plants > Roots > Rhizosphere > Soil ...
CAACGATCGTACCAGCCAGGTCAAAGGCATCTTCGTGATAGACGCCGGGCATCTCAGCCGTTTCGCCGCCAAGCAGCGCGCAACCCGCCTCTTTACAGGCCGCCGCCACGCTTTTGATGACTGCTGCGATCTGCTCTGGCGCGAGTTTGCCGGTCGCGACATAATCCATAAAGAAGAGCGGCGTGGCCTTCTGCGTCAGCAGGTCGTTGATCGAATGGTTGACGATATCGTGACCGATGGTTTCGAAGCGTCCGGCCTGTGAAGCCAGCAGCGTTTTGGTGCCCACGCCATCCGTCGAAGCCACGAGCGCGGGCTGTTTCATCTCCTTGAGTGCGCTCGCCAGGAAGACGCCAGCGAACGCGCCCATCCCGGCCATGACCTCTGGTCCATGTGTCGCGCTTACGGCGTCCTTGACCTGCGCCAATGCATTGTCGGCTGCCGCGATATCAACGCCACTGGCGGCATACGACGAAGCGGAACCGGATGAGCGTGCTATGGAAGCCGAGGCGGAGGCGAGCGCCGCCTCTACATTCACATGTTGCTTAGGCTTGTTCCACTGCTCCGCCTGTTCCTGCACATACTTGTAAGCATTCTTGAAGATCAACATCCCATCGCCTTCGCCATTCGTCCCGCGCCGTTGCGGGTGCAGGTTGGCGTGGATGAAGCGGTCGGGATGCGGCATCATGCCCATGACATTGCCGCGCGTGTTGCACACGCCCGCGATCCCGCCCATCGAGCCGTTGGGATTGGCTGGATAAGGCAGCTCTTGCTCGGACGTTGTGGGCACGTCGGACGTGTAGAGCAGCGCGGCCTGTCCGTTGGCCTGTAGCTGTTCCAGCAGGGCGGGATTCGCCAGCACAAACTGACCCTCGCCATGTCCGACTGGCAGCTCGATTGTCCCGATATCTTTCGTGAAGATACAGGGGCCGGGCTGAGGCGCGAGCTTGATCCAGCGGCATTCGTAGTGCGCGGAAGCATTCTCGGCCAGTGTAGCCGCGCAGGCATTCTCGCCACACGTCGAAGTCAGGCTCGCGGGTAGGAGACTGGCGCGCACCAGGGCCTGGAAGCCGTTACAGATGCCCAGCACCGGACGACCCTCGTTCACAAACTGCTCTAACTCTTTTTCCAGGTGAACATTCAGATTTTTGCCCAGCAGATTGCCAGCTCCCAGGTCGTCGCCATAGGAGAAGCCGCCGGGGACGACCAGGAAATGGTACTGAAGCAGCTTTTCCGGCTCTTTGCGCAACTGGTTGATATGTACAAGATCGGTCTCGAAGCCCGCCAGACGACAGGCCAGAGCCGTTTCGCGGTCGCAGTTGATGCCTGGCGCGCGTAGCACTAAGGCGCGAGGTGCGGTGGTCATGCGGTTCTTCCTTTCTGCTCTGGCGAATCAAACACCGCTCTAGGTGTTTGCCAGAGCGGAATAAGGATTTCTCCTTTCCAGGCCGCTTGCAGCGCGGAAACAGGCTGATCGATCAGGATTGTATCGCCGTGACGAATTACCAGGCGTTCGGTTTGCGCGACGTCGCCGAGCAGCGCAAAATCCTTGACCTGGCGTGCGCGTAAGAAGCCCTCGAATTCCGCTCGCTTGTCAGGCGCGATCTCGACCAGGAAGCGCGAGGCCGATTCGCTGAAGAGCAGCGTCTCCGCCAGCGTTTCGCCATCCTGGAGCGTGTGCGGCGCGTCAGCCAGGTTGATATTCAGACCCAGCAGCCCGGCCAGCGACATTTCGGCAGCCGCGACGGCCAGCCCGCCTTCAGAAAGATCGTGGCAGGATGTGGCCAGCCCGGCGCGAATGGCCGCACCTAACGCACGCATGGTTGTATTCGCTCGCGCGAAATCGACCTGTGGTACGTCGGTACACGGGAAACGCTGCTCAAAGGTTTCGCGTTCAAAAAGCGTGGCGTAGTGCGAACCGGCCAGTTCGTCTTTGGTCAATCCAACCTGATAGAGCAGATTGCCGGGCTTTTTGAGCGACATATCGATCGTACTGCCCGCGTCGTCGATTGTGCCGAAGGCCGAGATCAACAGTGTGGGGATAACTGGCAGGCGTTTCCCGGAAGCGCGATACTCGTTGTTCAGGCTATCTTTGCCCGACACAAACGGGGTGCCAAAGGCCAGCGAGGCATCGTAGCAGCCCTTGACCGCGCGCACCAGCGAGCCGAGCTGAGCGGGATCGGCTGGATTGCCCCAGCAGAAGTTATCGAGGATGGCCGCGCGTTCGATATCGCCACCCACGGCGGTCAGATTGCGTAACGCCTCGTCAACCGCGCAGGTCGCCATATGGTAGGGATCAAGCAGGCTGTAGAGCGGATTGCCGCCATTGGAAAGCACAATGCCCGCACTGCCCGTTTCATCGATGAGCGGTTGCAATACCGCCGCGTCACCTGGACCATTGCCAGCGATGCCCACCAGCGGCTTGAGGACCGTTGCACCCTGGACCTCGTGATCGTAACAGCGTACCACATCTTCTTTCGATGCGATTGTAGGATGGCTGAGCAGGGCCAGCAACGTTTGATTCGCGTCAGTGGTCTTCTCAGCTTGCACGCTGGTTGGACCGCCCATTTGCGCCAGGTAGGCCGCGATCTCCTCTGAGGTTGGTGGCTGCCAGACCGCCTCAAGCGTGCGATCGGGGCGTCCATCGTGCAGGAAGGCCATGTCGATATGCGCCACCACTTCGCCACGATAGGTCACTTTCAGATGCCCATCGCCGGTAAAGCTGCCAAGCACACTGGCCTCAACCTCTTCGATCGCGCAGATTTCCAACAATTTCAGCAGATTTTTAGGCGGCACAGCGATCACCATGCGTTCCTGAGCTTCGGAGAGCCAGATTTCCCAGGGCGCGAGTCCCTGATATTTCAATGGTGCTTTCGACAGCTCAACTTGTACGCCGATCTCTTCACCCATCTCGCCGATAGCCGAGGAGAAGCCGCCCGCGCCACAGTCGGTAATCGCGTTATACAGGCCCAGATCGCGCGCCTGGAGCAGTACATCAGCGACCTGTTTCTCCGTGATCGGCGCGCCAATCTGCACCGCTGTTCCGGCCTGCGCGTTGATCTCCTTACTCATCTCACCCGAAGAGAAGGTCGCGCCGTGAATGCCATCGCGTCCAGTGCGTCCACCAAGCGCCACGACCATATCGCCGGGCTGCACGTTGCGCGGATGGCTACCGTGTGGCAGGATACCCAGGCAGCCGCAGAAAACCAGAGGATTGTAGATATAGCCGGGATGATAGAGGATCGCGCCGTTGACAGTCGGAATGCCCATCTTGTTGCCATAATCGCGCACGCCATTGGTCACGCCTTCGATCACACGGCGAGGTGCGATGATGCCAGTTGGCAAGCTTTCGACGTCGGTCTCAGGCGGGCCGAAGCAGAGCACATCGGTGCAGGCGATCGGTTGCGCGGAGACGCCCAGCACATCGCGGATCACACCGCCCACGCCAGTATTCGCGCCGCCAAATGGCTCAATGGCCGAAGGATGATTGTGCGTCTCGACCTTGAACGCGATATCTTGCTTCTCTGTGAATTTAATCACGCCCGCGTTATCGCTAAAGGCTGAGACCACCCAAGGCCGCGCCAACTCGTTTGTCGCGCGCATGATGTACTGTTTGAGCAGGTTGTGAATCGTCTCTTCGCTCAACACCTTGCCGTCGCGATCGACCTCGCGATAGTTGATTGTGGCGCGAAAGGTCTTGTGGGAACAGTGCTCAGACCACGTTTGGGCCAGCGTCTCCAACTCGACATCCGTTGGTTCGCGTCTGAGTTCGCGGAAGTAGCCCTGGATCTGGCGCATCTCATCGAGATTCAACGCCAGCAGGCCGCTTCTGCTCACCTCCAGCAGCTCTTCGTCGGACATCGTGCTCAGCGGGATGTGGGTCAGCTTGTTCAGTTCGGCGGCTGATCCCTCCGCGATGGCTGGCGCACCGGCCTCATTGGCTGGCGCTGCTGGCGTTCCGGCGATGTGCAGCGTATATTGCTGGATTACCGGGTTATAGAGCAGCGACTCGGCGATCAAATGAGCCTCGCTGGGACGCAGGCGGCTATCGAGCAGATAGCGATGCCCGGTCTCCACGTGGGAAATCTCATCGATGCCCAGCAAACGTGCGCCGGTAATCACGCTCTCGGCCAGGGTATCGGTCACTCCGGGGTGGAAAAAAACATCCACCACATGGTCCGCCTCCGCAGCCGAAACCGCCCGGAAGATCCGTGCCTCCTGCACAACGGCATCAACCAGCAACTGACGGGTGAGCTGGTCGATTTGTTGGGGAGTCAGGGTACCGGTGATCTGGTATAGTTGGGCTGTGCGAAGGGTAAGGGGAGAGTGACTGGCGGCGATTACACTGAGAGAGGGTAACTGGTGCGCTGGTAAATGTGGTATATCGCGGGCCAGTTTACGCGCATGCACATCGTGCTGACTCGTCACTGCCCGGACTTCTATGAAATAAAAATTCACTTTCCTCGTCCTGGTTGGGCTAGGGATCTGTTTTTAACTATTCCATTGGTTGGAACGAGTGTATTGTATCACCGGGTTTTGTGGGACTGCAAGGGAAGAGGTTTATAGTACGCCTTCATATACTGCTGCTAGTGGCAATTCCAGATTCATCGTCTCCAATATAATCACAGCATTTTCTGTGTAGCGCTCCTCGACCCAATTATTTTTTTGTCTGTAGACTTCGATATAGGCTTCTGTCTGGTTCACCAGCATATAAACTTCCAATGTTGGACAGAGAATGTAACGGGCAAATTTTTCACCGCGATCAAGACTTTCGGCGCTTGGTGACAAAATTTCTACTACGAGCTGGGGAGAGCGCACGCGGAAAGGCATGAGACGCTTTTTCTTATCCCAATCTCTCTCATCGCACGTCATAACGACATCTGGCTGACACGAAGGATTGTTGCCAGGGATGGCCACATATTGTTCCTGATAAACGCGGCAAGGTCCGCGTTTTCCCAATTGTGCGCGCAAAATTTCTGTGATGTTAGCGCTAATCACCGAATGCTCAGGGCTTGGGGGAGCCATAGCATAAACTCGTCCACCAAGCAACTCGTAATTATAAGGACCTTCGATACTGATAAGAGTCTCAAAGGCCTCGCGCGTCATGGGGATTCCGTGCAATGGCCCGTCTTCATCGTAATCATCTATGCGTTGCAATGCCATCAGCGCGTACTCCTCTTTCAAAAACCAGATATCTGGGAACCATTGTACCATATTTCTCCATCTAAGACCTTTGTACCAGATTACTTCCCTACTTAATCCCTCATAAGCGATAATTTCAGCAGAAGAGACACCGAAGATAGACGCTTATTGCTTGATTTTAGAATAAATGTTCGGTATTATTGGGATGGAAAGTATTTTTTTACGGACGAGGAGATGGTTATGACGACGGATTTTGCTCATTTACACGTGCATACGGAGTATTCGCTGCTGGACGGCTTTAGTCGCATTAAGAAGCTGGCAAAGCAGGCGAAAGAGTTGGGAATGCAGCATCTAGCGATCACTGATCATGGGACGATGTATGGCGCGATCGAGTTCTATAAAGAATGCAAGGCGCAGGGCATCAACCCGGTGATTGGCGTGGAGGGGTATCTGACCGAGAATATCGCGGATAAGACGCGCCGCTACAAGGATGACTATACCCACCTGTTGATCCTGGCGAAAAATAATACCGGCTATCGCAACTTGATGCGCCTGACCACAATCGCCAACACCGAGGGCGTGCACTTGAATAAGCCGCGTATCGATCGCAAGCTGCTGGAGAAATATAGCGAGGGCCTGATCGCGACTTCAACCTGCCTGGCAGGCGAAATTCCACAAATGTTGCTCAAGGACGATGTGGAGGGCGCACGTAAGGCAATCAAGTATTATCGCGATGTTTTCGGCCCTGAGAATTATTTTCTAGAACTGCAACAGCATCACGGCAAAGACTCGCCGCAAGATAAGGTTAACAACGCGCTCTACGATCTGCACCGCGAGCTGGGTGTGCCGATTGTCGCGACCAACGATCTGCACTATGTCGCGGCTGAGGACGCGGATTCGCATGACGTCCTGCTCTGTGTGCAGACGGGCAAACAGCGTTCGGAAGAAAAACGGTTGAAATTCGATAGTGAAGAGTATTTCTTGCGCAGCCCCGAACAGATGGCGCGCCTCTTCCCCGATCTACCCGACGCACTCACCAATAGCGTGCGCATCGGTGAGATGTGCCAGGTCGATCCGCTGGCCTATAAAGCCTCGTTGCCCAACTTCCCCATTCCGGCTGGCTATGCCTCACAGGCCGATTATCTCTACGCGCTCTGTGTACAGGGCATTAATGAACGGTTTGGGCAAATGACCGAGCGCATTGAGCAGCAGCTTCAATACGAGTGGAATATGATCTGTGAGAAGGGCTTCGCGGCGTATTTCTTGATCGAGTGGGATTTCGTCAATTACGCGCGTTCGCACGGCATTCGTTGCCTGGCCAGAGGTTCGGCGGCTGGGAGCCTGCTGGCTTATTCACTCGGCATTACCAACGTCGATCCCTTGCGCTACCAACTGCTTTTTGAACGCTTCTTCAATCCAGGGCGCTCGGACATGCCTGATATCGATATGGACTTCCCGGACGATCGCCGCGAGGAAGTTATTAACTACGTGGCGCAAAAATACGGCCTGGATTGTGTGGCGCAAATGGTCACATTCAACTCGATGGCCGCGAAAAACTCGGTCAAGGACGTGGCTCGCGTGATGGGCGAACAGCCGCTCGGTGATCGCATTACCCGCCTGATTCCCAGCGGCCCGAAAGTCACACTCAAAGGTTCGCTGGAGAGTGAACGCGAGTTGACCGCGCTCTACGAGGAGAACCGTCTGGCGCGCGAGTTGATTGACCAGGCTCTGCAACTGGAGGGCAGTGTCCGCTCGACCGGTACGCACGCAGCCGGGGTGGTCATCGGCAATGAGGCGCTGGAAAACTTCGTGCCGTTACGCTCAAAGGACTATAAAGATCCCGCCGCCGGACGTGAAACGCAGTACGAGCAGAAGCACCTGGAAGAGCTTGGTCTGATTAAATTCGACTTCCTGGGCCTCTCCAACCTGACCATCCTGGATAACGCCATCAAGTTTATTAAGGATTCACGTGGCGAAGCGATCGATCTGGATAAGCTGCCGCTAGACCTGGTGGACGAGAATCTACCGGGCGCGGAAGAGCAGAACCGCAAACGCCAGAAAGCCTTTGATCTTCTCTCCGAGGGTGAGACCACCGGCGTCTTCCAGCTTGAGGGCGCGAAGATGCGCGAGTATATCAAGCAACTCAAGCCGACCTGTGTGGAAGATATCATGGCAATGGTCGCGCTCTACCGACCTGGCCCGATGGATAGTATTCCTGAATTTATTGAATCCAAACATGGGCGCAAGAAGATTACGTATCTAGACCCGCGTCTGCCCGAATGGCTGGCCGAGTCCTATGGCGTGATCGTGTACCAGGACCAGGTGTTGCAGATTGCCTATAATCTGGCTGGCTTTGATTGGGGCAAGGTCAACAAGTTCCGTAAAGCTCTCTCGAAAAAGATCATGCACGAGGTCGAGGGCTATCGCGTGGCCTTCCTCAAAGGATGCGTTGAGCGTGGCATGAAAGAGGAGGTGGCCGAGCAACTCTTTACGCTGGTTCTGCCGTTCGGCGGCTATGGCTTTAATAAGGCTCACGCTGCCAGCTACGCGGTCGTGGCCTTCTACACTGCCTACCTCAAGGCCAATTATACGGCGGAATTCATGGCTGCGACCATGACCACCGAGGCCGCCGATGCCAAAAAGATCGCGAACGCGGTGGCCGAATGTAAACGCATGGGCGTTGAGGTCTATGGACCCGATGTCAACGCTTCCAATCGCGGCTTTACCGTTGAGAACGGCGGTATCCGCTTCGGTTTGCTGGCGACCAAAGGCATTGGCGACGGGCCAATCCAGGAGATTCTCCGCGCGCGCAAAGAGGAGGGGCCGTTCAAGTCGCTCGGCGATTTCTGCACGCGGGTTGATCAGCGCGCAGCCGGCAAGAGCGCGATCGAGACGCTGATTAAAGTCGGCGCGATGGATTGCCTGGTTGGGGGAAGCGGGCAGCGCCATCGTTTACTCGCTTCGGTCGATAGCGCGCTGAAATTCGGCAAGAGCGAGCGCGCAGCTAAAGAGAGTGGCCTGATGAGCCTCTTCGGCGATCTGGAAGAAGTCAGCAACGCCATCGAGTTTCAGCTTGCTAACAACGCGCCTGAGATTCCTCGCCAGGATTTGCTGAACTGGGAGAAAGAGTTGCTCGGCCTCTATATCTCGAAGCACCCGCTGGCGTACCTGGTCGAGGCGCTCAAAGATCGAGTCAAGTACAACACCTCGCAGATCGGAGAAGAGCTGGCCAAACAGAAGGTCACGCTCGGTGGAATGCTCACCGAAACGCGCCGCATCACGACCAAGAAGGGCGACCAGATGTGCGTCGCGCGGCTTGAAGATATGTATGGCTCGGTCAATGTAACGGTCTTCCCGCGCCAGTACGCGCAGAACGAGGATCTCTGGGTTGAGAATAAGGTCATCGTCCTCAATGGCGAAGTGCAGATGCGCAACGACGAGCCGACCATCCTCTGTGACAAAGCTGAGGAGTTCAAAGGCTTTGATGAAGAGGTGAACCGTAAGCAGCACGATGTCTGGATCACGCTCAAGCTGAGCGGGAATGATGAGCGTGCCATCTCCAACGACAAGATGCGCATGCAGGATATCTATAACTGTGTGCGCGCGCAAGAGGGGCGCGACCACTATTATCTGTTAATTGAGAATGGCGAGTGGAAGGCGCACCTGACGCCCAACGACAACACCATGCACTATACGCCTGATGTTCGCGTACAACTGGCCGGAATTCTCCGGGGATTGGGTGAGATCAGGGTCGATGAGGTCGAACGCTAAGCTTGTAAGAGCCTTGTGAATGGAGTGTGAAGCAGATTGCCCGCGTCGAGAAAAACGACGCGGGCAATCTGCTTTTTGCTTCTCTGCGCTGCACATTTCACAATCCTCTCGACGTCGCCCGCGAACTATGCTATAACCAGAGAAGCAAATGAGAAAAGCCGAAGGAGAGCAGTTTTATCATGACCGAAGCAGACAGGCCAGAGATTCAGGCCAGTACCGTGATCCGCAATATTGGACAGCTCGTGACCGTTGCTCAACAGCCGTTGGAAGGTGCCGGCGGCCAGCTCCAGATTATCCCCAATGCCGCCATCGCGGTGCATCAGGGAAAGATTGTCTGGTTGGGGCCAGATAATGACGCCGAACCGCTTTTCCAGCACAAACACACCCACAGTGACGGGATCGCGTTGATTGATGCCGAGGGCGCGGTTATCACGCCGGGCCTGGTGGATTCGCACACACACATGGTTTTTGCTGGCGATCGCGCCGAGGAGTTTCATTTGCGCCGCCAGGGCGTGAGCTACGGCGAACTGCTGGCTCAGGGGCGTGGCATCCTGACCACCATGCGCGCGACACGCGAGGCTGATACTGAGACATTGACCAGATTGGCCCTCCAACGCCTGGACGCCATACGTGAACACGGCACGACTACTGTCGAGGTCAAGACCGGCTATGGGCTGGATATGGTGACGGAAGAAACCTGTTTGCGCATCATTAATAGCCTGAACGCGCTTGAAGCCGAGCCTGAGGATCAGCAACAGCGCGTGCGCGTCGTGCCGACCTTTCTCGGAGCGCACAGCGTTCCGCCCGAATATCGCGAGAAGCGTCAGGCATATGTCGACCTGGTGGTTGAAGAGATGCTGCCCGCGTTCGTCGGCCTGGCGCGTTTCTGTGATGTCTTTTGCGAGCGCGAGGCATTCACACTTGAGGAATGTCGGCGCATCCTGACGCGCGCGAAAGAGCTTGGCTACGCGCTGAAGATTCACGCCGAGCAGCTCAGCCCGTCCGGTGGTGCGCGCCTGGCAGCCGAACTTGGCGCGACCTCCGCCGATCACCTGGATTTCGCCAGTGACGAAGACCTGGACGCCATGCGCGAAGCTGGAGTCGTCGCGACCCTCTTGCCTGGCTGCTCCTATACCTTGCGCACGCCCTATCCTTCCGCGCGTCGTCTGCTTGACCACGGCCTGCATGTTGCCCTGGCCACCGACTTCAACCCCGGCACGTCGTATTGCGAAAACATGCAGACTATGCTCGATCTCGCTATGTCGAATATGGGCATGAGCCTGGATGAAGCTCTGGCAGCCGCGACCATCAACGGCGCACGCGCGCTCGGTTTGCATGATGAGATCGGTAGCCTGGAGGTCGGCAAACGCTGCGAGCTGGTCCTCTGGTCCATCCGCGATTATCACGAGATCGGCTATCACTTCGGGAGCAACCTGGTGCATTCGGTGCTGTGCGTATAGCTCGCGCAGCCATCAGCACGAGGCTGATTTTCAGGACCCAAAATGGCAGTTTTCCGTAAAAATGTTTGCTATAGATATTCTCGCAAGCCTGATTCCAGATGGCGCGATGTTTCACGTGAAACATCGCGCCTCATTTTATGCTCAAAACTGAGCAGCACAATAAATTGCATACAATCCTAACGCTTGCCAAAAGGATATTCCATGTCTGACACTGCCGACCTCACGGCCATACCGCGCTTCCTGAAAATCTTTGATATGTTCGAGACTATTTCTCGCCTGAATTATAGATTGTGAATAATTTGAAGCTCTGCCTGTAACATTTCGCCCACCTTCGCGATTACAGAATGAGATCTCAAACATAGATGAGGAGAGAGGTGCATGAGGCAACTACGATCCAACCAGGCGAGCCAGAAGGATGAACCGGTGGACAGGCTGTATCAACGTTACGTACCCGGCTCAACTACTCCTCCTGATAATCGGATTATTATTCGGGCTGTGTAGGCTTTTCGTTTGCGCCATTGAGGGTCATGCTCTGTTTGCGACAGGGTATGGCCCTCTTTATTGCGGAGCGAAAAAACACTCTATAAAGCACTCAAATGGAGAGCAGTTCCAGGCATCCTGCTTTTTCCGATATAATGAACTGGCAAAAGAATGTATACGCATCAAATCCAACAGAAGGAGGAGCATTCATGGCAACAATCACAGATGAATTCATGCGACAAATGCTTACCACAACCAGAGAGTATTGCGTGGTTGTTCTCAAGGCTACGCCAAAGAAACAAGAGGCTGGGTCGGAGAAAATAATTTGGGAGCACGGACGGAGAAACTTTGCCTTGCGCGCTGAGGGGATCTTATCAATCGTTTGCCCGATCTCCGATGGTAGCGATACAGCAGGGATCGGTATTTTTAACGCGAGCGTCGAAGAGGTCAGGAAAATTATGGATGAAGATCCCAGTGTACAGGCTGGCATTTTCACGTATGAGGTCCATCCCTGCCGGAGCTTTCCAGGCGATAGCTTGCCGTAGTGTGATCTATGTTCCCCAAACTGAACCTGTGAGGTCCAATGTTTCACGTGAAACATTGGACCTCATTAAATTGCTGAGCATTCGCGGTTGACATGCATCGTTCTCAAGAGCATACTGAAGCCAGAGAGCTTTTTCCTAATTCTGGTGCCAGGTTTTGCATTCTCATGATGCAATAGAAAAGGACGATAGTATGATCAATCCACAAACGCCCGCGACTGCCCCGTATGGCTCATGGAAATCTCCCATTGCGACCGGTTTGATTTTATTTGATGTGATCGTGCCAGGGCAGATTGTCCTGGATGGCAGCGATATCTATTGGACTGAATTGCGCCCTGCCGAGGGTGGACGCAAAGTCATTGTACGGCGTGCTGCCAGCGGTGCGATCACTGATGTTATCCCTTCTCCGTTCAGCGCGCGCACCCGCGTGCATGAGTATGGTGGAGGGGATTTTTGCGTGAGCGATGGTGACGTCTATTTCTCCAATTTTACCGATCAGCGCCTCTATCATGTCAACGCGAACTCTGATTCGACGCCGGTTCCACTGACAGAGCAGGCCAATAGACGTTATGCTGACTCGATCCTTGATAAAGGCAGGGATCGTTTAATCTGCGTATGCGAAGATCATACTAACCCTGAACGCGAGGCCGTGAATACGTTGCTTGGTGTGTCTCTGAAGGATGGCAGCATCCAGACGCTCGTTTCCGGGAACGATTTCTATGCCGCGCCACGCCTCAATCCCGCTGGCACACAGTTGAGCTGGCTGACCTGGAATCACCCGAATATGCCCTGGGATGGGTGCGAACTCTGGCTTGGCGATCTCGACGCTTCTGGCCAGATCGTCGATACCCGGCTGATCGCTGGTGGCCGCGAAGAATCCATTTTCCAGCCCCAGTGGTCGCCCGATGGCCAGCTCTACTTCATGTCCGATCAGAGCGGCTGGTGGAATATCTATCGCCTGCATGGTGGCCGGATCGAGTCGGTCTGCCCCAGGAAGGCTGAATTTGGTCAACCCCACTGGCTCTTTGATTTTTCCAGGTACGCCTTTGCCGCTCCTCAGCAGATCATTTGCACGTACAGTGAGAATGGACATGGGTACCTGGCGCATCTGGACACCACTACTAGCCAGCTCACTCCGATTGAGACATCCTATACGACTACCACCTATATACGCGCGACCAGCGACCATGTGTTCTTTATCAGCGGCTCACCTTCACAGTCAGGCGGGGTTGTACAATTGGATCTCAACACTGGCAAAGCTGAAATGTTGCGCCGCTCCAACAATATTTCGCTGGACCCTGCCTATCTTTCAGTGCCTCAACCAATCGAATTTCCAACGGAGAACGGACTCACGGCCTACGCCATCTACTATCCTCCGCAGAACGCAGACTACAAAGCTCCCGCAGGCGAACTCCCCCCGCTGCTTGTGAACAGTCATGGCGGGCCAACGAGTGCTTTCCCTATGACCTTTAGCCCGATGACTCAGTTCTGGACGAGTCGGGGCTTCGCGGTTCTGGATGTCAATTACGGCGGAAGTAGTGGCTATGGGCGCGCGTACCGCGAGCGTCTCAAAGGACAGTGGGGCGTGGTGGATGTCGATGATTGTGTCAACGGAGCAAAGTACCTGGTCGAGCGTGGTCTGGTAGATGGCAAGCGTCTGGCGATTCGCGGCGGAAGCGCGGGCGGCTATACTACTCTGGCCGCGCTGGCCTTCCGCGATGTGTTCAACGCCGGGGCCAGCCATTTTGGCGTCAGCGACCTTACAGCCTTTGTCAAAGAGACGCACAAATACGAGTCGCGCTACCTGCACAGCCTGATTGGCCCCTATCCTGAAAAGAGCGATCTCTACATCGAGCGTTCGCCCATCAATTTTACCGAGCAACTCTCCTGTCCGGTGATTTTCTTCCAGGGCCTGGAGGATAAAATTGTGTTGCCCGATCAGGCGGAACTCATGGTTGAGGCGCTGCGCAAAAAGCACGTGCCTGTAGCGTACCTGGCCTTTGAGGGTGAGTCTCACGGTTTTCGGCGCGCCGAAAACCTGAAACGCTCCATTGAAGCCGAACTTTACTTTTATTCCAGGATTTTCCATTTCGACCTGGCCGATCCGGCCGAGCCGGTGGACATCGCGAATCTTTAACCAATATCCATGCTGTGAATGTAGAGCGGCCCCCGCTGCATCCGGGGGATGAGAAAGGCAGCACGCCGCTCTATATTCATCATTTGAACGGATTTATGCCAGCCAGTTTGCTCACACCTTTAGCCCTGTGAGGTTGTGCGCTCCGGCTTGATATAGAGAATCACGCGCTCATCCCCTGGCTGATTGTATGGATATTTGTCCTGACCCAGGTATTTCTTTGCCAACGAATCGATAAATTTCTTGTCGGGATCTTCCTCAATACGCTCAACTTTGCCGCGAATCTCTAGATAATGGTAGGGGTTGGTGAGATCGGTGATCGACAGAGCGATGTGAGGATCGCGTTGAATGTTGTGGTATTTCTGGCGTGTTTTGGTCTGGCTGATCTTGACATAGTTGCCGTCCCAATCAAACCAGACGGGATTTGACTGTGGCTCGTGGTTGGGTCCAATCGTGGCGACATGCGCGAAGCCTTTGGATTGCAGAATACCCAGTTCTTTCTGTGGAATAACGCTCATGGTTTTCCTCTCTTTCACTAACAACTCAGATATGAAGAAGCTCATCTGAGCAACAAGTCTCTTTGCTTTTAGTATGCTAGCAAGGAACCACTAAAGCCTGTCGATCAAAAGGACGTTCTAGTTTGAAAAAAAGTTTCACGTGAAAGCAGTCATGAAGAATTTACGTCCACCGTATTTATCTGCTACAATGCCGGAGGAAGGGCAATGATGCCTGGAAAGGAAACCGACGATGAAAACAGATACTCTACCAATCCTACCCGCAGAGGTAATCATACAGGGCCAGGCGTTGACCAGTGCCGAGGTGCTGGCAGTGACCCGTCACTATGCTCCTGTTTCGCTCGGCGGCGAGTCGCTGGCTCGCATTCAGGCCGCGCGCCGGGTAATCGATCGTATGGCGGACGAGGGCCAGAAGGTATACGGCGTCACGACCGGTTTTGGCCATCTCAGCCGCGTGCGTATTCCTCATGAACAACTGACGGAGTTGCAGCACAATCTTTTGCGCAGCCATGCCGCCGGAGTGGGCGAGCCGCTGAGCGAAGATGTGACGCGCGCGATGATGCTTCTGCTGGCGGCCAGCCTGGCACGTGGCAATTCAGGCGTGCGCGTGGAGGTCGTCGAGCTGCTGCTGAACATGTTGAATGCGCGACTCTACCCGGTCATTCCGTCGCGTGGTTCCGTGGGGGCCAGCGGTGATCTCGCGCCTCTGGCTCACCTGGGGCTGACGCTGATTGGCGAAGGTGAAGTACATTATCACGGCGAACGTGTCACGGGAAACGCAGCGTTGGCTCAGGCTGGACTGGCTCCTCTGCATTTGCAAGCCAAAGAGGGTCTGGCGCTGATTAATGGCACACATCTGATGGAGGCCAGCGCCATTCTTGCTCTGGCCGACGCTCAGACACTTGTACGCGCCGCAGAAGTGGCTTGCGCGATGAGCATCGAGGGACTGATGGGCAGTCATGTGCCGTTGGACCCACGTATTCATACGCGACGCGGCCAGGTGGGTCAGCAGGCGGCGGCGGCGCGTTTGCGCGAGCTGGTCAAGAATAGCGAGATCAACGCTAGTCACCAGAACTGTGCGCGTGTACAGGACCCCTATACGATGCGCTGCGCCCCCCAGGTGCTGGGTGCGGTACGCGACGCGCTGGAGTATTGCGCGGGCGTATTTGAGTGCGAACTGGGTGCCGTGACCGATAATCCGCTGATCTTTCCCGAAGATGGCGAAGTGTTGAGTGGCGGCAACTTTCACGGTCAGCCACTGGCCCTGGCGCTGGATACAATGGCGCTGGCTATCACGCAACTGGCCAGCTTCTCCGAGCGCCGGACATACAATCTCATGGGGCCGCATGATTGGGATGAGCAGGGTGCGCCGCTCTTCCTCGCGCCCAATCCCGGCCTCAACTCCGGCTTTATGATCGTCCAGTACGTCGCTGCCGCGTTGACCAACGAAATCAAAGTGCTGGCTCATCCCGCCAGCATCGATTCCATCCCGACGAGTGCCGGAATGGAAGATTTCAACAGCATGGGAGCAACCAGCGCCCATAAGATGTTGCGTATTCTGGAGCAGGCGCGCCAGGTCGTGGCCATCGAACTGATGTGTGCCGCGCAGATGCTTGACTTCCGATTGCCGCTGCAACCCGGCGAGGGGGTGCGGCGAGCCTTCGACCGTGTGCGCTCGTTTGTCCCCAAGCTGGAACACGATCGAGTCATGTCTCCCGACATCGAGACGCTGGCCCGCGCAATCAAAGAAGGCGCTTTCGATAGCATCGCGTAAGTCATCCTACGTCGCTGGCAATGGCGGAGGAATGTTTCACGTGAAACATTCCTCCGCCATTGCCAGCGATGATACCACACAAGGAGCGGCGCTCCATTGACAGCCTTGATAAACTTGCAAGGTAAAAAAGTACAGCGAGAAAGGCAAGATTTCGTCTGAATTTGCTTCCTCTGCTAGAGGGAATAGCGCGAGCTTCTGTGTCTATATCTTGAAAAAGATCAATCTTTCTTTTCAAGCAAATTGCGCGTATAATAAGGGAGCAATCAGTTTTCACTCGCAGCCCGGAACGTGTTACAGGAGGAGAAGCGACCCATGATCTCAGCTATCGACAGCATTATTGAAGCGTCCATTGACCCGCGAGGACCGGGTCTCGCCGTTGCTGTTGCGCAAAATGGAGATTGCCTCCATTGTAAGGGGTATGGCCTGGCTAACATGGAATGGTCTCTCCCCATCACAACAGATACCGTTTTTCGTCTCGCGTCACTCACGAAAACGTTTACCGCGACGGCTATCCTTTTGCTGCAAGAGCAAGGGAAACTGCATCTCTCCGATGCAATCACCAACTACTTTCCTGACTTTTCGCCGCACTGGAACCCTATCACTATTGAGCATTTACTCACCCATACATCGGGGATCAAAAATTATAACGATCTGGATGGCTTTATCCGCATCTGGGCCAGGGCGGATCTCACACCGCGTGAACTGGCGACGCTGTTCGCCGATCTGCCGCTGAATTTCGCGCCTGGTAGCCGTTTTGAGTACACGAATTCCGGCTACGTGTTGCTCGGTTTGCTCATCGAAACACTCGCGGGCATGACCTACGAAAATTTCATCCAGACCCAGATTTTCACTCCGCTGGGCATGAAGCGCTCCTACTACATGTTGCGCGGTGCGATCATTCCTCAACGGGCGGCTGGTTACGTGCTCGCACCTGAGAACAATCCGCACGCCTATCACGGTTATCTGCACGCGCCGTTTCGTAGTATGACCACCTCCTACTCTTCTGGTGGTCTTGGTTCAACGCTCGAAGACATGTTGATCTGGGACAACGCCTTGCGCACCAACCGTTTGCTGAGCGCGGATGTGCAGAAACGCA
>Ga0068857_100001901_pt1 | contig 16820 bp, 15 predicted proteins | sample KBSCornC72_FD_66591 | JGI IMG/M metagenome (GOLD analysis project Ga0068857, IMG submission 66591) | Corn rhizosphere microbial communities from Kellogg Biological Station, Michigan, USA - KBS Corn C7-2 | ecosystem: Host-associated > Plants > Roots > Rhizosphere > Soil ...
CATACGTATCATAGAGCGTGAAGACCGTATCGCCGCTCAGCAAGCTGCGAGGTGCTTTCTCATTTTTGCCAGTTTCAGGGTTAAAGCGCGTGACAATTTTTTCAAACTCTTTGAGGCCGTTGCGCAATGTCTGACGGAAGGCTTTTTCCTCGCGTGCCAGCGTCTCAATCACCGCTTTGCGATGCTCAGCAACTTCCGGATAATCGTTGTGGTACAAATCGGCGATGGTCGGCACGATTTGCTCGAGGAAGTTCTGTTCGATTCCCAGATCAAAGGCTTTGACAGTAGCACGCCTGATCAAGCGGCGCATAACGTAGCCCTGGCCTTTGTTGCTCGGCGTCACGCCATCGACGGCGAGGAACGTTGCGGCGCGCAGATGATCGGCAATGGCGCGCATTGGCGCTGCATTACTTTCGTAACTTTTGCCACTCAATTCCTGGAGCTTTTCGATGATCGGCCAAAACAGACTGATTTTGAAGGCATCTGGCTCATTGATCGCAGCCGAAGCAATGCGTTCGAGACCGGACCCGTGGTCAATATTCGGATGCTCAAGCAGCTCGAACTTGCCTTCGCCTACTTTGCGGTAGGTCATAAATACGTTGTTGCCGATTTCCATGAAGCGGCCACAATCACAGTTCGGATGACAATACTCGCCCCACTGCGGGTCATGCGGCGTACCGAAGTCGTAAAACATTTCGCTGTCCGGGCCACAGGGATCGTCGACCGGCGTAGTTTGCGGGCCGGTCTTGCCGCGGTTCCACCAGTTCTTCTTGCCGTCATAATAAAAGATACGCTCACCAGGTTTGATACCGCGTTTGGAGCCATCGGCTTCTGAGCCAATGTCGGCAATGCCAGCCGAAATGCCTTTTTGCTTGAATAACTGCGCCCACACCTCTGCCGCTTCGGTATCTTTGGGAATGTCAAATTCCGGCGCACCGATAAAGCAGCTGACATAGAGCTTGTTCGGGTCGATGCCGACCACTTCTGTCAAAAATTCGAACATCCACTCGATCTGTTCTTTTTTGAAATAATCCCCGAAGCTCCAGTTGCCCAGCATTTCAAAGAAGGTCATATGGCGATTATCACCGACTTCTTCGATATCTTCAGCGCGGAATGAGGTTTGTGAATCTACGACGCGATTGCCGGCCGGATGCTCCGCGCCGAGCAGATATGGCAGAAGCGGCTGCATACCGCTGCCAGTAAACAGGGTGGTTGGGTCATTCTGCGGTACGAGATTGGCACGAGGGATAATCGCGTGCCCGCGTTTGGCGAAGAAATCCAGATAAGCTTTGCGAATGTTTTGAGCGTTCATAAAATTAGATTATAACAGATAGCAAGGGGAGAGCGTGAAGGGCGGATGCTTCACGCTTTGGTTATCAGCTTGCGAGCACCAGGATCTTACCGAGCATAGTACGATCAGCCTTGGCCTTGAGGGCTTCGGCGGTAAGTAGCGCCTGTGAGCCAGTATATATACTGACTTCCATTTCACCCTCGCTGCCCAGCCTCGGACCGCTGTAATAGTTCGTGACATTAGCACTACTCAACAGCGGCAGCATCTGCCACCGCAGCTCTCGCCTGTACTGCTCGCTTCCGGCTGAAGTCAGTCGCACCTCAAGATACGCACTAGCCGCCAGGAAAGCGAACGGCGAAAGGGAAAATGTCCCGTACAACTCACAGCTTATCTCCTCCATAGTATCGGTGTTGAAACCAAGTTCATCACACCGGTCCTTATGAATCTTGAGGAACCAAGTTCGATCGTGTGCAAAATGCAAGTCAGCAAGCACAAGTACACCGGCAGGCTTACGGAGATCTTGACGATCCCGCATGTCTGCTACCGCATACCACGCCATATGTGAGCGCCAAGTCTTCAGCAAACCCTGCGATTGATTCGTCTGTAGGCCCAGGCGCTCCAACAGCATACTGGTCTGCTCCTTCGTCACTCCAGGAAGCACTAAACAGTCAATGACAGCCATAAGGCACCTCTTTCTCTCTAAGTACGATCAGTTCCGCCACACTGTAAGCTGATAGGAGCATAGTACGCAATTATGCGCCATACCACAAGAGAGAAGGCGTCGGGCTGATCTGTTACTGCGCTACGAGCCGGAGGATTTTGTCGTTGGTGCCGTTGTCGGTCGTGACGTACAGGCTGCCATCGGGCGCTTCGCGTACGGATCGCAGACGGCCTTGGTTGGTCAGGATATTTTCTTCTTTGATAACGTTGGCTTTGTTGTCGAAGGTGAGTACTTTCAGCCGCTGTGCTTTAAGCACGGCGATCGCCAGTGCACCATTCCACGATTTCCACTGGCTACCGCTGATAAAGTTCGCCCCGGAAGGCGCCTGGGTTGGCGTGCCCGAGCTCCAGACCGCATCAATCGCATTCGGAAACTTGGTTTTATCGGTCATCGGAACGCCTGCCTCGGTATATGCAGCATCGGGATCCCAGCCAAAATTGCCTTTGATGAGCGGATTAACTTCGTCGTCAATGGCGCTGCCGTGCTCGACACTGAAACCGACGATGCCGTTGATCGGCTGTGGCGCAAAAGCAATCCCCTGCGTATTGCGATGGCCATACGAATAAATGCGCGGGTCGAAAGCACTACCTAGATTGCCTGGCGCCCCCTTGCCATTGCGATCGACACGTAGAATCTTGCCGCCCAAGCTCGTCGGGCTTTGGGAAATGCTGGCTTTGGCGCTATCCCCGGTTCCGATCCACAAATAACCATCAGGGCCAAACGCCAGGCGGCAGCCTGAATGGCGCCCCGACAGATTCGCCGGAATGCCCGCGACAATATCAGTCCGGCCCGTTAGCGTCGTTACGCCGGCATCGACTTGCCAGCGCACAACGCGGACATCCAAGCCGCTCTGCGCCACATTCGGCAACGATTTGCTACTGTCGAAGCAAGTGTAGATATAGCGGTTCGTCGCAAAATCAGGATCGACCGCCAGGCCAAGCAGCCCGCCTTCGCCCTGCGCATAGACATCTGCAATCTTCAATAGTGGGACGGCTTTCTGGTTGCGTATGACGCTGAGTGTGCCGGAACGCTCAGTAAACAAGGCCTGCCCGTCCGGCAGAAACGCTATATCCCAAGGGTTATGTAGACTGGTCAGTACGGTCTGAATAGTAAACGCCGGCGGCGTCTGAACGGGTGCCGCTGGCTGCGGTGTTCGATCACCCTGTACCACCAGATACGATTGCAAAGCAAAATGCAGCGCCATCAACATGACGCCACCGACGACAATGGCCGTAAACAAAACGACCGGCAGCGCCAGCCACTGGTAGCGATGAGAATCAGGCTGTTTTTCAGCAATCATGCTTATAGTTATTGTACCGCTCTAAGAGCAATGGGCAAAGAAAGAATATAGGCTGCAGCGATCAATGATCACTACAGCCTTGAGAAAGTGGTAACACATGGCCTAGGCCGACTAAGCCGCCTCCGGCTCGTCTTCGGGATCATCGCGCTTACACGCCAGATAACCGAACTGCATGCCATCACCTCCTTTGTGCGAAATATCGCTTTTTTATCATACCGTCCGGGGCCACCCTGCTGTCAAGACAAAGAAAAAGTGCAGTGCCGCATAACAGCAACTGCACTACCGTGGACCACATGATTGTCTATTCGTCGTCTTTATCGTCGTAATGAGACATCCGCGGTCACCCCCTTTCGGAAAATGAAATAGGCGTACGGCCTAGTTAAGTTATACTACGATCCCGCCACCAAGTACACGCTCGCCGTCATACAGCACGGCCGATTGGCCAGGGGTAATTGCCCGTTCGGCATCTCGCAGCTGCACATGCAGCTGTGCGCCATCCGGTTCGATCTGACATTGCACTAACGGCGCACGGTAACGTAGGCGGACCTGGTAGGTGCGGGCAGGATCGGGTGCTTGGTTGATCCAGTGCAGGTGGTCAAGCGTCACGCGCGATTGCCACAGCGAATCATCGTTCAGATCGGTCGTCACGATGACCTGATTTTTTGCCATATCCTTACCCACGACATAATACGGCAGGCCGCCGCCAACGTTCAGGCCATGGCGCTGGCCAAAGGTGTAAAAAATCGCCCCATCATGCTGACCAATAACTGCCCGAGTACGCTTATCAATAATCTCACCTGGTTCGGTCTGGACATACTGCTGCAGGAACTCCTTGATGCCGACCGTCCCGACGAAGCAAATACCCTGCGAGTCTTTCTTGGCAGCCGTCACCAGCCCGAGATCCGCAGCCTTAGCACGGACTTCCGGTTTGGTCAGCTCGCCGATCGGCAGCAAAGTCCGCTCCAACGCCTCTTGAGTAACTCGATAGAGGAAATAGCTCTGGTCTTTGTTGCCATCCAGGCCCGTGAACAGACGGCCGTCTTGAGTCCGCGCATAATGACCGGTCGCAACCATGTCAGCTCCATGTGCGACGGCAGTTTTCAAGAACAGATCGAACTTTATCTCCTGGTTGCACATAACATCCGGATTCGGCGTACGACCTGCCCGATATTCGTCGACCATGTAGTCGACCACCAGCTGCTTGTACTCCTTCTGGAAATCAAAAACGAGGAACGGAATATCCAGCTGCACCGCCACTCGCTTGGCGTCTGCCAGATCGTCGGCCCACGGGCACTTCATCCCCGGCAAGTCCTGCGTCCAGTTCTTCATGTAGACACCCGTCACCTGATAGCCGTCCGCCTTGAGCAATGCAGCTGTCACCGAGCTATCCACGCCACCGCTCATACCAACGTATACGTGTTTCATGTTATTTTCCGGTTACCTGCAGATAAATGATCTTGCTCAGTTCGCTGATACTCAGATACCAGCTATATGGATTAAGCCACCAGAATGCTGGTGACCAGTATTTGTCATCTGTCGTCGAATGACTCACAATCTCGACGCTCGGGCCAAGCGTCCGCTTGAACTCAATGCTAGCCCGGCGCTGATGATACGGCGATGTCACCAGAATAATGCGCGTAAAGCTTCCCTGCGTCGCGATCGACTTCAGATCAGCAGCGTTGCCAGCGGTGTCGCTGGCGAATTCATCCAGCGTGATGACTGACTCTGGCACGCCTGCTTGCACCGCCTGAACGCGCATAGCGGCTGCATTGGAAATACTGGTTTTGTCTTCGGCCGCACCGGACAAAATAAGCCGATTAGACCAGCCAGCCTTGTAGAGCTTGATGGCTTCGAGCGTGCGGGCGTCCGTGTCGCCGCCACTGATTGCCACAATCGCATCTGCCGGTGCACAGCGCTGGTCGCCGGGCTGCGGCGAGGTCGGGCAGCCGCGTAAATCGTCGACATTCAGCGTCACCGAGATAAATACAATCAAGCCTGCAATGAGCAGGATGGGTAAGCCGAGGAAGAGCAGAAGTTTCATCATCATGGCACTAGCTTTATTGTAACTGTTTCACGCAGCGGATAGTATCCTGCGCAGCCTGCTGAATTTCAGCTGGCGTCGTCGGTGTTCCTATGCTCAGGCGGAGACTGCCTTGGCGATGCGCTTCATCCAGCCCCAGCGCCACCAGAACGTGCGATGCTTTTTGCCTATTTGCCGCGCATGCCGAGCCGGTCGCTGCCTGAATACCGTGTTCGTCGAGCAGCATAACCAACCGCTCGCCATCGACACCCGGCCATGACACATGCAGGTTGTTGGGTAATCGGCGCTTCGGATTGCCGTTCACCACCGTTTCCGGCAGTGCATCCGTCAATTGTCGTTGCAGCTCGTCGCGCAAGGCTGACTGTTTGGCGATTGCTTCTTTGCGCTCGGCCTGTGCCAGGTCCAGCGCTGTAGCCAATCCCACGATAGCTGCGACATTTTCAGTTCCACTGCGCAGGCCATTCTCCTGTCCGCCACCGCTGAGGAGTGAATCCAATTGCACGCCAGCGCGCACAAACAGAACGCCACTTTGCTTGGGACCGTACAGTTTGCCACCGTTGAGCGTCATGAGGTCCACACCCAGCCGGTGCGCATGAATATCCAGGTAGCCAGCCGCCTGGCTTGCATCAGTGTGCAGATAGAGCGGAAGCTGATTGCCGGCTTTCTGCCGTGCTTGGCGGATTTTGCCGAGCAACTGCGCAATAGTAGCCAGCGGTTGGATCGTGCCGATTTCATTATTGGCGTAGCCAACGCTCACCAGCACTGTTTTATCGTCGATCATCCGTTCGAGTGCCCGCAGATCGAGCGTACCATCCGGCTGAACTGGCACTTCACCATAGCTGTACCGCGCAGCCGATAACCGCACGGCGTCGTGCTCGGTTGCACCGACTAATACCGTCGCGTCCGGGAAGCGTTGCATCACGCCATGGATAGCAAGATTGATTGACTCTGTCGCTCCGGCCGTAAAGACGACTTCGGTTGAGCGCGCGCCCAGCCAATGCGCTACACGGACACGGGCAGCTTCGATGTCAGCGTGCACACGCCGCGCTGCTAGATAAGAACTTGATGCATTATAAAAAACATCCTGGAAATACGGTGTCATCGCCGCCAGGACCCGCGCATCAAGCGGCGTTGCTGCCGCATAATCCAAATATATGTTCATATAAGTTAGTATAGCAAGCGCGCTGTGCGCTGCCTACCGCCCCAAAGATGAGCCTAGGCGAGGATGGATTGCTGCGTGAGCGGATCGCGCTTGTAGATTTCGCGCGAGGTGCGGTCGTAGTACATGCGGATCGCCAGAAACAGATTCTCCAGCTCTTCGCCTTCGACGACGGCATACGGCTGGCCGTCCTGCACCTTGAGCACGCCGTTGGGGTGAATCTCGTAGCGCGTCGTCAATTCCTGTCGTTTGCCACTCTGATCCAGCCATTCTTCGTACCAGACCCAGGTGTGACTATCGAGATAGAAAAACTCGCGGCGATGTCCAGCCGGAACCTGGCCGAACAGCTGTGAGCCAATAGCCGATTCGCGGCGGATCAGGTCACGAAGTGTTAGTTTGGAGCGTGAGCGCGGGGCGCGCTGCTTCAGCTCTGTACCAGTGATAAGTTTGCGGGTTGCTGTCCAAAAGCTCATAGGGACTCCTTAGGCTGCCATTCTGTAATCATAATCGCCACTGACTTCAGGTTGAAGTGGCATCGGCTGGCCGGGATTCAATTCCCGGTCGCGGTTTTCGTCCAGTTTGGTGTCGATCATCAGGAGTAGTTGGATAATTTCGTGCGATTTCAACGGCTCAAGCACTTCGCCGCGCGCCGGCTGAGCCGCTGCCTGAGCGACCATAGTCAGTGCTTCGTGGTCTTCGGCAGTTGGGGCTTCAATTTCAGCTTCGGCGACATGCTCAAAAACCTCAGCAGGTTCTGCGGTTACTTCACTTAAATACGGCGCCGCAACTTCAGGCGTCTCGGCGGATGATAACAGATCGGGTGATTCAGAGAGTGTCTCTGCCATGACAAAAAATCTTACCTCTTGTTGGTTCGTTAGTTCGATTTTTGTTTAAGAAATAGAGAAAAGGTGGAGCGCATTCGCGGTGGTTGCGTTAGCGAGCTCATGCAGCGACACATGTCGCAAATCACTCACAAATTTCGCAATCAGCTCTATGTGCGCTGGCTCATTTACTCTACCACGGAGTGGCTTTGGAGTCAAGAAAGGCGCGTCAGTCTCGAGCAGCAACCGCTCCAGCGGCACCGCGGCGATAGCATCGAGCTGCCATTGCAGTTTTGTAAAAGTCACGATGCCGTTTACCCCGACATAGAGGCCACGCTGCAGCGCTTTCTCGAGATTAGCCTGCGTATCCGTAAAGCTGTGCAGCACACCGCGCACAGTCGGGTAGCTATCCAGAATCGGCCAGAAATCATCAAATGCGTCGCGCACATGGAAAATCAGTGGCAGATCGTACTCAAGCGCCAGCTCAATCTGAAACCGCAAGGCTTTCTCCTGGTCTTGCTTATCTGAGTGGCTATAGAAATAATCAAGCCCGCACTCACCGATGGCGACGATTTTACTACTATCAGTACCGCGAGCTGCGCCACCCATTTCGTCATGCTCAGACAGCGCTTCGCGAACTGCGCGTGACGAAAGAGTGGCCGCAGCTTCGGCTGGCGTACTCGAAGAACTCTTAGAGCTTGCGCCAGCCGCGGGTGTCGTCTCCGAGGGCTCCCGCGCGAGTTCTCGCGAAGCGAGCTGTCTGAGCTTGGCGGGAAACGGAGACGACGGGACCCGCGGGCTTTTTATAAGGTCGGCCAGCTTCTCGTACTCGCTCTCCCCAGTCTTTGCTTCATGCGGGTGCAATCCGACGCTCGCCCAGGCGTTCGGCCGGTTCTGAACAAATTCAATAGCCCGCCGGCTGCTTTCCACGTCGTAGCCCACACAAATCAGACGCGTCACGCCCGCCTGCGCGGCGCGTGCTTCAACCTCGCTGACGTCCAACGGATAATCCGCGGCCTGGATATGACAGTGCGTATCAGTGAGCTGCATCAGCGGCGGTTTGCGATTTGGCAGGCTCAGTCGAGTTTGGCGCGGCAGTGTGCTTGTAAATCTTTGGGAACAGAACGCCCTTAAAGCTTGCGACGACGCCCTTACCGAAGATTTTGGTAATAGCTTCGCTGGTTTGTGGCAGGAACGGCCAGATCAGTTCGGCGATCTGCTGCAAGGTAGCTGCGCCGTGCGCCAGAATCTCCTGCAAATGCTCGGAATCACCGGCTTTAGCGACTTGCCACGGCTTCACTTCCTCGAGGTAGATGTTCAGCTCACGAATCTTCATCCAGATATAATCAAGTGCCCGGTCAAACTGTAATCCGCGCATGGCCTCATGGAACGCTCCGGTGTCATGTTTCGGCAGCGGCACGTCGCCAATCACGCCCTCCTGATAACGCGTAATCATACTCGCCAGGCGCTGCACCAGATTGCCCAGCTCGTTCGCCAGCTCGTTGTTATAGGCAGTCTCAAACTTTTCCCAGGTAAAATCACCATCCTCGGTGGTCGGAATGTGGCGCAGGAAGTAATACCGGAAAGCATCAACGCCATAATCGTCGATGATCGCTGTCGGATCAATCACATTACCGATGCTCTTGCTCATTTTGGTACCGCCCACATTAACAAAGCCATGCACCAGCAAAACCTTCGCCAGCGGCTGATTCAGGGCGATAAGCATCGCCGGCCAGATTGCCGCATGGAAACGGATGATATCCTTACCCACAATCTGCACGTCAGCCGGCCAGAAGGTTTTATATTTTTCATCGTCAGGATAGCCCAGGATTGTGATGTAATTCATGAGCGCCTCAAACCAGACGTACATAACCTGATGCGGATCGTCCGGCACTTGGATGCCCCAACTGAGATTCTTCTTGGGACGCGAAATGCTGATATCGTCGAGACCGCTGTCGATGAGGTTCAGTATCTCAGCTTCACGGAACTTGGGCATGATTTTCAGCTCGCCGGCTTGCAAAGCCTGCCTGATCTGGTCGCCAAACGCGCTGAGTTTGAAGTAATAGTTCTCTTCCGAAAGTTTTTCGTAGGGTTTGTTGTGCAGCGGGCAGATGCCATTGTTGGCTGTCGCTTCTTTGGCGGTGACAAAGGCTTCACAACCCACACAGTACCAGCCTTCGTACGTGCCTTTGTAGATATATTCCTTGAGCTGCTTCCAGATAACCTGTGCTGCTTTTTCGTGACGCTCGTCGGTCGTCCGGATGAAGTCTGTGTAGTCGACGTTCATCTTTTTGATGAAGTCGTAAAACACCGGCACCATTTTGTCGGTATAGGCTTTCGGCTCGAGATTCTGATCTTTGGCCTTGGCAGCAATCTTGGTGCCGTGCTCGTCGGTTCCCACTTCAAAAAAGACCTCATCACCTTGCTGCTTGTGGTAGCGGCTCAGCACATCAGCCAACATGTAATCCATAGCATTCCCGATGTGAGGGTTGCTATTGACGTACGGTATAGCCGTGGTGACGTAGAACTTTTTCATACAAGAGTCCCGATTAGTGTTATTCAGTTGGTATTGTAACAGATGTTGATCTGTCTATCTATCGTGGACATGGTTTTGTCAGCGTGCACTTTGCGGTAATATACACATTGCGGATGTAGGTTTGTAGGTTGTCGCTGCAGGAGGAGACGCAGTGGAGAACGTTACAAAGATTCTTGCGCGCGAGCTCGCGGTGGAGCTCCGGACAAAGCGTTGTGGATTTCTCTGGTACAAGCGCAGATATGTCGCGAGTGTCAGGATTTTCACCCCCTCATCGGTTGATCCGTACCGGCAGAGCACAATTGCCCTCTACGCATCAGATGCAGTGGAAAGTGGTCAATTGCTCAGCCCGCCCATTCCTATGGGCTGGAGGGGACGGAAAGGATTCCGCTTCGATATCCACTTCGCAAAGGGGCCCCAATCGGGCGCTGCTGCGATCCGTTTTGCCGTTCTTGAAAGAGTGGCTATTATAGTACCACCTTCCTGAACGGCTAGCCTTCCTGCCTGTGGCCTATATGGCTCAGGCAGGAAGAAACCACCTTAGCGCAGCATACATACAGTAACAAAACGGCCTTCGTCAGCTGCCTTGCCCTGACGATTAGCCCGATAATGCGAAAAATAATCAGCCGAACGCGCTGTATCGATCGGGCAAACTTCCATATGATCTTCCAGAACGCCTGCGTCTATAAACTGCTGGCGATTATACCTGAGTAAATCAACGCTGATCGTGCCGCCTGGCAGCTCGATCAGATACGGCTCCCAGCCAGGCAAACCCATTTGCGCCAGCGGCGGCTCCAGCACATATGATTCTGCCCGGATAGATGGCCCGTTATAGATAAGCAGGTCAGCGGGCGCGCTGCCATAGTGCCGTTGCAGGTGGGCGATAACCTTGCCGGCCAGATCAACGGCTGTACTTTGCCAACCAAGGTGCACCAGCGCAACCACCTCGTGGACTGGATCGTGAATAATGATTGCATTACAGTCGGCAGTATAAAGAAACAGCACGATGCCCTTCTGATTGGTAACAAGCGCATCACCGGTAATAGCCGTAGACGGATCGCGCATGCCAGCACCCCGGTCCTGATTGTCCACGTCACGGATAGCGTCCCAGACCGTCTGGTCGCCGACATACAGCAGCACTGCATCGTCCAGCGTTGTACCAAGGCGCTTCAAAAATTGTTCACGATAAGCCACCGCCTGCAGGACGTTGCCGTGCAGGATTTTCATACTGCCGTCCTCTTTGCTCGAGACTGCGCTGAGCAGTTTGGTGCGGTCGAATAATGTCGGCTGGTCGGTTTTAATCATGCATATCCTTATAGGTTTTGGTTATAGTATACCAATCTTCCAGGCTGAGCTCCTCGGCCCGGACATCGAGCGCAATGCCGGCTCGCTGCAGCAAGGCGTCGATTGCAGCTTTGTCCAGATGCAATCCCCCGCTCAGGCTGTTACGCACTTTTTTGCGCTTCTCGCTGAAACCGGCGCGCACCATGCGGAAGTAGTCGGCTTTGTCGACATCAGCAAACAGGGGCTGTTCGCGCCGCCGCAACGTAATAACCTGCGAATCGACTTCCGGCGGTGGCGTAAAAAACGCGGCCGGCACGAGCGGCCCGAGCACCGCAGTGGCATAGAATTGCACCGCAACCGCCAGGATGCTCATGTCGCCCGGCGCCGCGGCCATGCGCTGCGCGACTTCTTTCTGTACCAGCAATGTCGCCAGCTCCGGCGGATTGTCCGCTTCGAGCAGCAGCCGCACAATCTTGCTCGTGATGTAATACGGCACATTGGCGACGACTTTGTAGGGCCTGGGCAGCGAGCCAAAGTCAAACCGCAAGATGTCTCCCTGCTGCACCGTCACGTTGTCGGCAATGGGTTGCCGGCTCAGCCGGGTAGCCAGTTCCTGATCGAATTCCAGCGCAATTACCCATCGGGCGCGCTTCGCCAGATGGCGTGTCAGCGTACCGAGACCTGGACCGATCTCAAACACTGTATCCGTCGGCTGGAGCTGCGCTTCGTCGCAGATCGCCTCTAGAACGGTATCATCGTCGAGCCAGTGCTGCCCGAGCTTTTTGTTCGGCCGCGGATCCATCATAGCTCAAGCAGACTCAACCCTATCGTTTCGTCGTGTACGCGCCTGATCGGCTCGCCCTGCACGGCATGCAGCAGTATTTCGCAGGTGCCTGCCACGCACAGTTCTTTGACGTGGCCGCCAATGGCATGAAATCCAGCATCTGCCAGCGTGGCATGTACGTGCCAGACAGCCTGATCATGTTCCCATGCAAGATTACCCTGCAATGAGGTAATCTCCATCAACTGGTCAAAACGCTTCCACTCATAGCGCCGGTTGGGCAAATCATAAAAACCGAGCTCCGCCCACTGCGCGCCACCAGCACCGCTCAGCCAGAACGATTGTTTGACCTGCCCGGCAAATTCGAGCAAGGACTGCATCAGCAAGTCATCTTTTTCCAAACGCATCAGATAATTATAGCCATCAAAGCGATAGGTCATGTTGTAACTGTAGCAGCCCTCGCTTTAAGACGCAAAACAGCTCCCTAGCGGTAGATATCCTGCAAGCCTTCTTTGACCGAACAGACGGGCCATGGCTGCCAGCCGCGCCGCATGTACAGGTTGTGAGCGGCCTCATCCTGCGCTGCTGGTGGCGCCTGGTCTGGCCGGACGTCGGCATAGCCGGCCGGCGCTGCACCACGCCAGGTGGTGAGATTGAACTGATAAGCGCCATAGTACCAGTTGGCCGGGTCAAGCGCACGATCGTTCACGCTGGTATAGTGGCCTTCGCAGCTGCGCAACCGCGCTAAGGCGTCAGCAAAGTCACCGCCAAAACCGGCGCTCTTGGTGCCGACGACCTCAACCTGCGTTTTGGGTTGCGCAATAATAATGCTCTGCAGCTCAGTGCGGACTTCTTTGCCATTCTGCGTTTCAATCTGATAGATCACAAACCGCTTGCCGGCCGCTCCTGCTTCTTTGACTTCCCGGTAGCCTACATCATGGTCGGCGTCGCGGATGGTCTGCGTCGCAAAGGGAATGGCTTCCTCCTGTACGGCCTGCGAACCATTGCGGTAGACAGCGATTGCCAGATCCGGCGTGATGAGCGTATCTGCTGCCGGCCAGAGCTTGTCGCCATCGTGCAGCACAATGCCTTTCTCGTCCAAAAAACCCTGCACTGTCTTAGCCTGCGTGCGCATATCAACGGGCTTGTCATACAGTACCGCCTTCACCGGAACCGACGGGGTGACGGTCAGGATCAGCCCAACGCTTTGCTCGGCAACAAAATCGTCGATGCGGCTCAGCTGCAGAATGTCTTCGTCATAAATAGTCAAGCCGGCGTCCTCGGCGATCTGTTTGGCGCTGGTATGCGCGGTCATGATATGGTAACGATTCTCACCGTCAACGACCGTCACCGGCCGGGCGCGGTAGACATTCACACTGTAATCGGCGGCAACCAGCTGCGTGGTCTGGCTGGGCTCGACGATGTCGTGCGGATTCAGCGTAATATCGGCGCGCTTCAGCACATCACCAACCGTGGTGGCATCACTGGCGACGATCTGCTGTTCGCCATCATGATAGATAGTCACGATATGGTCGTTGGCGGCGTGAACGGTCGTGTGTGGCCACAGCAATCCGAGCACAAGCGCAAGTAGCGCGGCAACGAGCGCGACAATCCAGATACTTGCTTTCACTTTCAGCGAAGGGGATGCTTGTTCCATAAACTCCAGATATAAGGACGATATTTAGTATAGCAAAAAAGCCTGCGGGCTTCTATGCATGTCCGGCGAGCCGGAGCGCTTCGTCAACGTTTTTACTTCGGTCCGGTGGCAGGGCAGCAAGCGGAAACCACGCCGCGGCAAGTATTTCGTGCCGGCGATACCATACCACATGCGTCGGGCGCTTCTCGCTGGCAGCCATCAGGCACGTCACCGTGAATGGTGCCGTTGAGTCGTTATTCGTGAAGCTGCCGAGCAGCGCAAACTTGCTTGGCGGAACAATAACACCCGTTTCTTCGAACACTTCACGGCTGGCCGCAGTTGCTGCTGGCTCGGCCGGCTTGATGCCGCCACCAGGCAATCCCCACTGCTGATAGCCCAGCCAGCTACGCACCAGCAACACTTCCTGCGTGTCAGACACAATCAGCGCACGCACTCTAGTGCTGCCACCGGTCAGTTTGACAAATACCGGCCTCAGCAATCGGTTTGCCGTTCGCCCAACAAGTGTATACAAATTCCCGAGACGTTTCATACCGTCAGTATGGAAGCTTCCGCCCGGCTTGTACAGCCCACACTAGCGCTTGTCCATTCGCAGCAATGCTCTATAAAGCACCGCTGGCGTCAAAGCGTCAAAGATTGCACCTTCTTTGATCATGCCTTGCACGTCCGGGATCTTAATAAACCGCGCGCCTTGGATACCATCCTCCGCCATCTTGTGGCCATCGGTCTTGCGCAGGTTGCGGGCAATAAATATATGTCCTGGCTGGCGGCTGATGCTGACGATCTCATAGATATCGCCAGCGTCCTCCCAATCCGCGGCTTCATAGCCAGTTTCTTCTTGCAGCTCGCGCTGCGCGGCAGCCAATGGCTCTTCGCCGGCTTCCAAGCCGCCCGCCGGGAACTCAATCGTTGGCCGATTGAGCGGATAGCGATATTGCTCGACCATCAGCAGGGCGTCATCCCGTAGTGCAACTACAATCACGAACGGTTTGGCCTCGAGCACGGTAAAAGCTCCTGGCTTGCCGGTCGGGGTGAGCACCTCATTCTTAATGAGTTTGATCCAAGGATTCTGGAAGATCGTTTCGGTCGTCAGAGTTTTCCAGGGGTTCTTAGGCATACTCACTCCACCCGCTCAAGCGGGGCGAACTCTACGTTGAGCCGTTTGACGCCGCGGCTGGCGAAACTAACCGAGATAGCAGCCCCGTCGATGCCGACCACGCGGCCTTCGCCGAAGACTTTGTGCCGGACTTTGTCGCCGATTTCCAGCTCGATAGCTTCAGGTATATAGCGCGGCTCGTCAGAGACGTTTTCGGGCTTGAAGCCGTCAAAATTGCCTGCGCCCTCGTAGCCGTACGTCGGCACCATAACGTCGCGGGCGTCGCAATCAATATCCGCTAGAAACCGCGATGGCGGATTGTGCTGCAGGCTGCCGTAGAGCATCCGGCTGGCTGCGTACGTCAGATACAGTTCCTCACGGGCCCGAGTCATGCCGACATAACAGAGGCGGCGCTCTTCTTCGAGCTCGCCTTGGTCGTAAAACGCACGTGAATGCGGGAAGATACTTTCTTCGCAGCCAATGATGAACACGACCGGAAATTCAAGCCCTTTGGCGGCGTGCAGCGTCATCAAGGTAACCGCATCACCACGTTCGTCCACTGTATCGAGATCAGAAATCAGCGCGACTTCTTCCAGAAAGCCGCTCAGTCCCAGCGCCTGATACTCTCGCGCCACCGACACCAGCTCTTTGACGTTAGCCTGGCGGTCTTCGGCCTGCAGGCTGCCGTCGTCGAGATATTCGTTGTAGCCGATACGCTTGATGACGACATTAATCAACTCAGGCAATTCCAGCTTGCCTGCCTGGTCGGCCAGATCGGCCAGCAACACGCCGAGATTCGCAAAGGCTTTGCGCGCTTTGGGCGTCAGGCCTTCGGTCAGCTCGGCTTGTTTGAGCGCCTCCATGATTGTCATGTCATTGCCCGACTGCCAATCCAGAAACCGCTGCACCGACACTGCGCCCAAGCCACGCGCCGGCACATTCACAATGCGCTGGAAGCTGGTGCGATCAGCCGGCTGATACAGCAGACGTAGATAGGCCATGAGGTCTTTGATCTCTTTACGATCGTAAAAACGCTGTCCGCCCACAATCCGATAGGGCACGCCATAGCGGATGAATGCTTCTTCCATGGCACGCGACTGGGCATTGGTGCGGTACAGTATGGCGTAATCTTTATACTGACGCGCCCGCAGCTGTACAGCGTTTTTGACGCGCGACACCACGAATTCACCTTCGTGCGCTTCGGACTGCACCCCGCAGATCTGTACCGGCGTACCGTCACCAGCCTTGGTCCAGAGCTTCTTGTCGGAACGTTGGACGTTCTTGGTAATCACCCGGTGCGCGGCGTCCAGAATATTTTTGGTGCTGCGGTAGTTCTGCTCGAGCAGCACGACCAGCGCCTTGGGATAGTCGCGCTCAAAGTTCAAAATGTTTTTGAAGTCCGCCCCACGCCAGCTATAAATGCTTTGCCAGTCGTCACCGACCACGCAGATATTCTGCGTCTCGCCGACCAGCAGTTTCACCAGATTGTACTGGGCCGCGTTCGTGTCCTGATATTCGTCTATCAGGATGTACTGAAACTGGCGCTGCCATTTCTTGCGGATTTCCGGCTGGGTTTTGAGCAGACGCACCGTTTCGCCGATCAGATCATCAAAGTCCAGCGCGGCCGCATCCTTGCGGAGCTGCTCATACCGGAAATAGACGTCCGAGGCGACATGCTGCTGCGGCAGACGCGCGCTCAGCGCATAATCCTGCGGCGACAGCAATTCGTTCTTGGCGCTGCCGAGCATATAGCTGATCGAGCTGGGGCTGTACTGTTTTTCGCTGATATGCAAATCACGCATCGCTTGCTTGACTGCCGCCTGGCGGTCAGACTCGTCAAAAATCACATAATTTTTCGGGATGCCGATCGCCTCGCCATCAAAACGCAAGAGTCGCACGCATATGGAATGAAATGTGCCCATAAACGGCATGAAACTGCGGTCGTCTGCCGAGCGGCCAAGCAATTTACTGAGACGCTCACGCATTTCACGCGCCGCTTTGTTCGTGAAGGTCACTGCCAGAATCTGTTGCGGATAAACCCGTTTGTCGGCGATGAGATAGGCGATCCGGTGCATCAGTGTTTTGGTTTTGCCCGAGCCAGCACCAGCCAGAATCAGCACTGGACCTTCGGTCGTTTCA